>ERZ1673734.1949-NODE-1949-length-12447-cov-17.888719_pt1 | contig 12447 bp, 10 predicted proteins | sample MGYA00580199_ERZ1673734 | MGnify/ENA primary metagenome ERZ1673734 (study PRJEB41218, sample SAMN15661742) | gut metagenome | host: Homo sapiens | place: Canada: London | collected 2015-08-20/2019-03-30 | study: EMG produced TPA metagenomics assembly of...
TCTGCCGCACCTCGCTCGCCGTATCGGCACTTAGAATTATGCGGTATTGCCCTAGGGGCGACCATTGGTCACCCGCCAACTTGGCGCAGCAACGCCTTTTCTGGGTAAGTTTTTTCACAGGCAAACGGGCACGGGCGAGCAATGCTCGCCCCTACAAGAGTTTTTTGACAGTCTGCATACTCATTGTCAGGCTCTTTGACCAGCCTGACCTTTTGCCCGACCTCAAAAGGCTTGCTGCCAAAACGGAATTTTCATCCGGTGATCGTGATGCAGGTCGTCAGCGTAACCGAGCATTGCGCAAAGAATGCTTTCCAAATCGTCTTTTTCATGGTAAAGGCAATACCGCATAATTCTAAGTGCCGATACGGCGAGCGAGGTGCGGCAGATGCCAAGCCAAAAGCGCAGATAATACTGGATGTCTTATCGAGCATTTTGGCAACGCAGATGCCGTGCCGCAGCTGCCGGAGCGGTGCTTAAGCCGCAAGGCGGGAATTGTGCGGTGTTGCCTTTATGAAGCCAGAAAGTTTCTATTCGCCATTCTTTGAACTGTTTTCTTTTTGCGGCCGAGTTTGTATGCGGGGCAAAGCAAATCGGGATCAGAGTTTTTTCTTGGAACAGGGTTCAGAAAATTTCCAAGGCAATACCGCATAATTCTAAGTGCCGATACGGCGAGCGAGGTGCGGCAGCTGCTAAGCCAAAAGCGCAGATAATACTTTGTGTATTATCGAGCATTTTGGCAACGCAGATGCCGTGCCGCAGCTGTCGGAGCGGTGCTTAAGCCGCAAGGCGGGAATTGTGCGGTGTTGCCCTTATTAAATAGAAGTGTACCATAAAATGCCCGGCAACACAAGCGCAGACAGGGTAAAAGGGGGCTACAGGCCGTAATCTTCCAGTTTTTGCTGCAATTCGGCTTCGGTATAAATGCTCACGCCCTGCTGCAATGCCAGGCAGTCCGGCTCCGGCAGCAGGCGGGTGTATACATCGTACTGCGCCAGGGGACCGGTGCCGTCCGGGGTATACAGGGCCAGCCGCCCGGCGTTATCTTTTAACAAGTATTGCGCCTGCGGCTGTTGTTTTTGCACCGGAACAAAAAACACTGTTACGGTTGCGGCAATGCACAGCAGCGCCAGCATGGCCAGCCCCAGCAGGTAGCGGCGATAGCCCCGCGGCAGTTGGTAACGCATGGGCAAAAACCTCCCTCTATTTTGTGGTATTCGCAAATTTCACAAATCAAATAGTACGCTCCTGCAAGCAGTATGCCCGGTTTGGCGGCACCCAAACCGTAAAAAAGTGAAAATTGTCTGCCTGCTACTGTACTTTTGGCAATACTTTGTGATATAATTCATTCTATGGCTTTATGCCCATCTGCGTGACCGCGCTGTGCGGCCGCGTATCAGTGCAGGCGCAGGCAGGCTCCGCGCCTGCCGCAATTATCCCAAAGGAGGCGGTCCCCATAGACCCCAAACAGGAACGGCACATTTCCATGCAAAGTGCAAAAAGCCCGGAAACAGCCGCAACTTCCGCCCAAAAGAAAAACGGAAAAAAGAAAAAAAATAAGCCGCGCCGCAGTATATTCGGCACCATCATGCGGTTCATTGGCTGCCTGCTGTGCGTTTGCGTCATGGCGGCCAGCGCCGGTGCGGTGCTGCTTTCGCTGTATGTGGTGCAGGTGACCGAGGACCCGGACGGCAAGCTGGACCTGGATGAGCAGAAGCTCAAACAGACCTCCATTGTGTATGACCGTGACGGCAACGAGGTGAACACCTTTGCTGGCGAAAATAACCGCATCTGGCGCGAAATTTCGGCCATGCCGGAAAACCTGCAGAATGCGGTCATCGCCGTTGAGGATAAGGATTTTCGCAGCGAGCCCGGCATCAACGTCAAGCGCACCATTGCCGCTGCCCTGAACGAGTTTACCGGAAACGCGCTGCTTGGCTCCAAGCAGGGCGCTTCCACGCTGGAGCAGCAGCTGGTCAAAAACCTGACCGGTGATAGTGAACAGGACGTTCTGCGTAAGGTGCGCGAGATTTTCCGCGCGTTGGGCCTTTGCAACCGCTACAGCAAGGAAACCATCCTGGAAGCTTACCTCAATACCATCCCGCTGACCGGCACCATCTATGGCATGGAAGCCGGCGCGCAGGAGTATTTTGGCAAGAGCGTGGAGGAATTGAGCCTGGCCGAATGCGCCGAGCTGGCTTCCATCACCAAGAATCCCAAGAGCTTTAACCCGGCTACCAACCCGGAAAATCTGCTCAAGCGCCGCAACCATGTTCTGGCTTTGATGCGCAACCAGGGGTATATTACCGATGAAGAGTGCGCTGCTGCACAGGCGGAACCCATCACCCTGGCCGAGAGCAAATCGGCCACCGAAAAGGTCACCCGTACTTCCCGCAACTCTTATTTTGACGACGCTTTGTTTGCGGATGTCACCCAGGCAATCATGGAGCAGGAAAGCTGCACCCGTGCCGAAGCACAGGATAAGATCTTCTCCGATGGCCTGCGCATCTACTCTACCCTGGACCAGAAAGCACAGTCTGCCATGGAGCAGGTCATGCTGAACGAGGACACCGGCGACGGCGAGCTGTTCCCGGCCCTGTGGCACGAGGAAGAGGTTTCTTCCGGTATCCCGGCGGACAGCGAGATTACCTATGACGAGAGCGGCCTGCCGCTGAACCCGGACGGCTCTTCTGTGTTCACGGACGATGATGTGCCGGTCTATGCCGATAAGGAAAATACCACCCTGAAAACCAGCCAGGATGACAACGGCAATCTGATCTTCTATGAAAGCGTGCGCACCCAGGCGGCTATGGCGTCCATCAGCATGGAGGATGGCCACCGCGGCGAGATCGTTGCCCTGGTTGGCGGCCTGGGCGAAAAGAAAGTAGACCGCGGCACCAACCGCGCCACGCTGCCCCACCAGACCGGTTCCACCATGAAACCCATTGCTGCTTATTGCCTGGCAGTGGACAGCAAGATCATCAACTATTCTTCGCCCATGGCGGATACGCCGTATTACCTCAAGAGCGACCATCAGGTGCTGGATACCGACCGCTGCCTGAAGCTTGGCCTTTCTACTGACAAGTATAATGCAGTCAACCAGTCCCGCGATGATGTGTGGCGCGACTGGCCCACCAACTATGGCGGTGCAGGCGGCGATGGTGCCACCATGCTGGTGTATGATGCACTGCGCCGCTCTTACAACACCATTGCGGTCTGGATCGGTTCCTATGTCGGTGCGGAAGAGATGTTCAGCTTTGCGCATGATACCCTCAACTGCACCTATCTGGATCCCGAACATGACGTTGACCTGGCGCCTCTGGTGCTGGGCTCCCAGAGTCAGGGCCTGACGGTTGTGGAGCTGGCCGGCGCTTACTCCATTTTCAATGACGGCAAGTTTACCACCCCGCACTACTGGACCGAGATCTATGACTCGGACGGCAACCTGTACCTGGATAACAGCAAGCGCGTTACCACCGTGCAGGCCATTGACCCTGCAGCCGCTACCATCATGAACCGTCTGCTGAGCAACGTGTGGAAAACGCCCGGTACGGCAAACGGCATGAAGCCGGAAACCGAGGGCATTGATACCATCGGCAAGACAGGTACGACCAGCGACTTTAAGGACTATACTTTCGCCGGTGTTTCCCCATACTATTCCACCGCTGTGTGGTGGGGCTATGATAAGCCTTACAGCATGTGGGGTGTGGATGGCACCCTGGGCAACAACGGTAAACCGACCCAGCGTGCCTTTAAGCGGTATATGGAAGCTGCCCAGGCCGATAAGCCTGCCAAGGACTTCTATTATGATGACTCCGTTGTGCAGAAGCAGTTCAGCACCTCCACCGGTGCGATCGTATCCGGCGGTGGTGAGACCGGCTACTATACTGAGGACAACCTGCCGGATGACAGCTACGCCACCCTGACCGACCCCAGCGTGAACACGCTGGACCCGGCGGCAGGCTGATCGCGTAAAGTTCCAATAGTCTGAAAATTCAATAAGCCAGATCGGGCACAGCAGTTTACAAAGCTGCTGTGCCCGTTTGTTGTATTGGAATGGAGGACATGCTATAATGGCAGCAGCGAGAACCATGCGGTGAGGAGAAAATGCACGGCCCTTTTGCGGCCTTAATAAGGCGGGCAGAAGCGTATCAAATGCACGTGCACGAATGAAAGACATACTTCCACCACATAAAAACAGATAAAAGCACGGGAAGATTCCACCGCACCAACAGGCCAGTTGTGCATCATGCTCAAATACACAACATTTTTTCTAAAATGCTTGCAAGCCGCGCACACTTGTGGTATGATTATCCCCGTTGTGAATACACATGTACATAGGAGGGAAACAACATGGGCGAGCGCCGTTTTTTGCTGGTAGATAGCTCCGCTTTGCCGGATGTGTTCCTTAAGGTACTGCAGGCCAAGGAGCTTCTGGCTTCCGGCAGCGTGAGCAATATTTCCACGGCAGCGCGTCAGGCGGGCATTTCCCGCAGTGCGTTCTATAAGTACAAGGACTATGTGTTTGACGCCGAAACCGGCCGCGAGGCCATTACCGTGATCGCCACCCTGCTGGACAAAACCGGCGCTTTGCAAAGCCTGCTTTCCGGTATTTCGGCAGCGGGTGCATCGGTTGTTACCATCACCCAGTCCCGGCCGGAAAATGGTACCGCGCAGGTGGAAGTTACCGTGCGCACCGGAACCATGCAGATGACTGTTGAGGAAATGCTGACCCGGCTGGCCCGGCAGTCGTTTGTGGTGGAAGTGCACCGCGGAACCTGAAAGTGAACACACGCCGCCAAGGCGCACAAAGCGGAATACCGGATGCGGGCAGCCGCATAAGGAACAAGGGGAGTATAGTATGGCTAAAATTGCAATCATGGGATTCGGCACCGTTGGCAGCGGTGTGCTGGAAGTCTGCCGCCGCAACGCCGCATCCATTGCCCGCCGCGCGGGTGAGCCGGTGGAGGTCAAGTACATCCTGGATGTGCGTGATTTTTCTGATTCTCCGGACGCAGCGCTGTTTGTGAAAGATATCAATGTGATCCTGAACGATCCGGAAGTCAAGGTCGTTGTGGAAACCATCGGCGGCACCCGCTTTGCTTATCCGTATGTGCGCCAGTGCCTGGAAAGCGGCCGCAGCGTGTGTACCTCCAACAAGGAGATGGTTGCCACCTATGGCGCAGAGCTGCTGGCTCTTGCACGGGAGCATAAAGCAGCGTTCCTGTTTGAAGCCAGCGTGGGTGGCGGTACCCCCATCATTACTCCCATGCACCAGTGCCTTGCCGCAAACCAGATCAGCCAGATTCAGGGCATTGTGAACGGAACCACCAACTTTATGCTGACCAAGATGAAGCGCGAAAACATGGGCTTTGATGCCGCGCTGAAAATTGCCCAGCAGCTGGGCTATGCCGAAACCAAGGATCCCAGCGACGATGTGGATGGCCGTGATGCCTGCCGCAAGATCGCCATCCTGAGCAGCCTGGCCTGCGGGCATCATGTTTACCCGGATAACATTCCCGCCCGCGGCATCCGCGATGTGGCCGTGGAGGATGTAAAAGCTGCCGAGCAGCTGGACTGCGCCATCAAGCTGATCGCCTGGTACCATGAAAACCCTGAAGGCGCAGCCGATGCGTTCAGCGCCGGTGTGGAGCCGATGCTGGTGCCGGAGTCCAACCAGCTGGCAGGCGTGAACGATGTGTTTAACGCTGTGCTGATGCAGGGTGATATGCTGGGCGATGTTGTGTTCTATGGCAAGGGCGCCGGCAAGCTGCCCACCGCCAGCGCCGTTGTGGCCGATGTGATCGATGCCCTGAAGGACGGCAGCAAGATCCATGACAGTCTGTTCTGGAAGCCCGCCGAAAAGCTGGATCACCAGCTGATGGATACCGCCAAGTATTCTTATTACATCCGCACCGCGGGCGTGCCCGCCGCCGCGCTGCCCAATGTGGCCGGTCCCGGCAAGCTGGTGTTTGACTATGGCGATTCTGCCGCGTACCTGATCGAAGCTGCCACGGCTGCGGACTTGGAGGCTGTGGCAGCCAAGCTGGAAGTTCTGGGCGGCCGCCTGGCGCTTGTGCTGAAAAAGCTGCCGGAATAAGCCCCGGCAGGGAAGGGAGCACATAACATGATTACCGTAACTGTACCGGCAACCAGCGCCAATGTCGGCGCCGGGTTTGACAGTCTTGGCCTTGCGCTTTCCATGCACAACGTGTTTACCTTTGAGGAATGTGACCGCATCCGCATTTCTTCGGTGGATGGCACCCATGTGCCGACCGGGGCAAACAACCTGGTCTACCGCAGCGCCCGCGCTGTGTATGACCAGCTGGGCATTCCGCTGCGCGGCCTGCGCATTACCCAGCGCAATGATATTCCCATGGCGCGCGGCCTGGGTTCCAGCTCTGCCTGCATTGTGGCGGGCATTTTGGGTGCCAACGCTTTGCTGGGCAACAAGCTGACCAGCCGCCAGATGCTGACCCTTGCCACCGCCATTGAGGGCCACCCCGATAACGTGGCCCCCGCCATGCTGGGCGGCTTTGTTACCAGTGTGTATGACGAAGGCCAGGTTTACAGCGTAAAAAAGAACATCGATGAACAGCTGGCATTTGCCGCTTTTGTACCGGATTTCCGCCTGCTGACCTCCAAGGCGCGCGCCGCGCTGCCGGATATGGTCAGCCATAAGGACGCCGTGTATAATCTGTCCCGCGCCGCGCTGGCTACCGCCGCGTTCTGCGATGGCGATTACAGCCTGCTTGGCGTGGCAACCAAGGATTCCCTGCACCAGAAATACCGCCTGCCCCTGATCGACGGCGGGGACGAAATGTTTGAACTGGCGCAGGACCTGGGCGCGCTGGCTGTTTATATTTCTGGCGCGGGTCCCACCATTATGGCGGTTGTCCCGCGTGACGATCAGGAATTCTTTGCCCGCGCGCAGGAAGCTCTGCCGCAGAGCGAAAAGCTAAAGCATTTTACCGTTTACCGCCTGCTGCCCGATAACACAGGCGCAACGGTGAAATAAGGGAACAGGGAGGAAGAGGTCTTTATGGGTCTTATCGTACAAAAGTTCGGCGGTACCTCGGTCAAGGATCGTGACCGCATCTTTAATGTTGCGCGCATTGTGGCCAACACCCGCAACCAGGGCAACGATGTTGTTGTTGTTGTTTCTGCCCAGGGGGATACCACCGATGACTTGATTACCAAAGCGGCCGAGATCACCAGTGATCCGTCCCACCGCGAAATGGATATGCTGCTGGCCACCGGCGAGCAGATTTCCATCTCGCTGCTGGCCATGGCGCTGCAGGAAATCGGTGTTCCGTCCGTCAGCCTGACCGGCTGGCAGGCCGGCTTCAACACCGACCGCGCTTACACCAAAGCCCGCATTAAGCGCCTGAACACCGAGCGTGTGGAAAGTGAGCTGGCCCGCAACCGCGTGGTAGTTGTAGCTGGTTTCCAGGGACTGAACCGTTCGGATGATATCACCACCCTGGGCCGCGGCGGCAGCGATACTTCCGCCGTTGCCTTGGCAGCCGCTCTGCATGCAGACCGCTGCCAGATCTATACCGATGTGGAAGGTGTGTATACTGCCGACCCGCGCAAGATTCCCAAGGCTACCCGCCTGAAGGAGATCACCTTTGACGAGATGCTGGAACTGGCATCCCTGGGTGCACAGGTGCTCAACAACCGCAGTGTAGAACTTGCCAAAAAGTATGGCGTCGAGCTGGAAGTTCTGTCCAGCATCAATCCGGTGCCCGGCACCGTTGTTAAGGAGGAAACCAAAGTGGAAGGTATGCTGATCAAAGGCGTTGCAAAAGATGAGGACGTCGCTGTTGTTTCGATCCTGGAAGTTCCCGATGTGCCGGGTATGTCCTTCAAGGTGTTCAGCCTGCTGGCACAGAAAAACATCAACGTGGATATCATTCTGCAGTCTTCCGGCAGCGCTGGCTGCAAGGATGTGATCTTTACCTGCTCCAAGGGCGAAGCTGAAACCGCTCGTGCAGTGCTGGAATCCAACAAGACCCGCTTTGGCACTGATAAGATCACCGTCAACAATGACTGCGCCAAGGTCAGCATTGTCGGTGCCGGTATGCAGAGCCATCCTGGCACGGCTTCCACCATGTTTGAAGCTCTCTACAGCCAGAACATCAACATCCATATGATCTCTACCAGCGAGATCAAGATCAGCGTGATCATTGATAAAGCCGATGCTGACCGTGCTGTTGCCGCCATCCATGATGCTTTCATCCAGTAAGCGGTAATATCCATCTGGTGTAAAAAGTTTACAAGTTTCAGCCCCTGCCGCCCGGCGGGGGCTGTTGCCATATCCGGTACGGAATGGTATAATCAAACGCACAGCCGGGTGGGAATCATTCCCGCAAGCCCGGTTGTGCCCAATGTATTCTGCTGCAAAGGAGGTAACATATGGAATATATGGACGAAACCACCCTTGCCCACAAACACACCAGCCCGTGGCTGATTGCGTTCCGGATCATTTTTACCATTGCGCTGGTCTGGTGCATTCTGTTTATCTTTCATAACTCGCTGGAAACCAGCTCCATCTCGTCGGCCCGCAGCCATGAGGTCATGCAAAAAATCAATGCCATCCTGGCACATCTCAATATCGGCCCGCTGAGCGAACATGTTGTGCGCAAGCTGGCGCATTTTTCAGAGTTCACGCTGGAAGGCTTCCTGCTTATGCTCTGCCTGCGGGTTTATACCCGCCGTTTTGTGCGCCATGTCAGCTGGCCTATGCTGGGCGGCATGGCGACCGCGCTGCTGGATGAAACCATCCAGCTGTATGTGCCGGGCCGCACTTCGTCCGTGCGGGATGTGTGGATCGACTTCGGCGGTGTGATTGCCGGTTTGTTCGTGGCCCTGCTGTTGCTGCTCATCGTGCGCGGGCTGACCTCTTTCCACGCCATGAAAAAAGAAAACCGCCGCCTGCGTGCCGAACGGGCCGAGCTGCTGCGCCAGCAGCGCGCCGACCGGATCAACACAGCGGATGACCGTCCCGAAAGCCCAGATAGGAGAGAATATTTATGACAGAACAACAGGCGATTGAAGCCCTGCACGCCCTGCCGCGCCTGCCCCGCAGCGGCGCATCCCTGGAGCGTATGCAGGCACTGCTGGACCACCTTGGAAACCCGGAAAAGCAGTTTAAGTGCATCCATATTGCGGGCACCAACGGCAAGGGAACCCTTGCCGCTATGACATCTTCTATCCTGACCCATGCGGGCTACAAAACGGGCCTTACCATCAGTCCGTATGTTCTCAATTTTCGGGAGCGTTTTCAGATCAATGGACAGATGATGTCCCCGCGCACCCTGGCCAGCCTGACCCGGAAAGTGCTGGATGCTGCCGATGCCATCATCGCTGAGGGCGGGGAAGGCCCGGTGGAGTTTGAAGCCGTTACCGCCATTGCCTTCCTCTGGTTTGCCCGCCAGAAGTGTGATTTTGCCGTGGTGGAAACCGGCCTTGGCGGCCGCTATGACGCCACCAATGTCATCCCCGCGCCGCTGGTTGCGGCCATTACCCGCATCGGCATGGATCATACCGAAATTTTGGGCGATACCCTTGCCGAGATCGCCGCCGAAAAAGCCGGTATCATCAAAGAGGGCAGCGTGGTTGTCTGCTACCCCGAGCAGCCGGAGGAGGCCATGGGCCCGCTGCTAACCGCCGCGGCCAACGCGCATACCTCGCTGGTGGTGCCGGATACCGCCGATTTGCAGCAGCTCAAGTGCCGCCCGCTGGAAAACTATGTTGATTACGGCGGCTATCGTGCTCTGCTGCAATTTCCCGGCAAGCATCAGGCCAACCATGCCGCTATGGCGGTGGAAATTGCCCTGGCCCTCTGGCGGGAATACCATTACGAGATCCCCGATGAAGCGATTGAAACCGGTCTGCGGGATGCCAAAATGCCCGCACGGATCGAGGTCATGCGCCGCCACCCGTTGCTGCTGCTGGATGGCTGCCACAATGCCGATGGTACCGCAGCCCTTGCTGCAACTCTGAAAGAAGCCGGATATGACGGCAACCTTGTGGCGGTCCTTGGCCTGCTGAAAGATAAGGATCACAGCAAAATGCTGGAAAACCTGGCCCCCTGCTTTGAAAAGGTCTTTACCGTCACACCGGATAGCCCCCGCGCCATGACGGCAGAAGAACTGGAGGAGGAAGCCAAGTACCATATGGATGCCGAAGCCGCCCCCAGCGTGGCAAAGGCCATCCGCCTTGCGGTGGATTACGCCGATGAAAACAACCTGGCTGGTGTGGTGGTGTGCGGCAGCCTTTACCTTGCTGCTCAGGCCCGTCCGCTGCTGCTCAAAGAAGCGGAAAAGTAACCCCAATTCCAACAAAATATGCGCACAGCGCCCTGTATACTGGGAACATACCCCAGCAGCAGGGCGCTTTTTGCTGCTATTACCAAAAATGAAAGAGGTGGACAACCCCCTTGGCGAAAGTTTGTTTTGTTCCGGCGCAGGGAACATTGGCGGCTTACCTGACCGGTGAGATCGACCACCATGCCGCGCAGGCCCTACGGCGTGAAATTGATGCGCAGATCGATGCCCGCATGCCGGAATTGCTGACGATGGATTTTTCCGGCGTTACTTTTATGGATTCCTCCGGTGTGGGGCTGATTCTGGGCCGCGGGCGCCAGATGTCCGGCCTGGGTGGGCGGCTTGTTGTGCAAAACGCACCGGATACCGTGCGCCGCATGCTGGACCTGGCGCATATCCATTACGTTTGATCGTGGGGGAGGTCACATCTTGAAAATGCTGAATCAGGTCAAAATGACCTTTGCCAGCCGCAGCGTCAACGAAAGTTTTTCCCGTGCGGCACTTGCGGCCTTTCTGGCCCAGGCGGACCCGACCGTGCCGCAGCTGGCAGATATCAAAACGGCCGTGTCAGAAGCTGTCACCAACTGCATCGTCCATGCCTATCCGGATACCGTCGGCCCCATTACGATGACGGCTGTTTTGTATGAGGGCGGCAATGTGCGCATTACCATATCGGATAAAGGCGTTGGTATCCCGGACGTTGCCAAGGCAATGGAGCCAATGTATACCACCGGCAACCCGGACGAGCGCGCGGGCCTGGGTTTTGCGGTAATGCAGAGCTTTATGGATCGGGTCCATGTATCCTCTGCGCCGGGACGGGGAACACGCGTTACCATGAGCCGTCACCTGGATTCCCGGTGAGTTTTGGCGTGTGCGCTCCTACATAGGGCAGAATCAGCCAGTACAGCAGAGTGGAATCTGTTGACCGTTGCGGATATGCCCGCTAAAACCGGAACGAATCAACGCCTAGTGGCAGGGCAGATGTTCGTTCCCGATTGCAGGGAGGCAGCTGATATGGCAACCGCAAATCCCACCGCACTTTTTACCACATTACCGCGCACGGAGTTCATCCAGAAAAACCTTGGCCTTGTACATTCCTGTGCTGGCCGCTTTACAGGCCGCGGCATCGAATACGAAGAATTGTATTCGGCGGGCTGCCTGGGGCTTGTCAAAGCGTGCGATGGGTTTGACCCGGACCGCGGGGTCTGTTTCTCCACCTATGCGGTGCCGGTCATCTTGGGTGAGATCAAAAAGCTGTTCCGGGACGGGGGAACTGTTAAGGTCAGCCGTTCGATCAAAGAACTTGGATTAAAAGTGACAGCGGAACGGGAACGCCTGATGAAGCTGACCGGCGCAGAGCCAACCGTGGCACAGCTGGCACAAAACCTGGGGGCAACGCCGGAGCAGGTGGCGGTATCCATTCAGGCTGCTATGCCAGTTGTCTCCCTGACCCCGGCGGATGATGAGGACGGAACAAGAGAATGGGATATCCCGGTGGATTCACCGGAAGAAGTATTGGCGGAACGGATCAGTTTGGCGGAAATATTGAAACGACTGAATGAATCCGACCGGCAGCTCATCCGCCTGCGCTTTTATGCGGGCAAAACCCAAAGTAAAACGGCACAAATTCTTGGTACTACCCAGGTACAGATATCGCGCCGCGAACGAAAGATTTTGAAATGGATGCGCAAAGAGCTGACAAGCGAATAAGAAAACACAAAATGATGGCTGTTTTTCCAATTCGGAGCCATAAAAACTGTGCGATTCGACAAAAGTATGACTTCTGCACATTTTGCCCTTGACGATGACACTTGCATGTGCTAAAATAACACCACTTTGAATAGCATAGGCGATATCCAATAGGGGCGCCTGGCTGGACAAAGCAGCATCAGAAAATTTGGAAAAATCTCAAAAAAGATGTTGACAAATCAAACCTGATGTGGTATCCTAATAGAGCTGTCCGAAAGACAGCGGCTGGTTGAAAAGATTGTTTAAGAAAATTTCAAAAAAGTACTTGACAAACAGGACTTGATGAAGTAAAATAAACAAGCTGTTTCAAACGGCGCAGGACCTTGAAAATTGAACAATACTGAAACTTGTGGAACCTTAAACGTGATGG
>ERZ1673734.1952-NODE-1952-length-12434-cov-84.612408_pt1 | contig 12434 bp, 5 predicted proteins | sample MGYA00580199_ERZ1673734 | MGnify/ENA primary metagenome ERZ1673734 (study PRJEB41218, sample SAMN15661742) | gut metagenome | host: Homo sapiens | place: Canada: London | collected 2015-08-20/2019-03-30 | study: EMG produced TPA metagenomics assembly of...
AACGAGCCCCTCCTAAGGGCTAATTGCAGGTTCGATTCCTGCAGGGGACACCATCTATCATCCCCCTCGCAATAACCCACTTACAATCAGTGAGTTATCTTAAAATCCTTAGTATAGTCAACCAGTACTTCGATATGTGAACGCAAATCATCATGCATTCGTGAACTTAACTGGAAACCTCCCCCATTCGATGTCAAAATGACTACCCCAATAAGTTGCCAATAATCAGGCTAATCAATACGGGTCAGTCTTGCTGGTCAGTGACCATAAAAATGTCACCTCATATTAGACACAGCAAATAATTGTGTCGATTAAACATACTACCTTCAGCATAACCGTTCCTGAAAAATTATTATATTCAGTAATCTGAATAAATTACTGGCCTGCTATTTTTCTTAGCAACCATATTTAGCAGCAAGCCAGCAAATCTGAATGATTACAGATGCTGGCCTGCTGAATCTCCCTTCTGGAAATCGTCAGAATCTAGTGATTACTTACTTTGTTCTGGTTTCTCTTCATTCTTATTGTGCACTTCCACTTTGGGTAACTGATTAAAAACCAGATTTTCTTTTTCAACCAGAGCCATGACTTCTTTGGTGATATCAGCTGACTCGTTATGCGCAAGCACAACACCTGAAGACAATACAGCAATATTTTTAGGATTGTCTTTTCTCCATGTACCTATGGCATTATCTATCGCACGGGATAACACCATTTTTGCGCTATTTTCCTCAATAACACATTGTCGCTCCAGTTTTTGTCTGGCATCAAGAAGCAGCGCCTCTTTATTCGCGTTATCTGCGAATGCTTTTTGCGCATCCTCATAGCCTTTTTCAAGAATACTCTTAACCTCATTCAGATGCTTTCTGACCATGTCTCCGGCGGCAGACTGATTATAAATAGCATCGATATTAACAACTGCAATTTCTTTTGACTTTTTCATATAAAAAACACCAGTAAGTACAATCAGCAACAGCAGCACTACTGCATTAACAACAGAAAATTTCATTACAGAACTCATTATGACAACCCTGAGGTGGCAGGAGGTCCCCTCCTGCCACTGTGTGATTAGAATATATATTTAATACCCAGCATTGCCTGGGCATCACTGTACCCTTTATCGCCAGCCTGAACACCAACATTGCCCCAGACATTCAGGTTATCTGACAATTTACCCTGAACACCCGTTTTGACTTCAGCAATATTTGTAGCTCCGTCCTGACTGAGTGCCGTATTATCCATTTTGACACCCCAGCTCCGTGTATTATGGATCCAGTTAACTTCCACAAATGGCTCAAACTGATGCGCCTTATTATCATCAGACGCACTCTTACCTTTCAGGTAAGTTCTGACGCCCAGACGACTCTGGATATTACCGTCTCCGCTGAGCTGAACTTTCGTGCCATTCTTCTCCGTATGCTCACTGGCTCTTACATTCATCCACGTGATCTGGGACTGCGGCTGAATATACCAGTCATAGTGACTACCCTGGCTACCGGTAAATTCGCCGGCTTTAAAGGTATAACCCGCTTCCACTGAACCGGTAAATCCACGGGATTTCCAGGACTCCGCAGCCAGTTTTTCACCATTAACGGTATTATTAAACCATCCGTACTGGATCCAGGTATCGACATAAGCCCCGTTGTCATTACCGTCATTCTGCTGCCACGTTCCGTATAAACCGGTGCTGTATCCATTGATCGCACCTTTAGATTTATATCCCGAAAGCGAGGATGTCGTGGAACTCTTCTCATTTCCATAACCGGCCATAATCCCCTGTTGCAGACGGTCCTGACCGTCAGTCCATTGCGCAATGCTGCCACCCAGTTGCACAACATAACGGTTACTTTGCGTATTCAGCTGTGAACTGCTGTCCTTCCAGCGATTATGACCGCCGATATGACGCATCCACATACTTGTTGCTTTCTTCTCACCAGTAAACACATCGGTATAGTAAGTTTCCCCCTCACGATCGTGCATTCTGATGTTGAACAGCGTGTTGGCTGCCGCTATGTTCGCAATATAAGAGCCCGCTTCCGGACGATAGACCTTCTGTACAGGTTTATCCGGCGTGGGGTGTGGCTGTGGCTGCGGTTGTGGCTGCGGCTGCGGTTGTGGCTGCGGCTGCGGTTGTGGCTGCGGCTGCGGTTGTGGTTCTGGCGGCAATTCAGAACGCAGATACCAGTTACCGTCAGTACCACCCGCATTACCTTTATGCAGGAAATATTCCCACGCCCCTGCCACCGCACGGTTCTGCAGTCTGAAGTTACCGTCAGACTGCCCACCGACATGCACAATCTCAATGCCGTCAGCGGTCTGAGCCCCCTGGCCCCGGACATTATTCACCACCACGCCGGTATCACCGGAGGTGTTACCCGTGACAATCAGTTTGTCAGTGGTAGAAGTATCATCCCCCAGCACGGTATTGATAATTAACGTACCGCCACCGGTGTAATCGCCATTTACGGTCAGGGTATTTCCTGTCTTACCACCGGCCAGACGAATGACGCCGGTATTGGTCAGTGAGCCAACGGTAAAATTGCCCACCTCTGCCGTTTCATAACCTGAGAGAGCATTCAGTGATGCCAGTGTTCCCTGGTTATTAACCTGACCCGAAACGGTCCCCAGCCCACTCAGTGTGCCGCCATTAAGAACATGAATGTTTTTGGATCCTGACAACGTCGCGCCAGCGGCACGGGTGACTGAATCATCACCGACAATCAGAACGCCACTCTCAACCGTGGTATCACCGGTATAAGTCAGCTCATGATTAATGATCAGATTACCCGCCCCCTGTTTCACCAGAGCGCCGGAGCCAGTAATATCATTCTTCAGTAACCAGTTTCCACTGGCGGTAAGCCAGGTGACACCATCACTGTCAATCAGCCCGGTGCCCAGGTGTTTTTCATCTGAAGCCCGCAGAGCAGCATCTTTCTGCACACGGAATTCACCGCTGAAATTACTGTTATCCCCGGAAAGCGTCAGATCAGTGGTGTTCAGTATACCCACTGAACCTTCTCCGGAAAGCGATTTACTCAGGTTACTGCTGACTCCGCTACCGTCGGCGATATCAATCGCCAGGCGATCATTAAGGCTTTCAAAGCTGATGGAGCCCTGGCTTCCCAGCCCCTGTGCGCCGTTCATTTCAACCAGCGCCCCCTGGGTAAGGCTGGCATTACCGGTAAACCCGATATTGGTGCCATGTACCGTCAGATTGCTGCCCGTGACAGCCAGCGTTCCCTCACCGGACAGCACGTTGTTTTCAATGATGCCACCATTATCATCCCCCGGCTGACGCTGCGTGCCGCTGACCGTTAGTACACTACCGCTATCAAGCTGAATGTGCGCTCCCGTTTCTGTCTGCAGTGCACCGACAGTCTGGCTGTATCCGTTTGTTCTGAAGACGGCATTGCTGGCGACGTTCAGATTACCTGTTGCGCCAAGTACATTATCATTTGCCATCTGTAATGTGCCGCTGCGCACCAGCGTATCCCCGGTGTAGTTATTACCGCCGTTAGACAGTGTGACAACCTGCCCCGCAGCTTCGATGGCCAGATCCCCTGCCCCCGTTAACTGTGCGCCAAGATCTGTCTGCAGTCCCTGGGCATTCGCTCTCGGTGTCAGCACCAGCGCTTTATCACCGGTTCCCTGTAAATCCAGCGACTTCAGCCCATAGCCTATGTACAGTCCGTCACCTTTAATACCGTCGGAGCTTCCCAGCAGCTTATAGTCATAATTTCCCTGAGCTACAACTTCACCGCCCTGAGTGACATCAAACGTCTGACTGTGAGAAATAGCCTGCCCGTTTTCATCCACCAGTTGCAGTTGCCCGCCAGTACCGGTGACGGTACCCGCTGCATTCACCAGCGTGACCAGGGTCTGCGCATCATCCTGCTCCAGCAAATTCTTACGGGTATCAACAGCCGGAATATCATTAATCACTTCATCTGGCATGGTGACCTGAATTGTGCCTTTCCCCCGGATATCCAGCGTACCTGCAGCAGAGGTTTCAATACTGTTGCTGGCAATGGTATCGCCCGGCATAACGGAACCAAAAATCAGCGTTCCGCCATTGAACCCAAGACCGCCAATCTGCTGAACACCGGAGCCAACCGTTGTGATATTCCCGGTTTCAGACATCAGCATTGCATGGGTTAACCCGCTCGTATTCAGCCCTTCCAGAGCAAAGCTACTAGTACCCAGCTTCAGAGTTCCGGCAAATTGATCCCCGACGTTATGGCTGAATTCAAAAGCAGATGTGTCGGCATCAAGACGGGCAGACAGTGTTCCTTTGCCTGTTAACAGTGGATCAAAGGTAAAGTTGCCTGCAACTGCGGGAATAATGGCCAGTTCGCTGCCCGATTCAATATCGACGGAACCCGGACCGTTCCCCCCATCGGTCAGCACAAGAGCTTCCTTCAGAGTGACAAGTGAACTGTTCTTCAGCCCGACATGTTCGAAATTCTGTAGTTTTACAACAGAATCCAGCGTATGAATGGCGTTATCAAAAATCAGGGAATCAGAATCTCCCTGCCCGCCATCCAGCAGGTTCCAGGTTGCCCCTTCACCTTTAATGGTGAAGGTGTTCTTCCCGGTACCGGCAGTAACCTGATCAACATGAGTCTTACCATTGAGTGTTACATTATTATTGCCATTTCCTGCAGTCACTTCTCCTGTCAGTGTGCTGCCATCATCAAATAAAAATGTATTGTTACCCTCTTTCGCACTGACGGTTCCGGTAATACTGCCTTTATTGGTGAATGTGTTATCACCGCCGTTCAGAGCCACAACCCCCTGAATTTCAGCACCGCTGTCATTCAGTACGGTGGTATTCACGGCGTCATCAAACGCCATTGCAGTCCCGGTGGTGGACGCAGCTTTAATCTGACCTTTATTGGTAAAGGATTGTGCTTTTGAAGCATCCACTACGGCATGACTCAGAGAAGCAGAGATGAGATTACCGCTCTGAACCACTTCACTGGCTGCATTGTTAACCACCAGAGCGGAACCGCCATCGGCCTGTATAACATTGACACTTGCACCACTCTTCACGACAGCACCATCTTTAGTGTTGGCGAAAATACCCGTGCCGTCCGTACCCTTCAGGTTAATGACCAATCCAGCGGAGTCAGACATATCCAGGTTATTATCGGTTTCACTTCCGTCAGCTTTCTGGAACGCCAGTGCAATTCCACTGCCGTCTACATTAATAGTGCCGCTGTTGGTCTTGGCCAGGGAGGCAGAAGTACGTACACCAATGCCATCAGCCACATTAATTTCAGTCGTATTGGTTAACTGAATGCCTTCAATTTCTGCGCGGTTCTCAATCCCGTGACCGACCGCACCTGCAGCATTAACATTGATTTTCGCACCATCAATAACCAGCCCCACAGCCCCTGTATCCAGCAGGATGCCATGCGCATTTTTCTGACCTTCGATCGTACCCAAGCCACTCCCTGCCAGGTTCAGTGACGCGCCCGCCCCCAGCTTAATGGCAGCCTCACCATCCACAGCGACGATATCCCCTCCTGTGCTGGTAATCTGAGACTGTGCACCTTCAACAAATAATGCAACGCCATTGACCGCAATACGGCTTCCTGTATTTTCAAAGCGGCCGTTATCAACCCAGACGCCGATATTATCTGTACCGGTAGTGAAATCAATGTTGCCGTTGTTAATCAACAGTCCCTGATTACGCGTAATAAAGCCCTTGGCATTATTCAGCGGCGAAGAGATATCTGCCTCATTGGTAATAACCGAGCCAGTATTCGTTTGTGTAATACTGCCATCCAGAGCGTATTCATTTCCGTCAACTTCCGCGACAACAGCGCCATCCCCTACAAGGTTAACTGATGCCCCCTGTTTCAGCGTCGCTGTCGCACCACCAGTTACATATAATCCCTGAGCCTGAGCGCCCAGGATCTGGAAATCACTGCCAGCATCAGCCAGGACATTGCTCCCTTTCCCTGTGGCCCAGATACCACGGCTGCCTGTCCCGGAGGTTTTCATCAGCAGAGAGCCGGCCTGTTTTGCCCCATCTTCAATACGGAAAAGTACAGAACGTTCCCCACTGGCATCCAGCAGAGTTCCCGGTGCAATATTCGTCTTAATGGTTGCACCATCTCCGATAATACGAAAAGCAATCTGATCGGTAATACCAGAGCCGTCAGCAGCAAAGTTCGGTACTGCCGAACCATCAAGGTTAACAGTCCCTTTATTGCTGGCCTCAACGCCAATCGCCCCCTGTCCCTGCAAAGATATAGTACCCGCGGTCATATTAACCGTTGTTGTTGTACCAGATGCTTTTATACCCGTTGTACGGTTAGCATTATCTCCTCCCTTGAGAACGAGATTTCCCGAGTTATTAATCGTTGTAACATCTTGTGTGGCATTAGCAATTAGTCCCACACCACCATCCTGAACTGTAATATTTCCGCTGTTGGTACCAACAGCCCCCTCCTCAACCCGGACGCCCACTGTATTCTTTCCAGTAAAGATGATATTACCGGTATTATTTAGAGTGGCCCCATTACGGGCGATATACCCGGTCACTTTATCCTGGGTGGAACTTAACTGAGCCCCCGCCGTTAATAGTGTGGTCTTGTCCTTCGGATTAATGAGTTTGCCGGAAATATCATAGCCATTGCCATCCGCAATACCGGCTATCGCACTGGCATTATCCATATTGATAATGGCATTACTTTCAATTGTGCCCTGCGCTCCCCCTTCAATTAAAGTCGCTGTAGCCCCCTCACCCGTCAGGTTGATGGTCATTCCTCCAGACGTTACTGTCGAGGCCACACCGCCATCCGATTTCCCCGTGGCAATAAGTGCATAAGAGTTCTTACCAGACGCCGTAAGTGCAGAAGAAGCATCTGCAGTTCCCTGGAATGTCGCACCACTGGCAATACGGAATAATGTTGAGTTTTCAGTGGACACATCCATAACACCGCTTCCGGTATTATGAATGGCAGAGTCCTTTCCATAGACATAAAAGCCTATCTGATCGCTGCTGCCAAATAGCACTGCACCATTGCCTGACAGGGGCAGACTGCCGCCATCTTTAGCAAAAACCCCCACAGCCCCCGTACCGGCAAGACTGATTTTTCCGGATACATTAACATTGCTTCCGGCACCTTCCACCCAGGCACCATAGTTACGGAAACCACTACTGATACCCTTGCCGCCAACATTTATCGTACCGTCAGAATTCAACTGTCCTGCATTGATTACCTGTAGCCCGGTGCTGTTCAGACCATTAACATTGATAATCCCGGAGTTTTTCATCCCGGAGCTATTATTTGCCAGCATGCCAACATTCAGTGCAGGTGCATCACTGTCATGACCGTCAATAGTGATAGTCCCTTTATTTACCACATCAACAGTCCCGGCATCCTTTGCCAGGATTCCGTAGTTCCCCTGAGCCCCCCTGCCCAAAAAAATAGTACCTTCATTAACGACTTTGTTTGCACCATTTTGTACTTCAATCGCAACAGAACCCACAGCCGAATGAGTCGCAGTTTTATCCTCCGCAATACCTACATTGATGCTCCCGAAGGCCGAGTTAATAAAAGAGCCTCCAGCTCCAACATTTACACCTCGTGTTTTGCCATTATTATCATTAGTTGATGCATCGGCAGTAATATTTATTGTGCCTTTATTTGTTGCCATGCCCCCATTACTAACAACAATTGCGGTGTTAATCCCCTCTGGAGCGAAAGCATTTTTAAATGGGCGAATATTAATAACACCATTATTAATGGCTGAAGAACCATTACTACCGGCAACCATCCCCTCTGCCTGGAGAGCATATTTATCATTATTATCCCAAACAAAAAGTGTACCATCGTTAACAATGGTACTGTCTTGATAGGCAATCATTTCAGTACCAATGGCATCAATGACCCCTTCATTAACACCGGTCCCACCATTAGTTGCAACGATCCCTCCTCCATTCCCATAGGCAGGAAGAACTCCAGTTAATTTACCCGTTTTACCTAATATTGCTCGTGCGTTATTGGTTGCATGGAGAACAGCAAGCAGCCCTACATTTTCTTTGTAAGGAGTTGAGTCTATACGTCCCCCAGCGGTCATATCCACATTGTAATTATGCTTGGTGACAATAAGGGCCTTATTAAATTCAGCATCATACTGCTTATAAGAAAGCGTTTTGTCCTCTAGTGACTTTATCAAATATTGATTATATTGCTTTAAATCATCAAGAGAGTTAATATGGTGTACTTTTCCCGCCCAATCAGTAATTGTTCCAGCATATTTCATTGAGTCAATGATTTTTTGAGTAACGCCGCCCCCCTGCATGGTTGCACCAGGCTGAAAATAAAAATCATTGACCGAGTTCCATACAACAGAGGAACCTTCTCCATCAGCTACAGCAAGCTGTGTATTTTTAAAAAAATTACCGATTGCTGGTGAACCCACATCCAAAATAGCTGTACCGCCATTATTGGCTGTTACAAAACGTGTCGCATTGAAAAAATCCGCAGTGCCACTAAAACCAGGAATGGTTTCATTTCCCCCAGTCCCCGCATCGCGTTGTGAGAAAGAGTCAGTATCAAACACTTGAAGTGTTTGAGAAGCGCCAGTAACCTCATCCTTCACTGTAATGGTTTTTGTTTTTTCTCCGGTATTGACGTAAATCAATCCGGATAAATTATCTCCAGTGGTGTAGCCATTTAAAATTGCCTGTTCTACAGTCATCCAGATAAGACCTGACCCACCAGACTGGACGACATTTGGACCAGTGATGTATTCGGTTTTACCACTTACTGTTGCAGCCCCAACACCCGAGTTATTCGTACCCGGACGCCAGTCTGGTGACAATATGACATCTGCCATTGCGTTATTGCAATTAATTGCAATAGCGCCCCCCAGAACCATTGCTGATAAAGCAATTCCTAAGCGAGTTGATTTACATTTTTTTCTACAACTCGTCAATTCTGAAACAACATCCCATTTTTGGGTTGTATGGTTCCAAATGACTTTATATACTTTATTCATAACACTAATACTCTTGAACGCACATTATAATTGAATATTTTCACTAATAAGGGAACACGGAATATTTATAAATTGATGTAAACGTTTTACCCCGAGTTTATCCATAGCTCTACGACGATGCGTCCACACAGTCTTACTGGATATACCCAAGGTGTTCGAGATCCATGCAATATCTTTTCCTTCCTTGGTATATATAAAGATACTTTTCTCCCTCGGGGATAATTGTCGTTCTAAAAAAGAAACTTTATGATTCGCGCGAATATTTTTTTTGCACCTCCAGCCATTGATAAATTTATCTATATAGAAACAAAATTGCTCTGCTGTTAATTTCCACGGTATGAAAGGTATGCCTTTATTACTAACTACACCATTATCCCCCCATGCCAGGCACGGAATATTGACAGGCTGGCTTTTTAGCCATTGGTGAATGAAATACAGTGAGCGTATACAGGTAGTAGAATCATTATCAGGGAATACAGGTAACAACAACGATTGCTCATCCCGAAAGCAAGATGTGCCAAAATCACGAATCAGAGAAGAATAGTCGTCCACAGCGATGACTTTCACGTACGAAAAACCCCGCCAACGCATACTCTTAATTGCTTGAATTATAAAAGTATTTTTTGTAGTCGTAATCAAAACCATGCAATCAATTTCCTGTTATCCCCTTTCCCAATTTCCTTTTGCTTTGCACACCGGGGGGAGACAAACCTTGAGGCACAGGTTTACAAAATGACCCATTTTGACAACATCAATTTAATTAACTACAAATAGCACAAAACGCAGGTAAAAAACCTGCGTATTTATTTTAATTCAGAATATAATTTTGATTGTTATTTACATTTTGGCTTTATACGCCAGAGATTAAAAAGAAGACAAACCTACCTCTTTATGTGTAGATTGACGCCGCACATTGATCTAAATCAGTAAATTTAATGTTTTTTATAGAAAAAAATGTTTTTCTATACGAGAATTTCTAAACAAAGATTGGGTTTACATTTTGGGTCAAAATGTTGCTTTTTTGCGTCACCTATCCCCCACATTTTTTCAAATCTCATTGAATTAGAAGCAGTATAAATTACCGTATGCCTGATATTACGATGCCCGAGATAGTCCTGAATAAGACGGGTATCCACACCATTATCTGCTAGTGAATAACCACATGCATGGCGTAACATATGTGGATGAACTTTAATATTTAAACCTGCATTTTTACCCGCAGCAGAAACTATGTTATAAAATCGTTGTCTCGATAATGGTTTTCCTGTTCGGGAAACAAATAACCACGGGTTATCATTGAAATGTTTAACATTTAATGAATTCCTTTCATTCAGCCAGTTTGTTATTGCAATCACCTCTTCCTTTTGAAGTGGATGGACTGTACTGAATCCATTTTTTATCCGTTGAATATATATTTTTTCTGTAGTTAGTTCTAAATCCGACAACTGCAGAGATAAGAGCTCACTAACACGCAGACCATGAAAATAAGCCAATAAAATCATGCAAACATCGCGTGAAGAGCAACTCTTTTGTTTTACAGATTGAAGTAGTAAATTAATTTCATGATGCGTTAAAAATTTTCTGTTTTGCATAAATCACCTCTATTTATATGAAATAGCCATGTCAACTATGATGAAAGAATTACATTTAGTCAATAATATAATTCATATAGTTGCTGTATGATTATAGATTAATTTATTAAAATTCACCTAATCTAATTAATCGCTTGTAAACGCATATAAACAACCTTCGTTATGTAACTATCGTTCAAAACTCTCTTGTAAATATAAAGAGCCCTATAAGATGATTATAAAAAAGTCCTACAACCCGAAATAGCATTCCCTCATAAAATTAAGCTCAACATCGGCATATTTAAAAAGTATCCAATGCAATTAATATTTTATCTAAAATTAACATTGTATCTTGTATATATTACATCCATGAATGTATGGATTTTTTTATTTAAAAATTAATGCACTATAACAAAAAACATCACCAAGTGTTAAAACTAACACAACAATTAACCAAAATAATATGGCTGTTTATTTTTCATCCGTAAACAAAAAGGTACAAATATTTTCACCACAAAAAAACCACCAGCATGGCATTGAATTACCATTCACAATACACACCTCCTTTCGCTTATTTATGCTCATTGGTTGACTAATAATGATCTATACCCCCTGGGCAACTATCTCTCTGGCGGGGTATTGATGAATATCCATTTAGTGGCATAATTTAAACCCCAGCTCATTATTTGCTTATAAAAACAAGCAATAATACCAGGCTCTGGTATTTATAGTTTATTTTTTAACTTAATTAATATAACCGATAATATTATGCGCAAATTTATTACTCATAGTGAATGGTTGTTATTTTTTGAAGCCATCAACGGTTCAAAAAATGAAATTAGAGATAAAGCCATGTTACAAATGGCATATGTACATGGTCTTAGGGTAAGCGAGCTTATTGCACTAAAGATTAGCGACATTGACTTTTCAGAGTCAGCAATATATATCAAGCGTTTAAAAAATGGATTATCCACAGTACATCCCCTGCAAAAAGAAACTGTTCTGTTATTAAAAAAATGGCTAGCACTACGTGATAACATAGTAAAAAAACCTTTTGAAGACTCTTTGTTTCTTTCTTGTCAAGGAAATAAAATCTCGAGACAATATGTGTATAAGATGTGTAAGAAATATAGTCACAATATGAATATTAATATTCATCCTCACATGCTTAGGCATGGTTGTGGGTATGCTTTAGCTAATCAAGGGTTAGACACCAGACTAATACAAGATTATTTAGGGCACAGAAATATACATCATACGGTATTATATACAGCCAGTAATGCAGCAAGATTTAAACGAGTATGGGAGGGTGATGTGTTAGATATAAAGAAGATATAACCCCTGTTCTAAAGGCCTCAATTCATTGAGGCTTTTAGCCCCTCATTTTTATGACATACAACTGATAATCATAATGGATCTCAATATTAATCAAAATGAGAAATAAATCACCTTTTTATTAAAAAATTAATTTTTTTAAAGTCACAAACCAACACATATAATATTTAATAAAAATGCCACCAGCAAATATATTGCCACTTATCTTTTCTCTGGTAATCTAGTTTACTATAAATTATCGCTCTCCAATATTCGACGCCAAGAAGAAGTGGTTATTTTATTTATCCTTTTCGTAACTATTGACAAAACAATTCCCATATAAAAATTGCAATTTATAAAGCCAACATACACTTACAGTGCATAATAAGGTTATTTAGGAACCAGATGATTTAATGTATTATAAGGTATAACATTCATATTGACTTACCTGTTCTCTTAACCAAGTAATAAATGCCTCAATTTTTGGCCACTGCCTGCCCGGTAATGTGGTGATGTAATAATGCTGATGGC
>ERZ1673734.1955-NODE-1955-length-12428-cov-44.494060_pt1 | contig 12428 bp, 19 predicted proteins | sample MGYA00580199_ERZ1673734 | MGnify/ENA primary metagenome ERZ1673734 (study PRJEB41218, sample SAMN15661742) | gut metagenome | host: Homo sapiens | place: Canada: London | collected 2015-08-20/2019-03-30 | study: EMG produced TPA metagenomics assembly of...
TAATCAGGCTGGTGGGCTTTACCTGTTCGGTAGGTGTTATGATTATCGTAATACCTTTCCCCCAATGGGGTAAAAGCATCAACCGTAACGAAAGTCGTTATGGTTGCCACTGATACCCCAAATTTGGGTATCACGAGTAAGCCCCAAAATCTGGGTGTTACTCTTACTACCCAAACTACGGGTAGTTTCCGTAGTTTCATGGTCGAGTTGCAGATCTGCAACTCCCCCATTAACCACAGGCGAATTTCCGCCTTCGGTCATTCCTTAATCATCTGCGTAATCATAATGATTATTCAGCAAGCGCAATTTTGCGCTTTGCTTAAAGTTCAGCGAGTTACCGCGCCGACTTCCTCAAATTGAGGTTTCCGAAAATATCAGCGGGTTAGCGATTAAGCTGACCATTAATTAAACTGCGAAAATGTCGTAGTTGTGAGGGGTGTAGCCAACCCATTTTTGGGCCGTCGGGAATATCAACCAGTTACCGCCGCAACCGCTCCGGCTTCTTCCAGTGGTACGTTATTTTCTCCTTCTCCCGATACATCTCCACGCGGCGACGGTAGGCCAGCAACTCAAGAACTCTGGTTCGTATGTTGCGCATATCCACGCCATTAAGTTCTATACCATCACGGCGCATCACCTCAGCAACAACACGCGCATAGTTTTCGGCTGTCACGCTGTCCGGCTGCGTGGCCTGTTCGTCAGCCTGCTGGCTGATTCCGGCAACGCGGCGGATTAATCCCGTTATTTCGGCTTCTGTCATGCTGCTGACCTCATTACACCCCGCTAAATTCTTCCAGTTTCTGGCGGTGGCTGTCGCTTATATCAAAAGCAAAATCCTCATGCTCTGCCTGGAATGTACCAAACGCCATCAGCGCCGCCACGCTCGGGTCTATCTTGTTCGGTGATTTTTTCTTGTTCGGCTTGATATTGGCGTTCGCGTCACTCTGCATCACGACGTTACTCATCGACCAGGACAACACCGGATCGCCACGATGCACAATCACCCTGCGGTTAACAAAAACTTCGAACGATTTCGCCGCCGGACTGAATCTGAGGTAGGTTTGCGGGAACGGCTCCACCTCAAAACCTGCCCCCTGTAATTGCGTTCTGAGATGCGTGGCGTTCCACGTATCAAAGCCCACCAGCCTGATATTAAATTTCTCCGCGTCCTGCATGATGTCATCTCTGATCCGGTCGTAATCAATGCAGTCGCCAGGCGTTGTGCGTATCCAGCCTGCTTTAGCCCACTGACGATAGACAGCGCGGTTTTTATTGGCGGGGTTCTGTAGCTGGAACTCCGGCAGATAATGACGGGAAATCAGCATAATGGTTTTACCGACCGGAAAGGCATAGCATACGCTGGAAATATCGCTGGTTGATGATAAGTCCAGCCCCGCGTAACACTCCTGACCGTGTAAATCTTCCTCCGTGAACGTTCCGGCACACTCAGCCCATGCACCATTACCCATCCACGGGGTAGTCCCCTGACACCAGATATTAAATCGCTTTGTCATCATCTCCACCCACTGCGACGGAATACCCCGCGCTTTCTGGATGGTTGAGGCCAGTTTTTCACGATCCACGGAAACATCAATATTAGGGTTCGCCTTTATCCACATCGCCGGATCATCAACCTCGTTTTCGTCGTCCAGTTCGTAAATCAGTACAAAAATTGAATCGTTGACCTCTTCGCCGTCCAGGATCTGGCAGCAATAATCATAGTGCTGTTTACAGGCTGAAACGACGTTATCGGGGTGTAGGTGGTATTCGTCCACGATGGAAAGACTGGGGTTTGTCCCCTCGATGGTTGCCGCTTTTGCTGCCAGCGGCTTTAACAGGCTGTTGCTTTTCGGGTGTATCACCTTATGCGCCTGAATATTCACCCGCCTGCGTAACGGTCGGGATAAAAGGCACATCTGACGCGCATCATCAAACACGATCCGCGCCTGGTCACGGCTCACCGCTGCGGTGTAGATATCCTGCTGACCGTTCTCCATAATCAGAAACCAGTTAGCCAGAATCGCGGCGGTCGTGGATTTCGCATTTTTGCGCGGCACTTCGATAAAGGCGCTCGTGTATTTGCGCCGTCCGGTGGCCTTAACCTTAAAGCCGAGGATGCACGCAAAGGCGAACTGCTGCCACGGCTCCAGCTCAATGGGTCTGCCACGCATCGGTCCTTTTACGTGCGGGCACACCCTGGAAAAGGCAATAAACCGCTCCACAACCTCACGATCGAACGTGTAAAGGGGGCTTTTAAGGTCCGAAAAGTACCGTTTAACAGCCTGTTTTAACCGTTTACAGGCCGGAATTTTGCCCGTTTTTACGTCTTCTGCGTACTTATTCCAGGCGGTCAAGCTCGTCCTCTTCTTCTGTTTCCGGTGGATTTTTACGGCGGCTTATCGGGTCAAAACCGAGCAAGGAGGCCATTTTTATCATCACTCTTTCAGCGTCGGATTTTGCGCTTAATGCGGGGTTTCTGCTCTCGCCGCCCTGACTGTTAACAATGCTGAACCCGCGCGCCGCAAGGTCTGCAACGGCTTTCCGGTAAATGGAGTAGTTGACGCAATACAGTTCCAGATTGCTCCAGTCGGCGGGGGTCAGGTCTCCCCGTTCCGCAAGCTGCCGCGATTTTTCCCGCCACTGCTTCACGGCGATATCATCCAGGTAGGCGGGGGCTTTCGGTGGTCTTGCCATGCTTATTTTTCGTCAGATTATTTTTCAAAAAATTCCCGTGCATAAAAATTTGGGGAGGCGTTCGGTGCCCGGCGGGGTCGGGTTTGTCCTGAAAACGCCCCCCACCCCGTCATACAGCCTCATCAGCGATTGCGGAAACATTCCATAACCTCGCGGTCACGGTCGGTTAATCGCTTCGCTGTGATGCGTTCTGCGCGTCCTGACGCTTTATCTTTATGCCCTGTTTCCTGTGTCTTCCATGCGTCACGCTGCCTTATAAGTCCACGGATAAGGCGGTTTTGTTCCCGCTCATTCATCAGCGTCATACATCCAGTTATTGCGGTTAGCGGCCCGTTCTTCCTCTTCACGAAATCCACCTGCGGCACGCTTGCTTTTTGTTGCCGGATCAAGCCACTTCGTTTTCTGGTTATGACACGCCTGGCACAATGGCTGATGGTTCCATTCGGGCCAGAAGAGAACATCATCACCGCCATTAATCGGGATAATGTGATCCACCACCACGGCGGGCGTATATATCCCCTTCTCAAGGCATCGCACGCATAACGGGTTTTTACTCAGATACATGGCGCGGTATTTTTCCCACTGTCTGGAGTACCCACGCGCGCGGCGGTGTCCTCGTCTGGCATCCTCTGCACGCCATGCCGCCCGCCTGTGCTCCTCACACTTGCCGGACTTAACGCGCCTGTTACAGCCTGGTTCTGTACATCGTCTTAATGGTTGCCACGGCATCAGTACACCCCCACATCACGGTAAGCCGTCCAGAGCGCGCCAATCGTCATGGGTACGCGCGTTTTTGCGTTATCCGCTACCAGCTGGCGATTCTCGTACAGGTGAGCGATAAACATCATGCAGCCAATCTTTATGGCTGGCGTGAACTCCAGCCCGTCATCAAAGCGCCTGCCTATATGTATCTGGCACGCCTCAAGCGATGCGGCAATGTATCCGCTGATTAACTGGTCTTCCTCGTCGCCATCGATGCGGCAATGGAGTTTCACTTCTTCCAGGGTGATAAGTTCTTCTGTCATTTTTCCGCGCCCTCACGACAAAGAATTTCAAGGCGTGTCCTGGCGGCATCCGGCAGCGGTTGCCCGATGATATTCAGTACACGCCCCGCCAGCGGCCCCGTACTGACCTTTATCCGGCTGGTGGCGTTGATGTCCTTCCGGTACCGTATCCAGATCCTTACGGTACCAATCGCCAGCTCTGCACCCGATGAAATGGCCTCCTTGCTGCTGATCATGTTCACGCTTGCCCAGAGTGTGTGACCGTCCTCCCACGTTTCGAGTATTTCGCCGGTTATATCCCTGGTCTGTTTCAGGGTCTGAATCGTTACCCTGTCACGCAGTCGCCCTATGTTCATTCCGGTTTTTCTCCCTCGCTGATTTTTACTTCCTGTTTCCATGCCTGGCTGAACTCATCACCACCATCACGCGGGGACAGCCCTTCACGTTCGCGGGCTTCGTTCGGGCACATAACGCCGGATTTGATGCCGCGTTCATAGGTGGCAAAGCGTTCGCCAGGTGTGGCCCGTAACAGGTCCGCGCTGTCAAACTCCACCTGATACCGGATACCAGGTACAGGCGAGGCCACCAGCAGGGCGTTTTTTATCTGCTGCTCAAAGTTCGCCAGCCACGGGCGCATTGTCATGGTGAGAAATGCGCGGCTTGCCTCGCTGAAATTGCTGTAGGTGCTGTTGCTGTATTCCTGCAGAAAAATCGGCGAGACGTTGAACATTCGGGCGATGTCTTCAATGGTGAAGCGACGGGAGGCCAGCCATTCAGCATCCTGATTACTCATGCCCAGCTGCTGATAGCTCATACCCCCTTCAAGGATGGGCGTTTTTCCGGCGTTTCTGGCCCCTTTGTAGCGTTCCAGTGCGGCTAATGCCTGTTTGCCCTTCACGCCGTCCAGCCATTCGCCTGACGTGATAACCCCTGCCGCCATCATGCCATCACGCATCACGCTCGCGCCGTGGCGTTGTTGGGCCAGCCCAAGCCCCAGCGATTCGCGGCAGATGGTTACAGGTGAGCGCCCCATAAAACCGTCATCCGTGGAGTAACGAAGGTGGAGAACCTCCCACGGTAAATAGTTGCGGGTGTTTCCGGTGTAGGCGTCAGTGATGCAGTAGCGCCAGTTGTGTTCGCCTGTCTGCTCCACGTTCACCGACTGCGGCGGGTAAGGATGTAAAGCCACCGGAAAACCATCACGCCCCCACTGAATCACCGCATAAGCATTACCGTTTAACAGGCAGTGGCGGATCATCATTCGCTTAAACTGGTAGGGAGTCTGCCACGCGTTCGGGCGCTCGTTGAGGATGTGATCGACCGGATGAGAATCAAGCCACTCGCGGGCCTCCTTCCCCTTCTCATTGCGTACCAGGTACAGGTAACACGGCATGGTAGCCACCGCCTCAGAGATGACCGTCACGGCGTTCATGACGGCGGGCAGTGATTCCGCTGTCCCCGATGATACGTACTCACCCGCCCCCGTGTTCGATGTGCCAGCCAGCGCCATAAATTCATCAAGCGTCATGCTGCGCTGCTCTTTTTTTCTTCTGAAAAGCCACATATCACACCCCCGCTAAATCCACCCACCAGCGGCGATTATCCGCACGCGGCATTTTTTCGGGGTGCTGCTCATACAGGGAACGGCGGGCCAGCTCCACGCCGGAATCGGGGTAAGCCGGTACCGATGTAACGGTAATTTCGTACAGTTCCGCCACCAGCACGGTGCGCACGCATGGATCTGTTGTGGTATCCCATACATCCTTACGGGAGCGAAAGCCAAAGCTCATCCCCGAGATGTCCCCACGCTTAACCAGTTCGATAACGTCGCGCCCTGTACTGGTATCCGGTGGGGTCAGTTCAAAGCGTAACCCTGTTTCGTCCTCTTCCAGTTTCAGCGTGCCGGAACGGGTACGCCCCAGCAACATGCTGTGGTCATGCTCATACAGGCCGCGAACGTCATTACCCGCCGCAAGCCATTCAGTAAACGCTCCCCGCTGGAATTTTTCGTAAAACTCCCCCCATAGCAGCTCTGAAAGCTTATCCCAGCGAACAACGTAGCCTGTAAGCGTGTTGCTGGCGCTGGTGGTGATTTCCGATGACCGGATTTCCATACTCTTCATAATTTTTTCACCCATAAAACACTAAAGGGGCTTTTAAGCCCCTTCTGTATGCTGTTAATCGTCGTCCTGTGGCAGTTCCAGAATCTTGATCGCGTTCGAATCCACCACGCCACCGCCTAAATATTTCTGCGTGAAAATTTTGATGAAGCCCGGCTCTGTGAGGTTGTCCGGTCTGGTGCGAACACCTGTTTCGTGATCAACAATGTAGTAACCGCGTTTGAAGTCACCCAGGGCAATAACGTTATCAGGCATAAACTCCAGATATTCGACCGGAAGGCCCAGCAACGTATCAGGATCACCCGCCTGTAAACGGTCACGCCAGATGTAATCACCGTTCGCGTTCTTCACCTTCTGGAGTTTTGCCGCCGTCGTGGAGTTAACCACCCAGACCGCGTTTTTGCGGTATTTTTTACGTAATGCAAATTTCAGGTCGATCAGCGGGTCCGCAGATGTCCACGCCAGAGATTCGGAAGGTTTAATTACCTGCAACGTACCAAAATCACGCTCTTTGTCGTTCTTCTCTGCACGGGGTACGGATAAAAAGCCTTTTGCTTTTTTGTCACCGTCGCCCACAACCAGATCGCTTTCTTCGGTTTCCGTGAAGGTGTCGCCAATCTCGCCCGTCAGCCATGAAAGGATGTCCACATCGGAAAAATCCACGATTTCCTGTGTGGTGCGCGGGTACGCATAGACCGGATACAGCTTAATGCTCACCTCGTTAATCTGCGGGGTGCTGGTCTGTTCGCGTGTCTTACCCTCTTCACCGTGGTTAACGGTCGCACCGCCAGCGGAAACAAGCTGCTTAAACTCGTTGCTGCTGATTTTCTTCACGGTACAGATGCGGCGCATGGTGGATTCATCCGTCAGCATTCGCATGATTTCGGTGTTCAGTTCGGGGATAACGGTATAACCACCATCAGCGGGAACGCCTGTACTTAATGCGCGGGTTTCACCTGTCAGGATGTAGTTGCGGAGTTCTGCCGGGTCAGTGGTCTGGCTGCTTTTACCTGGCTTGCTGCGCTCTTCGTCTGCAATGGCTTCAAGGCGGGAAATGTCTTTATCGAGGGATTCAGCTTTAGCGCGTAATTCGTCAAATGTTGCGCCCTCAGCATCGTTAAGACTGCGGTTTTCTTTTTCCGCGTTCTCCAGCATGTCGCGCATCTGATTTTTAATGGCGGTTTTCTGCTGGCGTAATTCGATTATTCTCGGCATAAAAAAAGTCCTGGGGTTAAGTAAGGAACTCCAGGACGCGGCAAAAACTCAACCGTTTTTCATAAGGAAATCAGCAATCGCACCGATCGTTTTCCCGCCTGGTAATGAATATTGGCGAGAACATTAACAGGCGGAAAAGTGGCCCCAGCGTCCTGGCACCACAGGCGAGAATAATCATGATTCAGTTCGGGTAAAATATGCCGATCCTGTCAGTGAACAACGTGGAACAACCGCGAACAAATAATTTACAAAAAATGACAAAAAGCCGGATTGCTCCGGCTGTATGCGTGCTCAGTCCCTGATCCCTTTCAGAAATTCTATCAATGCATCTATCTGTTCAGGATTTACCGCCAGCATTTCACCGGACAGAGCACATCTCACAAAACCATGCTGATCCTTTTCAATCAGTGCGCCCGTCTCCAGGAATGCGCGGTAATCATTGATGCTCATCGTCTCCATGTTGTCAGCATGGTATTTATCACGCTGTTTTAATATCTCATCAAATTTCATCGGCATTGTTTTTTCCTCTGTTGTGTCTGTTTGTTTCAGATAGTAACTATGCCTGACCGTGACGAAAACCCGGTAATGCGCCATACCGTTTCAACTGGTGCAAAAAAAGCCGGATTTCTCCGGCTGTGTGATTAGCTGTCCTGGTAATTTCGCCATATTTCATCACCAGCACCATCCATACCCATTTCGGCATAAGTGCGATCGACCGCCTTTTTCAGGTCTCCGTAATTATCCGGCGGCTCCGGTGGCCTCTGTGCCTTCCTGGAACATTCCAGCCGTCGCATCGTAACCTGATGCCGTTCCTTGTCTGTCTCCACCAGCAGCATGACTTCACCCCATCGCGCCGACGCCCTCCGGTAAAAGCCTTTTGCCTCGAGTTCCTCCGCTATGCGGTCATGTACCATCGTCACCCCCTCAGAACGGAATATCATCACCGTAGGGGTCATCGTCTCCCGCTGGTGGCTGATTACCCTGTGTGCCTGTGGTTTTGCGTCTGTTCCCGCCAGGACGTGCCGCACGGGCACTGATTACGCTGTCTGCAATAACCTGATACCCCTGCCGTGTTTCCCCGTTCTGTCCGGTCCACTGGCTTACCTGCATCGTGCCGGATACGCTGGCAACATCGCCTTTTTGATGTTTAGCCAGGAAATCGGCCTGTTTGCCAAATGCGATAACCGATAACCATAACGTCGCCTGTCCGTCATGTGCTTGGCTGCATGGCAACGATACCGCCATACGCGCCAGAGTCATCGGTGTGCCCTTGCTGCTCTGTTTTACCAGCGGGTCGTCCACCAGGCGCCCGTAAGCTGCAATTTGTGCTGTCATATTGCCACCTCAGTGAAGCGATCCGGCGTTGTTCTTTTTCATCTCTTCCATCATTTTTTCAGTGAGCATTACGCACTGAAAACCCATGTTTTTGATGTCTACGGGTTTCATGCCTTTGTCAGTGGATATCACAGGCAGAATATCCTGATACACATCGCGGTCAGGGTAACTAAGCACACAAAGCGCCCATGATGCCACGGGTGAGGATCCTTCGTCTGTTTCAACCCACCAGCCTGGTGTAGCTGCGCTTATTTGCTGAATCGTGATCCGTCCGTTGTGCTTGTAAAGTTTTTCACCAAATTTTGGTTCGCTCATGATTCCAACTCTCCGGTTTTAACGTTGATTGTTGTTACCTGTTCCGCTTCGGCAATCTCACGTTCTGTCAGCGTGGCAAAGTTTGCCGCTGCTGTGGTCATGAATGCGCTTATCAGGTCGGGATGTTCTTTCGCGTATCCTTCCCCCGCGTGGCGGTCTATCGTTCTGATTGCCACCTTTAAGGCGTGCTCTGTCATGTCTAACGCTTTATATTTTGGCTCTGTTCTGTCTCTGTGTTTTTGAGTCATTTGCCCACCTCTACCCACTTTTTTCGCCCACTTTTTACGTTTTCCCACTTCGTCCAACGTGGGAAATTTGGGATTTATATCATCTTGTTTCATAGGTATTTTTTTAGTGCCCACTTTTTGGGATATATACACGTGGGAAAGTGGGTAATTTTGTTAAAATTACGTTAAATCGCCCACCTTTCCCACTTTTAATGCCCACTTTTTACAGTGGTCCTACATCATCACCGTCAATGTAGATCACGTCGTCTTTTTCCAGTTTGGCTAACCATCGTTTAAGGTGTTTTGTGTCATACCCCAGCTTTTTCATATCGTCACGTAACAGCGGGATCGTGCACTTGTCGCCGTGCTGTGTGCGTGAACGTATGCACCCCCATAGCGCGGTATGGTTTTCCGTCTTGTTGCCTGCCTCCTCGATGCGCTCCAGTTCAACGGGTGGGCGCGGCTCATCCACCACCACCAGCGACGTAATTAATTCGCCGTCAGCGTCGGTAAAAAGCTCCACAACCCGCAAATCATAGGCAGCCTCTTTGAGTTCCTCCGCGTCCTTCATTTTGGTGCATGAGATGACCAGCGCTTCGCTTCCTGCGTCCTCTCTGCGTATCCTGTATTCAGCGTCCAGCGATGCACGGAATGCACTGGAACCACGCGCGCCCTTTGTTTCATCCTTGCCGGAATGGTGAACCACCAGCACCGTGGCCCCTGTGCGTCGTTTCAGTTCGTCACATCCACGGATAAACGCCCCCATGTCACGGGAGTCATTTTCGTCATTGCCGCCAAAGCAACGCGCCAGCGTGTCCAGAATAATCATTAGAACCGGTTTACCCGTTTCCCGCTCAACCTGGCTGGCAGCAATAACCAGTTCATCAACATCAAGCGGGACAGCCGGAAAGATGGGACGGTTTACAAGGTAAAGATTTTTCACCTGCTCCCCGTGCACAACCTCCCAGGCTTTTACACGACGCGGAACGCCAATACCGCCTTCACCAACCACATAGAGAACAGCGCCATGCGCCACCCTGCGGCCTCCCCACTGGCGGCCCGTGGAAACGTGACACGCCCACGAACCCGCAAGGAATGATTTATAGGAACCGCTTGCCCCGTATATGCTGCATAGCGACGATGCCGGAATAATCCCCTTTACCACGTAATCTAATTGCGTGTCGTATCCGGCAGATCCAACGCTCATCGGTAGCGTGGTTTTTCGCTGGTGGTGTTCTTCCCCTGGCTTTTTCCCCCGCTCCCGTTCCAGATATTCGCGCCAGTTCTCCCGCTTCTGGCTGTGTATCCCTTCGGGGTAATAATTCGCATCAGTTACGCCCGCCGCCGCCAGCTTGTGCGCAATGGCATTAATATTTGATGGCCTGATGTGGCCTGCCTTGTACAGCCGGACACAATAGCGCCCCTCGTCGATGATTCTCAGGTCTGCCAGTTCATCCAGTTGATCATCAGCCAGCACAATGGGAGGCACATTATCGCCAGCCAGTCGCCCGTCCTGTTCCTGCCACTGTTTCGCATGTGCCCACGCATCACTACCCGCAAAAATGATGACTTCGGTCATCTTGTCGTAAGGCTGTTTTTTTAAGTTCGGTGCGCTTTTCATTTCTTGCCCCTGAATCCGTTAATCATGTTTTTCATCTTCTGAATATTGGCGCGTGCTTTCTCCCTGCTGGTGGGCACGTTACGCGGTACGGCCTGCACCAGAGAAAAATCACGCCGGAACTGATAAACAGGCATCACGCAATCATATTCGTAACCTTCACGACGGTAGGTTACGCGCCGTTCCTCCACGCCCTTAATCATTACCGTGCCGCCGTACTGGTCGCGGTAAATATCACCGCGCGTAAATTTAGGGTGAGTGTTGCCACTGGCAGTTAAGCCAGAATATTTAAGTTTCATTATTTTTATTCTCCGGTGTGCTGTTCGTTATATCTGTCGTGCAATGTCTCTATTTCTTGTAGTTCCATTATTACAGGCTCAAGAAGCGTTATTAATGCCGTGACAATTCTTGATTTTTGTTTGTCGCGTTCATTGTCGCCAAGTGTTTCAAGCCATATGCGCAATATTTCCAGCATGTTTTCACTGTGAGAAAGTGCAAGAAATACGCGTTCTGTTGTTTCGTGGTAAATATCACGCATGGCTTACATCCTCAGGAAATTTTCTTCTGTAACGCGCCTCTGCCACATATTCCGCATAATCGGCGGCGATATTCAGTACATCAAGCCCGTTGATTTATATTCTCTCGTGGAAAGTAAGAAAAAAGCCGCTCTAATAAGTTCTGGCATTGACGAAAGCGCATCAGCCGCATCATCAGGAACGCCGGAAAATTCTTGTTTCAGGGAATTAAAACGATCATCACGCATAACCCCCCCCCATTTTCACAATCAGCAACAAGAATATTTTTAGCGTCATTCAGCGACCGCGTTGCGGTGTATCGGATACATTCCAGGGCGAATAGTGTGTATTCTTCCCTTTCTTCCCTTTCTTCCTTTTGTGCAAGCTCTGCTGTGCATTCAATATCAATAAGCGCGTGCATCAGCGTAGTGAGTGCGGCGGCGGCTGCGTCCGGTGTGGTTTTATTGCACATGTACCCCTCCGCATTTTTTTTCGTTAGAAATAAGCGTTCTTCTTTCCTGTTCATCGATCAGGAATACGCAGACCTCACCGCTAAGGCGTTTAAGTAAGCCGATGATTGCCCCTGATTCGCTGTCGGTCATCATGCCTGGGTAATCCTCTGCCAGTGCGCAAATAACTTCGATTTGGTGGGCGCGTTCTGCTGCCTGTTGTAGTGTGATTTCCTGGCTCATAAGCCTACCCCCTGACGAATACGGGCAGCGAATACCATCACGCAGCCAGCCGGGGATTGCAGGCGTGCTTCCTGTTCGCTGGTGGCCTCAATGGTAATCACGCGCGGTTGTGCAGTGCTCAGGGCGATAAAACGCCAAATGTATTTATTCAGGTTGTGCGAGTCCCGCCCTTGCGGGTGTGTGGTATGATTTCTCATAGCTACCTCGATACTCTCGTTATCGTTGGTGGTTAGAAGCCCGGTTAGTGTTAGCGCACTGCCGGGTTTCGTCGTTTCTGCACCTTGCGCCAACAAGGTGTTGAACACCAATTTAAACCCAGGTGTTAAACACGTCAAGTGTTGAACACTTATTTTTTTTCCTGCATACTGCATTTGTTTTTTATGAGGGGTACACCACATGGCGACAAAAGCAGTAAACGCAAAATCACAAACCGTTGCGGCAAGGGTTCCGCATGAAGTTATGAACAATGTTGAGGCGGTAAAAATGCCTGGCGAAAGTACGGGGCAATTTGTTACTGCAGCATTAAAACGAGAAGTTGAATATCGCCAGCGGCGCAAGGCCAAAGAACCAGAGTAATCACCATCAGCGCCGTGGTGTAAGGTATTACGGCGCATTGCTATGCAGGACAACACAATGACCGATAAAGAATTGACCAAAACATTATCACCGGCACGGAAAAGACGGCGCAGAAAG
>ERZ1673734.1957-NODE-1957-length-12426-cov-5.383477_pt1 | contig 12426 bp, 8 predicted proteins | sample MGYA00580199_ERZ1673734 | MGnify/ENA primary metagenome ERZ1673734 (study PRJEB41218, sample SAMN15661742) | gut metagenome | host: Homo sapiens | place: Canada: London | collected 2015-08-20/2019-03-30 | study: EMG produced TPA metagenomics assembly of...
GGTCACCTGACGCTCGTGCCGCAGATCATCGCCGAGTTGAAGAAGCTGGGCCGCGAGGACATCGTGGTGATCGTCGGCGGCGTCATTCCGGCGCAGGACTACGACGAACTCTACCGCGACGGTGCGGCGGCCATCTTCGGCCCCGGTACGCCGATCGCCACGGCAGCCATCAAGATCCTCGAAATCCTGCTCGCCGAGTAAATTCCCGGCTCCGACAAGAGAAACGCCGCGGTCGCAAGACCGGGGCGTTTTTTGTTCCGGAGCACTTCGGGAGGGACTTTTTTCACCCGCCAAAGACCGGAACGGGAGTTTTTGCATTATCTTTACGACTGAAATACACAAATTCATTCATTCCAACGTTCCATTCGCATGAAGAAAACCCTCATTCTGTTGCTTGCCTGCTGTGCCTGCATCCGGTCGCAGGCGCAGACTCCGGAGGCAGCCGCCGCACCGGAACCCTCCGTAACCCGGACCGACAGCACCCTGACATTCCCCGAACCTGAATTCATCGGCCAGGCATTGGCTATCCGGCCCGACAACAGAACCGAGCAGCTCGTTCAGGAGAGCCTGGCTCCCCGCCACCGTTCGTCCACCGGGCAGAAACTGTTCGGCATCGGAAAGAACCACATCGACGAAATGACGCTGAAAGGCGCGCAGTCCCCCGTCCGGCTCCGGAAGAGCGACGGCATCGCCTTTATCATCCGCGTTCCGGACAACCTGATCGACCCGATGTCGGTGATCAGCGTCTTCCGGTTCAAGGTCAAGAAGAAGATGCGGATCGCCGAATACGCGTCGGTCGGAACCTTCGGCGACCAGCAGCGCAACACGCTGGAACGGCAGCCCTTCACCTCGCGCCGGTTCGGAAGCAGCTCCTACCTCATCATCCTGAAAGGCGTCGAGACCGGAGAATACGGCATCACGGTCGATGCGCTGGGCAGTCTCAACGTTTCGACATTCGGGGTGGACGAATAAACCCGCGTTCCATGACAAACAATCCCCGCAACCTCGGTTGCGGGGATTGTTCTTTCGGCAGCCGGCAATGGGATCACAGGCAGGCCTCCAGAATCCGGCGGGCCATGGCGCCGTCGACGTTCTGCGCCTCGCCGAACCGATCGCCCGCAGCCGTGAAGCGGCGTTCGATCTCGGCGATGGTCTCTTCGCCGATACCCTCCTCCGAAAGGCGTGTCGAGAGGCCCAGCGAACGGAAGAACGCCTCGTTGGCCGCAATCGTGCGGTCGATGCGCTCCTCCTCCGAACCGCCGGCAATGCCCCAGATACGCTCGCCGTATTGCAGCAGTTTGCCGCGTTTCTGCCCGCGCAGCACGCGCAGCGTACCGTTGATGACAATGGCCAGCGTCGCACCGTGCGTCAAGCCGTGCAGCGCCGTCAGCTCGTGGCCGATCATGTGCGTCGCCCAGTCCTGCGTCACGCCCATACGGATCATGTCGTTCAGGGCCAGCGTCGCCGAAAGCATGTATTCCGACATCGTGTCGTAATCGCGCTCGTCCGCCAGCGCTTTGGGAGCGATTTCGACCACCGTATGCAGGATGCCTTCGGCCCAGCGGTCCATCAGCCGCGACTGATGGGGCGTAGTCATATACTGCTCCAGCACATGCACGAAAGTATCCGCAAGTCCGCAGGCTACCTGACGCTTCGGCAGCGAATAGAGCGTCTCGGGATCGAGGATCGAGAAGACCGGATAATCGCCGTAGAAAGCATATTTTTCCTTGGTCTCGTAGCGCGAAATGACCGCCCCGGAGTTCATCTCGGAACCCGTGGCCGACATGGTGAGGACCGTAGCCAGCGGCACGGTCTTGCCGGCCTGCCCCTTGAGCACGATGTCCCATGCATCGCCGTCGTAGAGAAGGCCCGCAGCGATGAGTTTCGTACCGTCGATGACCGACCCGCCGCCGACAGCCAGCAGGAAGTCCACCTTCCGCTCTTTGCCCAGCGCAATGGCTTCGCGCAGGGTCTCGACCGACGGATTCGCCTCGATGCCCCAGAACTCGACCAGGTCGCGGCCTTCGAGTGCGGCGACGACCTGATCGTAGACGCCGTTACGCTTGACGCTTCCGCCGCCGAAGGTCAGCATGATGCGTTTTCCGGCGGGAATGAGCTTCGGCAGACGGGCGATCTGGCCCTTGCCGAAAACCAGTTTGGTCGGATTGTGATAGATGAAGTTGTTCATGGCGAATATTTATTTATCCTATTACGAAGAGAATGAATGACCGGACGGCTCCGAAACCGGATTGCACCTGGTTTGACAGGGCCTCCGGCTGCTAAAAGAGCCGTTACGCCTCTAAAGATACGAAAAAAGCCGGACTGCGCAGAGAATTCTCCGCTAATTTTCAATCTTTGCGGTGAAAGCTGCCGGTTTGTGCTTAAACGAAGCAGAGCGCGGATGGGTGTACCGAAGTACGTCCCATTCGCGCCCTGCAGGAGCAAGTGCAAAGATGCACCGTAAAATCAATCGTTTAGAAGTACTTGCCGCGCAGGTCCTGAATCTTGGCCATCTGCTGGATAGCCGGGATGGCGAACTGCTGGGCCATGCCCTCGGCCATGGCCTGGGCGCGAACTTTCTCGCCTTCGGCGGTCTGCTTGTCGTCGGTCTTGACATCCCCGACCTCGAAGACATAGACGCCCGAAAGTCCCTTCACGGGAGCCGACAGGGCACCCTTCTCGGCCGATGCGATGGCGCCCACCAGACGAGGCTCCATGCCCACGCCGTTCACGTAGAACGAACCGAAAGTCACATCGGAGAAGTCCTCCACCTCCGAGCCGAGACTTGCAGCCTGCTCGGCGAGGGTCGAACCCGAAAGGCTCTTGACGATATAATCGTATTTTTTGTCGCGAAGAAGCTGCGAACGGATCTGGGCCGAAACCTTATTCAGCGGTGCGTACTCATTGTCGTCGATCTCGGTCAGCGTGGCAATCACGTAGTCCTTGCCTACATTGAAGATCGCCGAAAGGTCGCCCTCCTTCGCTCCGTAGGCCCAGCGGGCCACCTCGCGCGAATCCTCAAGGCCGCGGATCGTACGGTCGCCCTGGGCAATCGCAGCCACGCGGGGCGTCACGGCAGCCGTCGAAGCGGCATCTGCGAATGCGGCGGCCGAACCCTTGGCGTTGACCATGAACGAACCGGCCTGGTTGTGCACGTCGCGGCGCGTGGCGGCCGAAGCCTCCACGGGATAGGTGATCGTAGCCACCTGCACGTGTTTCGAAGGTTTGTCGGCACGGTATACCTGCATCAGCTGGATGGCGTCGCCCGAAGCGATCTTCACGATGTCGCCCTGTCTGGCATTGGCCAAAGCGGCGGCGAACTCGCCCGTGAAGGCCGAGAAAGGCAGCACTCCCACTTCACCGCCGTTGGCGGCCGTAGCGTCGTAAACCGAATAACGGGCAGCGGTCTGCGCGAAATCGCCCCCCTTCTTCAGCACCGTCAGCAGGCTGTCGGCAAGCGCCTCCTGCGCATAGGGCAGCACGATATGACGTACGCCCACCGAGTCGGGAACCATCTTCGAATCGAGCGCGCGGGACATCGTCCACTCGTTGTTCTTCAGCACGGGACCGTACATCTCGCCCGCCATCAGCGCCTTGGCCTCCTCGTCGGAGAGCTGTGCGGCGGAAACGTAGCTGTCGGCGATCTTGCCGTTGCGATTGGCGCGGACGAAGGTCTTCACCTCCTCGGCGGCGGCGAACTCCCGGCCCACCTCCGTCACGCTCTTCTCAAGCGCCAGCAGGTCGTCGTCCGTGGGGGAGACCTCGAATACGACATACGAAATCGTACGCGACGGGGTCTGCTTGAACTGGTTCTTATGGCTGTTGTAGTAAGCCTTCACATCACCCGACGACACCTTGACGAGCGAATCGGGAACGGCCGAGAACTTCTTGCCGGCCCACTTGCCCGAGAAAGACTTGTTGGCGGCCTCGACACCGCGGGCGACCTCCAGCGAATTGACGTAAACGCCGCCCTTCACCAGTCCGAAGTACTTCTGCACCTCGCGCTCCAGACGGGCCTGCTCGTTGAGCTGCGCCCAGGCATTGGCCGCCTCGGGGTTGGTCTCGGCCTGCGCGAGGAACTGGCTGATGGCAGCCACGCTGTACTCGCCCGTGCGGGGATCGGCGAAAGCGTTGCAGAAAGCCTGCGAAGGATGCTGTCCGCTGACCATCGCCAGACGCTCCGGCTCGGTGACGCGAAGTCCCATCCGGTCGAAACCGGGCGTCAGCACGTGCTTGGCGATCAGCGCCTGCCAGGCGGCATTGGCCAGCATGGCCGACTGCTGCTCGTCGCTCTCCTGCATGTTGTTCTGCGACTTGATCGTCTCGTACTGGTCGTAGTACTCCGAATAGTTGATCTTCTCGCCGTCGATCACACCAACACGCGGGTCGTTGCCCGAGAAGCCCATTTCAGTCTTCAGAGAGAGGATGAATGCCAAGAGGGCCAGTGCGATGATGATCGAAAGCACGATGCCGAACTTGGTTCGTAAAGTGTTTAAACTTGCCATATAAATTGTTAATTATTCGTATTGTTTCGAATTATCAGCCAAAGGTAGTAAAATTAATTGTAAAAAGAACAGAATAAAAGTAAAAATATACGCACGCTTCGCCCCCGTAATCCCCGCCGGGGCGGGAATTTACCGGAAAGGCGGCGGAATCCGGCCCACGCTACAATTTCTTCACCCGCGCCAGTTCGATGCGCGAACGCGTCGTACGGAGAATCCGCAATTGCAGGCCGCCGATGAAAACCGTCTCCCCGGCGGTGGGAATACCCTCGTAATTGAAGATGATGAAACCGGCCAGCGTGTCGTATTCCTTGCTCTCCTCGATGCCGAGGTTGTATTTTTCATTCAGGTATTTCACCTCCAGGCGGCACGAGAGAACATACTCGTCGGGGCCGACCTGCTTTTCGGTGAGGTCCGGAATGTCGTGCTCGTCCTCGATCTCGCCGAAAATCTGCTCCAGCACGTCTTCGAGCGAAATGACGCCCGCCGTGCCGCCGAATTCGTCGATCACGACGGCGATGTTCGAACGGTGCTTGATGAAATTCTCCAGCATCAGCTGCAAAGGCATGGTCTCGGGCACGAAATTGACCTCCATCATCACGTCGGCGATCTGCCGGGGCCGCGTGAAAAGGCTTTTCGAATTGACGTAGCCCACGATGTTGTCGATCGACTTGCGCCAGACGAAGATACGCGAATATTTCGAGTCGACGAAACGCGCCGTGAGCTGTTCGATCGAGGTGTCGTCGATGTCCACGGCCTCGACGTCCACACGCGGAACCATGCAGTCCCTGACGCGCAGGTCGGCGAAATCCAGCGCGTTCTGGAAGAGTTTCAGCTCGTTGTCCGGTTCCGAATGCTGCTCCGGGCTGTTCGAGTCGAGCAGCGCCGCGAGGTCCTCGCGGTCGAAACTCGGAGTGATGTTCCGCTCCTCGACGCGGCGGCCCAGAAGGTGCAGAATGCCGTGGGAAAGCAGCGTCGTGAAACGCGCCACCGGATAGAGGACGATGTAGAAAAAATAGATCACCGGCGCCAGCGCGCGGTAATAGAAATTGGGATTGTTCCTGAAAATCGACTTGGGGAGAAACTCGGCGAAGAAGATGATGATGACCGTCGAAACGGCGGTGTCCACGGCGACCGAGCCGCTCCGGGCGAGCTGCTCCCACCCCAGCGAGGCGTAAATACTGCGCAGAAGCAGCGACATCGACAGCGAATAGACGACCAGCGCGATGTTGTTGCCCACAAGGATCGTGGTGATATACTGCCCCGGATGGCGGGCGAAAACCTCGGCAATCTGGTCGAACATGCGGTTCTGCTTGCGGTCGATCTCCAGCTTGAGACGGTTCTTGCTCGTAAAGGCAATCTCCATCCCCGAGAAAAAAGCCGACAGCAACAGCATTACGACGATCAGGACGACGGTGGTGAGCATCGCTTTCAGTTTTTGAGTTTGGGTTCGACGGAAACCTGCTCCTCCCGCAGGACCGGACGCGCCTCCTCCCGGGAGCCGTCCCGCATTTTCAGCGGCCGGCGCTCAACCTCCGCTTCGGGTCTTCCGACCTGCCTTTCAGCCGGCCCGGCGGGAATCTCCCGGGCCGGAGCGGCCCTCCCGGATTCGGACGTCCGGACGGCGGACCGACTGTCGGAGGGCCGGCTGTCGGAGGGCCGGCTGTCGGAGGGTTTCGGAACCGGGCGCACGGACGTGGAATCCGTGGCCGCAGAGTCGGCGCTCTGCTTCATCTCGACCTCCATACGGCCCTTCATGCGGCGAAAACGCCAGTCCTTGAACTCCTCGTCCGATTCGAAACCTTCGCCGATGAAGACATCGCGGCCGTTGTTCTGCACGATCTTCGAATCGACGTTCGAATAGATTTTCTTGGTCCGCGCATTCCAGAACAACTGCTGGGTGTAGAGGGTCTTGCCGTCGGATTTCTCGACGACGACGTTGCCCTTGGCCTCCCACAGTTCGCGGTTCTCGTAATAGATGGCGTAGTTGGCCGTCAGCACGGCGTCCACCGTGGTCAGCGAATCGTTCTGGTAGGTAGTGATCTTCACGCCCTTGCGGAATTCGCGGTAAGGTTCGCGGGCCAGCGAATAACCTTCGAGCAGCGGCGTGACGAAATGGTACGACCGGCGGCCGTTCTGCGACATCACGACCGAAAGGTCCTCGCTGTATTCGGTCATCATCGTCTCCTCGGAAGCCGACGCGCGGCCCGCATCCTTGTCCGCACACGAGAATAGCAAGATAGCACTCCCCGTCACGCAGAGTGCTACCCTGATCGTTCTTGTCATGCGTTTTCCCATCGAAGCCTGTCGGGAGCGTGTTTTTTAGCGGGCACGGACGGTGGTGGTGATACCGGCGGCCGTTCCGCAGGTTACCGTATAGCGCGCACCCTCCTGCAACTCGTTGAAGAAGCACTCCTCCGAGCTGGGGAAAACCGAACGGAACTTGCCGAGGGAACTCTTGGCGTGCTCCATGTACTCCGAATCGGCCGGGAGCAGTTCGACCGCCTTGGCCATCGTATCGTAAGCGGCCCAATAGGTCGCCAGACCGGCGAAACCGCCGCACGAACCTGCCGACGAAGCATAGCACTGCGCCAGGATGAAGTACGGAACGCCGTCCTCGGGGTCCAGGTCGCGGGCCTGGCGCGCAGCGGCGGCAGCGCCCGGAATGTCGTTGGACACGAGGCCCACCAGCGCGATGCGCACGAGCAGTTTCTGACGCTCGGCGGGGTCTTTCTCGACATCCAGCGCCTCGTTCAGGTAGGTCTTCGCCTTTGCATAGTCCTTCTTGTTCTGGAAAGCCTGGGCCAGGAACATGGCCGTCTCCGACGAAGGCTTCACCTGATAGTATTTCTCGGCGATCGAGAAGTAGAAATCACCGTCGCACTTGGCGCGCGACATCAGAGCCACGGCCTGCGAAAGCAGCGCCTCGTCGTCGGGAGCGGCGGCCAGCTTGCCCTTGAAGAGTCTTTCGAGATTCTCGCAGCTTGCGGCGCCGCTCAATCCGAACGCAGCGTCGAACTGGCTCTTGTACTCGGCGGCAGCGGGGTTCTTCTCGAAGAACGGCGTCAGAAGGTCGTACTCGGCGATGATCTCGTCGGGCATCACCTCGTCGGTATTTCTGTAATCGTCGCAGAGGTTCGAGAAATAGGCCACGACGGTCTCGGGATCGGTGTTGTCGCCGCCGGCCTCGATGGCTGCGCGGAACGCTTCGCGGATACCCTTGCGGTCGGCGGGTTTGTACATCAGATACTCACGGGCCTTGCGGTCGAGGATATAGGGCGTGCCGTACTTGGGATGGTCGCCGAAATACTCGTTGCGCAGGTCGTAAACGATCATCAGCGAGTCGGTGTAGGTGTTTTTCTCGGCGATGCTCTTGGCGCGCGCGATCTTGTTCTTATAAAGCGTGATGCCGCGCACGAAGGTATTCTGCGAAGCCTTCGGACATTTGTCGAGCAGCTCCTTGAGGTAATGCGCGGCAGCGTTGTAATCCTTGTTGTCGAGCGACTCCTTGAGGAAGTTGCTGTTCAGAATGTTCTGCTCCCGCTCCTGAGGAGTGTCACCCCAGACCGCGTACTTCGGATCACTGAAATCTTGCTGTGCCATCGCTGCGACTGCAAAAAGCGCACACGCAGCAGAAAGCAGGAATTTAACGTTTTTCATCGGTCAGATTAATTTTTGTGTTTCTATCTTTTATTTTTACTTGCCTGTCACATCAATCGAACTTGGAGCGCATGAACCAATATTCGCCGTTCTCCATCTGTCCCGCGAAGAGCGTGAAGCCGATCGCAAACTTGAAATACTGCTGCCGGACCAGCCCCAGGCGGTCGGCGATATTGTAACCGCGGCGACCGTACTCGACGCCGATGTCGATGGCCGAGAAGGCGCCGCGCCTCACCGGAATGCCGATGCCCGCCGTCACGGCGTACTGCGCGAGCTTGTCCCCGTTGAACGTCTGGTTGTAGGCTCCGTAGCGGAAACCCGCACGGTAGGACCAGCGTTTGAGGAAGTGACGCGCATCGTAACGGTTCGGGGTGTATTCCACACCCATCTTGATCGTGCTCGTATTGGTGTAGGCCACCTTGTATTCCGTCTTGTTCTCCCCGCTGCCGCTGGTTCCCGTCATCTCGTAGCCCGAGTTGCGGCCGCCCCAGTTCTGGAACACATAATCCACGCCGACGGCCCACCTGCCGGTCTGGTAATAGGCCCCCACGGCCAGCTGCCGGGGCAGCACCAGCTTCAGGTGCGTCGTATCGCCCTTGACGACCGTGTTGTACAGGTCGCCGATATAGAGTTTTTTCGTCACCTCCGGGTTCAGGTCGCCGCCGAAGTCGTACGTCGCGCCGAAGGTCAGGATGCGCTTCGCGTTCAGAATCGCGTTCCACTGCACGCCGACCTGCCCCTTGATGCTCGAAATGCTGTAATTGTCCTGCCCCACCGTCGAGGTGAAGGTTCCCTCGCCCGTAATGGCGGTCGGGGTCATCACGAACGTACGGTCGATGTCGCCCCAGTAATACTGTGCGGCGATACCCACCGAAAAATTCTTGAACGGCTCCCAGCCCAGGCCGACCTTGACCTCCGTCACGTCGCCCTCGCCCTGGTAGTTGTACTGAATATTGCCGACGTTGGCGTAAATGGGGTCTTCGGGATCGTATTCGTGGTAATACTTGGTCCTGTAACCCACCGAACTGTAAGGCGTGAGGCTGAAACCGAGTCCCAGCCGCTTCGCCACCGGCATCTGGAAAGCGATGTCGTGAAAGTTGAACGTGTTGTAGGCCGTCCGTTTCCCGACGCCTCCGACCGTCTGGGCGTTGTAGTAGTTCTGCCCCTCCAACCCGAAGTTGAAAAGGAAAGTCTTCTGCGGAGCCGCGCTGTAAGCCGCGGGGTTGAGCAGGTTGACCGTACTCACCGAACGCATGGCCACACCCGCACCGCCCATCGAGCGCATCTGCAGCGTACCGGGGGTATTCTGTTCGCCGATGCCGTACATCGTATAGGGCGAGAATGCGTTAATACTGCTTGTCTGGGCCGAAACGGCAAAAGGAAACATCGCTGCAGCCGCGACAACCAGCTTAATCAAGGTGTTCTTCACTTGCATTGTACTCTAAAATTCGATCCAATCCGCAAAAGACCAGATTACAATTTGCAAATATCGTGTTTTTAATTCTTTTCGCAAAGTATTTCGCGTCCCCGCCGGTAAAAATTACGCATAAATCGTCGATTTTTTTCTCCATCCGGGCCATATAGCCCTCAATTTCGAAGGTCAGCGAGTTCATCACCCCCAGGCGGATGGCCTCTTCGGTGGTTAGCCCCTGCAACTCCCCGCTTTCGGTCGGACCGCACAGCGGCAGGCAGGCCGTGTAGTCGTGGAGCGCCCGAAAACGGGTTTTCATCCCCGGCGAAATGCACCCGCCGCGGAACGTGTTGTCGGCCGTCACCAGGTCGATCGTGACGGCCGTGCCGAAATCGACGATCAGCACGTTGCGCCCCGGGTAAAGCACCGTGGCGCCCACGGCGGCGGCCAGCCGGTCGCGGCCCAGCGTCTCGGGCGTATGGTAGGCGTTGGCAACCGGCACGGGGGTCTGCGAGGTGAATTCCAGCAGGTAATCCGCATAGGGTCTGACCGTTTCGATCACGTCGTCCGCTTCGCCGCGCGTCGAGGCGACGACGGCCTTCGCGGCCCTGCGGCCCTCCAGCAACTCGCCGAGCATCGACGGATGCAGCCGCTCCACGCAGCGCTGGGCGACGATCCGTCCGCCGTCAAAAACGGCCAACTTGACAAGGGTGTTGCCTATGTCTACGATCAGATTCAAAGCTGCTGCAGCGTTTTGTATGCGTCTTCCACGTCTTTGACATTCCTAACGGTCATCGCCAACCGATTATTGTGCTGTTTGAGCACAAATCGGTCGGGCCGCTGCGTAACCCGCTGCAACAGGGTCATAAAGGCCTCGCTCTTGTAGAAAGGCGAGTTCTCCTCGCCCACGAAATGCACGATCATCAGCCCGTTCTTGACCTTCACGCGCTCCATGCCCAGACGAATGGCCTCCCAGCGCAGGCGCACGACGTTCAACAGCTCCTTCGCGGCGCGCGGCAGGGGACCGAAGCGGTCCGCAAGACGGCTCTCGAAGGCCTGCAAAGCCTCCTCGTCCTTCGTCGAGTCGAGTTCGCGGTAGAGTTTCAGGCGTTCGGCCTGCTGCGAAACGTAGGCGTCGGGCAGCGCGGCCTCGACCTCGATGTCGATGTGCGCGTCGTCGATGAAACGCATCTGCTCCACGACCTCCTGCTCCCCGTCGCTCAGGCCCGGGACATGAAGCCCCTCGGCACGCAGTTCGGCCACCGCCTCGTTCATAATCTTCTGGTAGGTCTCGAAACCGATGTCGGCGATGAACCCGCTCTGCTCGGCGCCCAGCAGGTTGCCCGCGCCGCGAATGTCGAGGTCCTGCATGGCGATGTTGAACCCCGAACCCAGGTCGGAAAACTCCTCGATGGCCCGCAGACGCCGCCGCGCGTCGGACGACAGCAGCTCGTCGGGCGGCGAAAGCAGGTAGCAGTAGCCCTTCTGGTTCGAACGCCCCACGCGGCCGCGCAGCTGGTGCAGGTCGCTCAAACCGAAGTTCTGGGCGTTGTCGACGATGATCGTATTGGCGTTGGGAATGTCGATGCCGTTCTCGACGATGGTCGTCGACACCAGCACGTCGAATTCCCCGTAGATGAAGTCCATGATGAGTTTCTCCAGCTGCTCGGCCGGCATCTTGCCGTGCCCGACGGCCACGCGGGCCTTCGGGCAGAGGCGCGTGATCAGCCCTTGGAGGGCCGGCAGGTCCTCGACGCGGTTGTGGACGAAATAGACCTGGCCGCCGCGGGCGAGTTCCGCCTCGACGGCGTCGCGGATGATCTCCTCCGAGAATACGTGCGACTCGGTGAGAATCGGCTGGCGGTTGGGCGGCGGGGTCGAAATGACGGACAAGTCCCGCGAACCCATCAGCGAGAATTGCAGCGTGCGCGGAATCGGCGTGGCGGTGAGCGTCAGCGTATCGACCGAAACGCTCATCTCGGTGAGCTTTTCCTTGGCGGCGACGCCGAATTTCTGCTCCTCGTCGATGATCAGCAACCCCAGGTCGCGGAACACGATCTGCTTGCCCAGCATCTTGTGCGTGCCGATCAGGATGTCGATCTTCCCCGAGGCGAGATCCTCACGGATCTGGCTGACCTCCTTCGTGGATTTGGTGCGGTTGATGTACTCCACCCTCACCGGGAAATCGCGCAGACGCTCGGTGAACGAGCGGTAGTGCTGCAAGGCGAGGATCGTCGTCGGAACCAGCACGGCGACCTGCTTGCCGTCGACGGCGGCCTTGAACGCCGCGCGGATCGCCACCTCGGTCTTGCCGAAGCCCACGTCGCCGCACACCAGCCGGTCCATTGGCTGGTCCGACTCCATGTCCTTCTTGATGGCCGCCGTGGCCGACTGCTGGTCGGGGGTGTCCTCCCAGCGGAACGACGCCTCCAGCTCGTGCTGCAAATAGCTGTCGTGCGAGAAGGCGTAGCCCTTCGAGGCCTTGCGTTTGGCGTAGAGGGCGATCAGTTCGCGCGAGATGTCCTTGACGGCCTTCTTGGTGGCGTTCTTCAGCTTCTGCCAGGCGCCGTTGCCCAGTTTGTAGACCTTCGGCGGCTCGCCGTCGCCCGACTTGTAGCGCGAAATGCGGTGGAGCGAGTGCACGTTGACGAACAGCACGTCGCCGTCCTTGTAGACCAGCTTGATCGCCTCCTGCATGCGTCCGTCGCCCGCGGCGATCTTCACCAGCCCGTCGAAACGGCCCACGCCGTGGTCGATATGCACCACGTAGTCGCCCGGGCGCAGCTGGTTCAGCTCGGCGACGGTCATCTGCTCGTCGCGCCGGATCTCGCCGTTGATGCGGTAACGCTGGTA
>ERZ1673734.1960-NODE-1960-length-12417-cov-8.456560_pt1 | contig 12417 bp, 7 predicted proteins | sample MGYA00580199_ERZ1673734 | MGnify/ENA primary metagenome ERZ1673734 (study PRJEB41218, sample SAMN15661742) | gut metagenome | host: Homo sapiens | place: Canada: London | collected 2015-08-20/2019-03-30 | study: EMG produced TPA metagenomics assembly of...
CGTAGTAGGGTGCGACCCAGTTCCAGAGATAGTTGTTGTCGGCGTCGCTCTGGACGTGGCTGGAGGTGTTGCTCTGCAGTTTGGGGTAGGGCGAACCCTCGGCCAGACGGTTGCGAAACACCTGCGCCACATTATCGTCCTGATCGTTGCCGGCCTCCTCCTGCACGAAGGACGCCAGAGTGACCACCTCGGAGAGGGTCATCCCCTGCTTTTCCATCTCGGCATACATCTCATCGGTGATCTGCTTGTCGAAGTGAGAATAGAACGTCTCAACGTAATGATGGACGGTGTCATCCTTCAGGAAATCGTAGGTATCCGGGAAAAGATAACCCTCGCACTTGAGGAAGCGGTCCGGGGCGTCCTTGTCGTCGGGGACGTACTGCCAGAACCTGTACTGGCTGAAATCGCCGGTGTTGGCCTCCTTGAGGAAGTCCTCGGCGCTGCACAGCCCGGCATCTTCCATTTTCCGGGCAATGGCGATGGCCGTCGTACCCTCGGGGAAGGTCAGCCGGACACTGTCGGCCTTCGCGTAGGCGGAAAGTGTCTCGATGATGTCGTCGTAGGAGCTGCCGGGGGCGAGGTCGAACTCACCGTATTGGAGCTTGCCTGCCGCGCCCTGTTTGCCTGCATACCAGCGGAAGACGTGGGGGTACTTGATGACGCCCGCCGTCTTGAGCTTCTGGGCGATGGCTGCCACGCCGCTGCCCTGCTGGATGCTCACACTCACCGGTTCGCCAGCGGAAGCACTGCCGTTGATCTCTTTTCGGATGGCCAGCAGACAGCCGCCCGCCGCCAGTACCAGGATCAGCAGCACGATCAGAATCATTTTCGCTGCGCCGCCTTTTCTGCTTTTTTTATGTTTTGCATCGTGTGCCATGTACACACTCCTTTACCATTCCGTTCAGCTTTCCATCATCAGCCGCATATAGCTTTCTTCCACATCGAAAGGCTCCGCGTCGAACCGTATCATGCCGTAGTCCTGCCGGGTGCCTTCGCCGAGGAAAAGGTTCTGAGCCGCGCCCACTGTGATGACGGCGCGCTCCACGATGACTTCCTTCTCCCGGGCCGCTTCCATCAGCACCTCGGCGGAGCGGTCGTCTTCGGCCATCAGCTCCACAAAATAGAGGGTGTCCTCCCGGCGGAAGTAGATGCCGTAGCCCTTCTCGCTGGATACGATGGTAGCGCCCCGGGCGTAGAGGTCGGTCAGCACGACGGCCATCCGCTCCGGCGGGAACTGGACGGTATCGGGATAGAAGCGCTCCCGCAGCTCACAGAGCTTGCGGGCCGTCACGGAGTCGAATTCCGCCTGACTCCACAGGTTGCGGGACACCTCCCGGGGCAGGCAGCGGAGGGCAAAAGCCCGCTGGAAACCCTTGTTTTCCAGCAGCGCGGCCTGCTCCTGTCCGGCCGGAACGGCCACGGTGAAGCCCGCGCCCCGCAGCTTCTGCTGCGCACAGAGATAGTCCACGAGTCCTGCCAGAAGCAGGCTTCCCTGCCCGCAGAGGCCGTAGAGGTAACTGCCGCTGCGTCCCTTGAGGGTGACGGGGACCGCCAGCGCCGCAGCGACTATCTCGTCATTTTCCTCAGCGACGTAGATATTTTCCGCCCCGGCGAACTTTTCCAGAGCAGTCTTGATGAACTCGGCGCTGTCACCGCGTTCTTTCTGCCACAGTGCCACGACTGCCGCCTCATCCGACGGCTGCATCAAACGATACATTGATAGTATCCCTCCCATTTCCGCGGTTATCCGAGTTCTTTTTCTGCCAGCGCCCGCACCTCGGCCTGAATATCCTCGATGGTGCGCATGGCTCCATTTTCCGTGCAATGGACGGTGGCCCAGCCCAGATGCTCTGCGCAGTACTCGGCGGCACGGCGGCTGCGGGCCAGATATTCGATGTCCTTTTCGTGGACGTCCTTTCTGCTCTCGTCGCCGTGGTAGCGGCCGGTCATGAGCTTCTGGCTCACGGCGGGGTCTACCTGTAAGTACACCACAGCGTCCGGTGCGGGCAGGCCCAGCAGCCTGTATTCGTAGTCAAAGGCCCAGCGGAGGAAATCGTCCCACTGCTCCGGCGGGAGCTTGGAGCACTGATGGACCGCGTTCGACGTGGTGTAGCGGTCGGCGATGACGATGCCGCCCGCCTCGTAGAAGCTGCCCCACCTGGTCTTATAGCTGGCGTACCGGTCCACCGCATAGAAGCTGGACGCCGCATAAGGGTTGACGTCGTCGGGTTTGTCGCCGAACTGGCCGGAGAGGTACATCTTTACCAGCGCACTGGAATCGCTCTCGTAGTCCGGGAATGTGATCTCCATCACCCTTCGACCGCTTTCGGCCAGATGGGCGGCCAGCAGCTTTGCCTGGGTGGCCTTGCCGGAGCCGTCCAGCCCTTCGATGACAAGAAGCCTGCCCTTGCTCATTCTGCCTTCTCCCCTTTCAGCGCGGCGTACTGGGCGCGCACCTCAGTGGTGCGGCCGCAGCACATCTTGCCCTCCGGGCAGGGGCCAGACACGCAGGCCGGGCCGGCGGTGCGGAAGATATGGGGTGCCACCGGGTAGACCAGCCGCAGCATCTCTTCGGCCAGCTGCCGTATCTCCCACTGGGCGCGGCTGCAGCAGCGCAGGTGGAAGAAGTTCTGCAGGCTGCGGGCGTTCATGGTCACCACCATCTTGGTCTCGCAGGCGTTGGGCAGCACGAAGCGGGCGTCCTCGTTGGCCTGCTTGGAAGCCTTGGCCCGGGCCTGCTTTTCGGGCAGACCTTCGGCCATCAGGCGGGCGGTGTGGCCGTCTTCCAGCTTCTGCACGAGGTCGAGGTAGCGCCTGGCGTCCTCGTTCATGCTCTCGATGAACGCCGCCTTTGCCTCGGGGATGGCCTCGATCTCGGGCGGGATGACGTAGCGGAAATCATCCAGACGGACGTACCGCTGACTCTGGACGCTGAAGGACGCGATGCGGTGGCGGGTGATCTGGGCCAGCAGGGTACGGCTGACGCCCTCGATGCCGAAGGTGAAGCTTGCGTGCTCGATGGGGCTGGCGTGGCCCAAATCGCTGAGCATGGTCAGGAAGCGGGCAGTCTTCTCCTCATCCAGCCCGTCCAGCAGGTCGGTGATGTGGGCATCGGAGTAGCAGAGCTTCGCCGCGGCCGCCACGACCTTCTCCGGCTCCGGCGTATGTGCTATCAATCGGACAGTCATCATTTTTCTCATTCCTCCGTCGTTATCTTCACAAGGGGCGCAAAGTTGGCCATAGTCTTCTTCACACCCACCTTCTCGAAGCTGATCTCCACGATCTGGTCGCCGGCGGCGGGCTTGACTTTCAGCACCTTGCCGCGCCCGAAGACCTTGTGCTCCACGATGTCGCCCGGCTCATAGTGTTTGGGGCCGGTGGATGCCGCTGCCGGACGGGGCGAAGACGTCACACCGCCGCCTGCGGGTCTGACCGGCGCTTTGGGCGCTGCCGGACGGCCATAGCCAGAGCCGAAGCCGCTGCTTCCCGAACCGGAGCTGCAGCCGCCATGACCCGACGAAGCACTTCCCCGGCCCGCATAATCGGAGCCAAAGCCTCGGTTATTGGACATTGGTGCGTTATATTCTTTATTCAGATAGCCGCTGCGGCTGCCATAGCCCGAGCCGTAACCGGAGGCCGCACGCCCCCAGCCGGAGGGGCCGGAGTAGCCCGATGCACCGCCCGGCACGGTATCGCTGCCGTAACCGCTGCCCCAGCCGCCCAGACGGGAGCGCTGTTCCAGCACCGGGCTGCGGGTCTCTTCGATGTACTCCGGCTCGATTTCCCGGAGAAAGCGGCTGGGCTCGTTGCGCTGGGTGCGGCCATAGAGCATCCGGGTGACGCTGTTGGAGATGTAAAGCTCCTTCTTGGCGCGGGTGATGCCGACATAGGCCAGGCGGCGTTCCTCTTCGAGGTCAGCCTCGGAATACTTGCTCATCTCACTGGGGAAGACCCCCTCTTCCATGCCAATGAGGAATACATAGGGAAACTCAAGGCCCTTGGCCGAGTGGATGGTCATCAGCACTACCTGGTCGGCGCTCTCGTTGTAGCTGTCGATGTCGCTGATGAGAGCGATGTCCTCCAGATAGCCTTCCAGCGAGGCCTCTTCGCCGTGCTGGTCGCAGTAGCTCTTGACGTTGTTGACCAGCTGACCAAGGTTCTGCAGACGGTCGGCGGCATCCTCGTGGCCCTTGGCGGCGTCGGCTTCCAGCATGGCGCGGTAGCCGGTGATCTCGATGACATCGGAAGCGAACTCGTCCAGCGTCTTCGTTTCCAGCGATTCCTGCAGTTTCTGGTAGATGTCCCAGAACTTGAACAGCGGCGCGATGGCACGGCTGAGCTTGGCGTACTGGTCGGCATGGGAGATGACATCCAGCATACTGATGCCCTGCTGAGCCGCCAAATCCGCGATGACTTCGATGGTCGTTGCACCGATTTTGCGCGCAGGCTCGTTGATGATACGGCGAAGTCGGACATCGTCCCGGGGGTTCGCCACGATGGACATATAGGAGTGGATGTCCTTGACTTCCTTGCGGTCATTGAAGCGCTGGCCGCCCACGATCTTATGCGGGATGCCCGCACGGGTGAAGTAGTTTTCGATGGGGGCCGACTGGGCGTTCATCCGGTAGAGGATGGCGTGGTCGGCCAGATGGCCGCCCGCCTTGAGATGCTGGCCGATGACATCGGCGATGTGCATGGCCTCATCCTGCTCGTTCTCGGCGGTGTAGACCTGCACCTTGTCGCCCTCGCCGTTCTTGGTCCAGAGGGTCTTGCCCTTGCGCTCGGTGTTGTGCTGGATGACACAGTTGGCGGCATTCAGGATGTTTGACGTAGAGCGGTAATTCTGTTCGAGTCGGATGGTCCTGGTGCCTTTATAGATGCGCTCGAAGTTGAGGATGTTCTCAATGGTCGCGCCGCGGAAGCGGTAGATACTCTGGTCGTCGTCGCCCACGACGCAGATGTTCTTTTCCGGGCCGGTGAGCAGGCTCACGAGCCGGAACTGAGCCACACTGGTGTCCTGATACTCGTCCACCAGCAGATATTTGTACTTATTCTGGTAGAACTCCCGCACGTCCTTGTGCTCCGACAGCAGGATGACCGTCTGGTAGATGAGGTCGTCGAAGTCGAAAGCACCGGCCTCCTTGAGCTTCTTTTCATAGGCGGCATAGACCTTGGCCGCAAGAGCGCCCTTCGTGTCCCGGGCCGGGGTCTTCAGGGCCTCTTCCGGGCTGATGAGCTGGTCTTTCCAGCGGCTCATCTGGTTGATGGCGCTTTTGACCGGGAAGAACTTGTCGTCCACGCTCAGCTCTTTGTACACAGTCTTCATGACACGCTGGGAGTCGTCGCTGTCGTAGATGGTAAAGCTGCGGGGGTAGCCGATCTCCTCGGCCCAGCGGCGGAGAATGCGGACGCAGGCCGAGTGGAACGTGGAGGCGAACACCTCGTCGCCCTCTTCCCCGCCCAGCATCCGGCGCAGGCGCTCTTTCAGCTCACCGGCGGCCTTGTTGGTAAAGGTGATGGCCATGACGTTCCAGCTCCGGACGGCGTCCTTCCGCAGCATCCCGTCCAGCCACGACGGGGCATCGGTGCCGGTCATGATGGCAGTGCGCAGGGCTTTCACATCGTCCTCCGTCACCTCCCGGGGCGTCCACCTGGAGCCGTGGGCCGAGCCGAAGCGGATGAGGTTGGCGATGCGGTTGACCAGCACGGTGGTCTTTCCGCTGCCTGCACCCGCGAGGATGAGCAGAGGGCCGTTGGTGGTGAACACCGCCTCCCGCTGCATATCGTTCAGGCGTCCGAACTGCTTTTCGATATACGTATCACGCAAAGCGCAGAATTGTTGTGCGAGATCTGTTGCCATTGTTTCACCTGTTCTTTTCAATCATTTCTGGATATATCACTTAAAATATAGTATATCACATTTCAAAAAAGTTGTACATAAAAACAATGCAAACAAAAAACCGCCCCACCGCGGTCAATACCACGATGGAGCGGAAATTTCAGGAAATGCTTAGCCGAAGATGTTGATGAGGATACCAGCAGCAACGGCAGAGCCGATAACACCGGCCACGTTGGGGCCCATTGCGTGCATCAGCAGGAAGTTGGAGGGATTCTCGCTCTGGCCAACCTTCTGGGAAACGCGAGCGGCCATAGGCACAGCGGAAACGCCTGCGGAACCGATCAGCGGGTTCACCTGACCACCGGTCAGCTTGTACATCACCTTGCCGCACAGCACACCGGCAGCAGTGCCGAAGGAGAATGCGATCAGGCCCAGCACGATGATGAACAGGGTGCGGGTGTTCAGGAAGGTGTTTGCAGAGGTGGTGCAGCCAACGGACAGTGCCAGGAAGATGGTGATAATGTTCATCAGCTCATTGCCGGCAGTCTTCTGGATGCGATCCACAACGCCGCACTCCTTCATCAGGTTGCCCAGCATCAGCATACCCACCAGAACAGCGGCATCGGGCACGATCAGAGAGACAATGATGGTGACCATGATCGGGAAGATGATCCTCTCGGTCTTGGAGACGGTGCGCAGCTGCTTCATCACGACGGTACGTTCCTTCTTGGTGGTCAGTGCCTTCATGATGGGCGGCTGGATAACAGGCACCAGAGCCATGTAACTGTAGGCCGCCACAGCGATGGAGCCCAGCAGCTCAGGTGCCAGACGGGAGGTAACGAAGATAGCGGTAGGACCGTCTGCACCGCCGATGATGGAGATAGCAGCAGACTGCTTCTGGGTGAAGTCCACCAGACCGGTAGCGGTCAGCAGACGAGCGCCCATGTAAGTACCGAAGATGCCGAACTGAGCGGCAGCGCCCAGCAGCAGGCTCTTGGGGTTGGAGATCAGGGGTGCGAAGTCGGTCATGGTGCCGATGCCCAGGAAGATCAGCGGCGGGTAGATGCCCAGCTTGACGCCCATGTAGAGCATATCGGCCAGACCGCCGTTGTTCAGGATCTCGACCCACATGGGGTGCTCCAGACCGTCACCAACGAAGTACTGCATGTGAATGATGCCGCTGCCGGGGAGGTTGGCAAGGATCATGCCAAAGGCCATGGGCAGCAGGATCAGGGGTTCGAACTCCTTGACGATGGCGAGGTACAGCAGAAAGCAGCCCACGCAGATCATCACGGCGTACAGCCAGCCGCCGGGCTGGCCAAACTGTGCAAAGCCGGAACTTTGGAAAATACCGACCAGAGTATCAATAAACTGTGTCATGCTCTTCCTCCTCTGTTAAAACGGTGCGGTGGTGTCATTCACGCCCGCATTGCCCCAGCCGTTCTTGCTGCGGCGCACAGCCTTGAGGGTGTACTTGCCGTTGCCCATTGCATGGATTGCTGCCATAATGGCGGCGATCACATCACCGGGAATGCCCTCTTCCACCTGAGGAGCGGGAGCAGCTGCGGCCTGCTGCACGGGTGCAGCGGGCTGTGCAGCGGGAGCCTTGGCGGCTTCCTTGGCAGCCTTCTTCTTTGCGTTCATCGAATCGAAGATCTTGCCTTCCAGCGTGATAATCGCCATCAGCAGGATAAGGATCAAGAACACCAGTACGATGCCGGTAATGGTAACGACCACGTCAAAACCTAAATCCATGGTTTTCCTCCTGTTTCTTGTATACTGCGTCCGATACAAGATCGTCAGCAGAAAATCAATTTGGGTACATTATACCTTATTTTCCAATTTATTTCAACAAAAATAGATATTTTTTCTTTTTGGCGCTTTTGTTCAGATTCATGGATAAATGGTGCAGCTTTGATTATCTGCGGCCAATGCGGGGCGTTGCATCCAAAAAGCCGGTTTCCAGCTTGTCGTTCAGGCCAAGGCTCATGGCAGTGCCCAGTGCCACACAGTTGACGGGATCGGGCGAAACTGTCACCTCCACCTTCAGCTCTTCGCTCAGGTATTCGGTAAGGCCGTGCAGCTGTGCACCGCCGCCGGTCAGCATGACACCATTGCGGAAGATATCGCCTGCCAGTTCCGGAGGGGTCTTTTCCAGCACCTGATGGGCTGCGGTGCCGATCTGCTCGCTGAGCATCATGACCGGATCGTAGAGATCATCGGTGGAAACATTCACGCGCACCGGCAGGCCGGTGAGCAGGCTGCGGCCCTTGATCTCCATGGTCTCGTGGAAATCGGTCTTCTGGGGGCAGCAGGCCACATTCTTTTTCAGTTCCTCAGCGGTACGCTGGCCGATGGCCACGCTGTACTTGTTGCGCACGAACTTGAGGATCTCTTCGTCGTAGTGGTTGCCGGCCACGCGTACGCTGGTGGCCTTGACCTTGCCGCCCAGAGAAAGCACTGCAATATCGGTGGTGCCGCCGCCGATATCAATGATCATGCGGCCCTCCGGCTGGGTGATGTCGATGCCGGAGCCAAGGGCAGCGGCAATGGGTTCGTCGATCAGGTACACCTGACGGGCACCAGCGGCCACCACAGCCTCCACCACGGCATCGCTTTCAATGCCGGTAATGGCGGCGGGCACACAGACGGCCACGCGGGGCTTGACCATGTGGGAGCTGTACACCTGCTTGACAAAACGGCAGATCAGCTCACGGGTCATGGTATGGTCACTGATCACACCGTCCTTCAGCGGGAAGATGGCAGAAATATAGTTCGGGGTGCGGCCCACCATAGCAAGGGCCTTATCGCCTGCTTCCAGCACGGTCTTCTTGCGGGTATCCATTGCCACAACGCTGGGCTGGTTGAGCACAACACCCTTGCCCTCCTGCGCAATGATAATAGTAGTGGTACCAAGATCGATACCGATATCGTTCTGTGCCATAAGTTCTCTTTTTCCTTTCTCTGGTTCCTCTATCGAAACAACGGCCTGTTGATGCAGGCCGGAAATCATACCAGCTTACAGTATAGCATAGTTGCCGCAAAATGTATACCGGTTTTGACGCAATGCAGTATTGTCACCGTTCACTCCGTCCCGCCTGCGCTCGCCAGACCACCAGCGTGAGAAGTCCTCGCACTTCCCGTCGGGCTTTTCTGTCGATTTTAGTCGCAGCCTACACTTTAGACATGGCTTCGCGCATCTTGCCGGAGCGAACGGTGCCGATGCCATCAGGACGGCAGATAGTTTCTCCAGCGAATGACCGGGAAGTGGGGCCCCGATACGAAGTATTGGGGCGGAACCGTGGGTTCCGGGCTGTTCGCGGAGAAAGCTATCTGCTGGCCTGCCCTATTCTGTTTCCGTCTGTTCCGGCGGCAGCTCTGCCTGCAAAAGATAGGCAAGGCCGCTGTAGCGCAGGTTCTGGCGGATGTTGCCCATCATGCGGTTCACAACATCCCTGCGGCCCGCCACGATGCACAACTTCCGTGCACGGGTAACGCCGGTGTAGAACAGGTTGCGGTAGCACAGCCGCGGCGGCACCTGCGCCACCGGCAGGATCACCGCCGGGAACTCGCTGCCCTGACTTTTGTGTACCGTAATGGCATAGGCGATCTCCAGCTCGCCCAGGTTCTCTGCCGGGTAGACCAGCCGCTTGTCATCCATGCGCACCACCATAGAGCGATCCCGCGTGTTGATGCTCTCCACAATGCCGATGTCGCCATTGTAGGCACCCACGCCCTGCTCCCCGCCAATGCGGTTCCAGATGATCTCGTAATTATTGCGCACCTGCATCACCTTATCGCCCACGCGGAACACCCGGGCGGCGCTTTGCAGCTGGGGCTTGCCCGTCTGTTCCGGGTTCAGCAGGTTCTGCAGTTCCACATTCAGTGCCTGTGTGCCGGTAGGGCCAAGCTTGGTGGGGCACAGCACCTGAATGTCCCGGATCGGATCGAAGCCGTAGCTGCGCGGCAGGCGGGTGGTGACCAGATCACACACCAACCGCTGGGCCGCATCGCCATCCGATTCCAAAAAGAAGAAGTCGTCGGTCTTACCGCCCTTCTGCAGCGGTTCACCTGAGATGATGTGGTGGGCGTTCTCCACGATCAGGCTGCGCTTTGCCTGCCGGAAGATCTCGTTCAGGCACACGGTGGGCACCAGCCCGGAGCGGATGATCTCGCCCAGAATATTGCCGGGGCCGACGCTGGGCAGCTGGTCGGCATCACCTACCATGATAATGCGGCAGCTGTAGCGCAGCGCTGCGATCAGGGCCTGAAACAGCTTCACATCCACCATGCTCATTTCGTCCAGAATGACCACATCGCACTTGAGCAGGTTCTTGTCGTTGTGGATAAAGCTGACCACGCCGCCGGTGTAGTCCACCTCCAAAAGACGGTGGATGGTGCTGGCCTTGCGGCCGGTCAGCTCACTCAGCCGTTTAGCCGCGCGGCCGGTGGGCGCACACAGGGCCACCCGTTCCGCCTGATCTTCCAGCAGCTGCAGAATGGCGTTGACGGTGGTGGTCTTGCCGGTGCCGGGGCCGCCGGTGAGCACAAGGCAGTTCTCGGTCATGGCTTTGCGGATGGCTTCCTTCTGCAGGGGCGCATAGGCAAAGCCCTGCGTCAGTTCCAGAATTTGAATGTTTTTATCCAGCCCGTGGGCGGTATTCTTGCCCCGTTTTGTCAGCATGGCAAGCCGGGCGGCAATATCCTCCTCGGCTTCCAGCAGGTCGGGCAGATAAATATACGGTGTGCCGTCAAACAGCTTCACCCGCAGTTCTTCGGTGCGGATGCACTCGTCCAGCGCAGCAGCCAGCTTTTCCGGCGGCTGATGGATAAAATTGGATGCCGTTTCCAGCAGCTGGATGCGCGGCAGGCAGGTGTGGCCGTTGCCCGCGTTGTGGCGCAGGGTGCGCAGCAGGGCCGCTTCCAGCCGCTGGGCGCAGTCGCCTTCCATGTGGTAATACTGGGCAATGCTGTCCGCGTGGCGGAAATCCAGCTGCAGCGGTTCGCCGCAGAGCAGATAGGGATTTGCCGCAATGGCCTGCATGGCCCCGGGGCCGAAGGTGCGGAACACCTCCATCGCGCGGCGCGGGCTGATCTCGAACTGCGCCAGATAGGCGATCAGCTCCCGCATCCCAAACATCCGCTTGAATTCCTGCTGGATGCGGTCGGCCTTGTCCGCCGAGATGCCGGGCACCTGCGTGAGCCGGGCCGGGTCGTTGGCGATCACCTCAAGCGCCTCGGCACCGAACAGGTCGATGATCTTATCCGCCGTCTTGGCCCCGATGTACGGCAGTGACCGGCTGGCAAGGAAGGCGTACACCGCTTCCAGATCCTTGGGCATGTCGGTCTCGCACTCCTGTGCGTGGAACTGGCGGCCATAGGTGGCGTGGTTCTCGTAGCGGCCGCGGCAGACCACGCTTTCGCCCGCGTGCAGTTCACCCACAATGCCGCACACCACTGTGACCACACCGCCGCCGGACACCTCGAACACCATATAGCCGTTGTCGGTGTTCTCGTAGATGATGTCCTCCACGGTGCCCTCGATCTGTTCCAGCTGCTGCTCTGCCATGCGCTCACCTCCTGCCAAATTACACAATCATAAGCAGTATAACGCTTTTGGCGGGATTTGTAAATCATCCGGGCAGACTGCAGTGCAGCCCTACCGTGGAGAAATATGTGCGCAAGTTTAAAATTATAAGCATACATACGTTCTATTTTGATTGTTTATCAGGTTGCGCAAGTTCTACTTCGTGCGCAAGTTCAAACTTATGCAGCCTTTGGAACTTACGCAGCTTGCCGAAGTTACTTTTTAATCGTTGTATCGTTTAAAAGTTTAAACTTGCTCAGATAACGCTCCTACAGTAGCACCTGATAAAGTTCCCTGAAACCAAGGGCTGTGGGCTGGGAGTTTCTCCAGCGAATGTCCGGGAAGTGGGGCCCCGTGCGTAAGCACAGGGGCGGAACCGTGGGTTCTGCAACTGCAACGACCGCCGCCAATGGCGGAAACAGGGAGTTGCCGTTGGGGCCGCGGCCAGCGAGACGCAAGCGAATGCGACGCGGCTGCTGGGTGCCGCAACCCGTCGCTGTTCGCGGAGAAAGCTCCCAGCACGCGGCCTACTCTACAGCCCGAACAGCAAAAAAGCTCCCCTTTGCAGGAGAGCTTGCGAACATTCTTTAAGCGTTTGCGGTGCGGGCATCGTGTTCCTTCTCGATGTCCATTTCCTTCTGCAGGCGTTTGCGCACCACAAAGTAGGCCGGAATGAGGAAGAAGCAGGCAAAGAACCATGCCACCGGGCTTGCGATGCAGGCGGCAAAGTAGCCCCACAGCGGCACGAACCAGAAGCCCACCATGGCGCGGGCGATCATCTCGGCCACACCGGCAAACATGGCAAGGCCGGAGAAGCCCAGGCCCTGAATGGTGTAGCGGTAGATAATGAGCACCGCCAGCGGGATGTAGAATACGCTGTTCCAGAAGATGAAGCTCTGGGCATTGGCCATGATGGCGGTCTCGCTGGCATCCAGGAACAGGCCGATGAGCAGCTTATCCGTCACGCGCAGGATGAGGAAGGACGCAATGC
>ERZ1673734.1967-NODE-1967-length-12364-cov-5.040133_pt1 | contig 12364 bp, 19 predicted proteins | sample MGYA00580199_ERZ1673734 | MGnify/ENA primary metagenome ERZ1673734 (study PRJEB41218, sample SAMN15661742) | gut metagenome | host: Homo sapiens | place: Canada: London | collected 2015-08-20/2019-03-30 | study: EMG produced TPA metagenomics assembly of...
AAATCAAACATTGCTGCCTCCTAAATGTATATTATTTGAACCTCCAGCTCATCTTTGCAGAACATTGCAGCATCAAAAGCCATGAACCCATCATTTTTCCTGAGCTTCGGTTCTACCTTTCCAAACATCTTATTGCCAAATTTATCTTCGGTAACACTTGTGTTGTTGGTGTACCAACGCATTATTGCTGATGCTCCAAAATTAATCATGCCCTGACTGAACATGGACTGGATAAATGGTGCAATTATTCCGGTTGCTGATGTAATCTTCCGGATCAGCCGGACTACACCGTTCGGATTCTTACGATTCTCAATCGTAAGGCCCCGTTCTTCGAATGCCATCTTAAACAGAGTGTAACGGTATGTATCCATTGCTATCTTCTTGACATCATATTCAGCACATCTTTCCATACACCAATCAACTATGCTATTCACATCGATTACAGGTCCCGGTACCACCTCGAAATCATTAAATTCGGTCTGCCCTATGTTCTTAAGCGGGAACTTGATGGAGTCTAAAAAAGGCGATTCAGCACAAATCCATGTGTGCTGTCGCCATATATATTCTCCTGATTCGGTTTTTGTCAAAACTCCCGCCGATGCAAAGTCCCTTATATCGGCATAATCGATTCCAATTACAGCCGGCTGTCCTTTTGTATCGATTGTCATTCTTGGCTTTTTCAGTTCTAATTCCTCTGTCGTACTGCCCTCATAACATGCACGCAGTACATTCAGCCATGTTGTGACCGTTTCCTCTTCCTTTCGTGCCGATCTGTCCATACGTTTTGTAATAAATTCCGGTCTCTTTGACGGTATCTTTTTCATTTCAAGATAATCGTGCATTATCTGATTGGCCAGAATCGGCATATATTCCATTGATGGGTTGGCTTTGTGCCATGCATCAGGAATATCAACCTCTTTCATGCTGTCAATTTCGCAGATGAATGGATAATATCCCAGTGGATTTTCACCGGTCTCAAGGATTTCAGCGCACATTGATGAAATCTCATCCAACGGACCGTCTCTGACGTAGCCGTCTGTGGTAATAATAAACTCTCTGGAATGTTTAACTTTTCCGAATGAAGACTCAAACACATTTATCTGATCATAATTCTCGTAAGCATGAATCTCATTGAGCACCAGGCATCCGGTTCGCTTGCCGTCTTTGGTTTTGGCATTTGAAGTGTTATATTTCATTTCAGAGCCTGTTGCAAGATTCGTAATCAGCTCCTTTGTTACTGAAAATTTTCCTTTGAACTTTGCATTTTCATGTAGCATCTCATAGGCAACCTTGAAAGTGTCCTTGACCTGATCTTCTGAGTTGGCCACAATCTCAACATGATAATTTCTGACACCATACAGAGGTGTCTGCATAAAATTTACCAAGGGAACAATGAAGCCGTCCTTTCCATTTCCACGTCCTTCTTTGATGAAAAACTTTGGGAATACCGGAATATCGTCTTTGTACATGAATACAAACGCGTATATAAACTTCTGGTATGGAAATAGCTCATAATAATTTACTTTGCAGTATTCGAGACAATTCTCATAGGTCTCTTTATCGAAAAAAATATCATTCCGCTTAAGTAATGGTTTTACAATGTTCTTGATGAGCTGTTTTCGCTTTTTATTTATCCACTTCGGATGTTCTTTGACATATTTGAGATAATCATCAATTTCCTTACAGATAACCATCTGTTGCTTTTTCCGGTTCAGGTACCGGATCCTTGAGTCTCAAATCCGCTAAAATCTTAAGCATAGTTGCTGTGGTTTTTTGCAGATTGACAACAGAATCATTTGTTTTCTCGACTTCAACTCCGTTTCCGTTAATAGTCTTGTATCTGAGCCCTTTAGACTTGATGTCACTAATCAGCTTCTTTTTCAATGACCAATAATATACATAATCGTCAATCATGTCTTTGTAAAACTCTGCATTCATTCCCCGAAGCTCCAACTGCTTGACCAGAGAATCTCTTATTTCCGTTTTTGTCAATCCGCTCACCTCCATTTTTCTCAAAATATGTCTGTTTTTTGTGTATAATTTTAATATTTTTTAACGGTTTTCATTAAAAAAATAACTGTATTTTTGTGTTCTTCAAAAAAATTCTTCTTAAAGTAATTTTTGAAATTGGTACCCCTTGCCCTTTTCACGCGAGATTTCAAAATTTTTCCGGAGTCATGGGCCACACACAGGTTCGCCATTTAAGAAAATTTCGCAAAAATTGACCGGGGGGGTATTACCAACGCTCCCGGCTCACAAGTTTCTTTTTTCTTTTGAACTTGTGAGGCACTCTGCCATGTCTGATGTTGTGACAACGAACGCACAGGCTAATAAGATTGTCATTGTCCAGTGCAAGCTCTGGATGCTCCTTCAGTTCCTGTATGTGATGTACCTGATTCGCCCTAGCTATCTTCTTTTCTTTCTCCGGCAGCCATTTTCCTTCTGCCACAGCCTTTTGGATTCTTGCCCTGCAGTCCTGACACTCAAAGCGATCCCGCTTTAATATCTCTATTCTTTTAGTTTGCCATGCCTTACTGTCATAAAACTTCTTTGCTTCTGTATCTGTCATTATTCCAAAATAAAAAGGACCGGCCCTTTTGCCAATCCTTTATGCTTACACTATATCACACATCAAACGGACAAAACGGACAACTTTATTTATTTTCTTTCTGAGACTGCTGCAGATATCTGTCATGTTGCTTTCGCGCGCTCTCGGCTGTAATGCCTATCTTCTGTGCAACTGTGTTCCAGGAATAGCACCTGACATGACGATACAACATAATCTGTCGAATGACTGTGTCGTCTATTGATATAATCCACGAGATAATTCTGTCCTGCTGCTGATTGAGCTTTTTCTTTTTGACTTCAATCAGCTCTCTTACACTCACAGCCTTAATTGCCAAGTCTGCCATCGGGTCACTGCTTCCAGCGCCCGGAGTGAATGGCAAGCCTGTAATCTGCATTGCTTTTCCTTCTGCTTTGCTTTCAATCAGCTCCAGTTGTTCTTCCCACATCTTGATTTCTTTTTTGATATAATATACGCTTGTTAATTCTTTCTTCGTCATTTGTCACTCCTCAATTCCGAACCATGCGAGCATAGATATAAAATGCTGCATTGATGCCGTTGTACCTAACCTCCGCATCCAGGAACTTGTAACCCGGATATTCTTTAGCGAGCTCTGTCTCTAAAACTGTGTGGTCTTTGGCCATCCTCTCAACACGTCGCTTTTTGAACTTGCTATAGCTCTTTGTCGGTTCCGGTGGCTTCTTTAGGTTCCTTGAGCTCACCCACCGCTTGGTACCGTGTGGATTTCTTGATATATATTCTCCTAAACCTGTGATGAGAAAGTCATCATCAGGTGATATTCTTCGCGTATTTGGTCTGTCGCATTTCTTCCAGAGTGATTCCAGCTCGTCTCTGTCCATGCCGTCTCCGGTCATGAGAATGTGGAAATGTGGTCTCACATATCCATCAAATGCGAGCACGTATATGTACTTGATGTTTCCAAGTCCTTTTCTTTTTCTTCGGTAATTTATTTTCGCTATAAAATTTTTGATATCTTTTCTGGCTCTCTCTTCGTCTGTCGGGAGTTTGTCATCATTCCATCCAAACGTGCACCACAGATCACCTTTTCCAAAGTTGATATTCGCAATTCTTATCAGATACCGCCTTGCATTTTTATCATTCAGATTTCTTTGAGCTTTGCTTGATGGTCTCTTTTTGGTCTTCGGCATGTCACTGAGTCTTGGGTAGCTTGGGTATATCCGGGCTTCAAGGAGAGTGGTCTGTGATTTTATGTTCGTGCACTTCGTGGTGGCTGTTCTGTACAGGCAGTTTACCTTGCCCTCTTTGAGAAGCTTCTCAAGCCTCTCCTCCTCGGTGTCATCTATGTATTTTTTGAAAGCCTCTTCGTAGTCGTAGTTGTCGTATCTTCTCATACTGTGTACTCTTAAATATAAAAATCCCTCATTTGTTAATACCCATTACGAGGACGGTAAAGAATTTTTACCTATATATTATGGGTTTACTGCTGCCTCTGTGCCGCTCTTATCTTTCTGTTGTATTCAGCCTGATACAGCAGCTTTTTGTCCGTTGTTAGAACGACTCGTTTAAGAGTTGTCTCATACTTTTTCAATTTCTCGCACGTTTGTTCCCAATCTTTCCATATTGTATCGGTTATGTTTCTTTTCATGGTTTTTCCTTTCCTCTATATATGTAGAGACACAGCCTGCTTGTGCAAGCTGTGTACACATGTCTTGTAATATTTGCAGGTCGGTGTGCAGTCGATAGAATCAAATTTACATTTTTGGGGTTTTATCGGTTTCATATCACTCAGTGTTCTGCTCTTCAACTGCTGCCTCCTTTGGTTCATATCCCATGCACTTTATCGGTCTGCTTGGTTTGCCGCATTTTTCGTAGTACTTGCAGTTTATGCATTCATTTCTGTTCATTTTGTTGTTTCTTTTCTTCCTGAATCTTATCGTATTCTCTAATCAATATCAGTCCGAGCACAAACTCTGTAGTTCCGAGTAGAACAATCGTTAAAAGAATTCCATATACTATAAAATCTATTCCTGACATATTATTCCTCACTTTCTTAATTCGGTTTTTCACACAGCTCAAACTCAATAACCCACACCCACGGATTCACATCCCAACCGTAGCAGTTAAGGTCGGATTTCTTGATGGTGCTGTTCCATAATTTCTTAAACTTTGCTAACGCATGTTTTAAATTAATGCATAGTCTTGTATCTATACCTTCCTTTACAGCATCCATCTTGCCCATATCTTGCAACCGCTCCACTCTCACATCCGTGACCTTCAGCCAGATTCTAGTCGCTTCTTTCGGCATGTGGATGGACGGATGCCATGTATCTACTGATGGATACTCATTGTCCTCACATGAAGCTCGGTACATATAACATCCATATTCTTTTTTCTCACTATGATATATATGGCCGGTGCATGCTCCCTGTTCAGTATCCATTCCGCAATCCCAGCACGGCTGCCATGCAAACGCTTCTCTGACGTACAGAATATCGCCTGGCTGATATGGCGGTGTAATTTTGCCTTGATTTCCGTCTGTATCATATATATACAGTGGTTCTTCACTTACTTCAAAATATCCTTGCGGTTCCGGCTTTACAAGTCTACGTGTGCAACTCTTCCTTCCATCCAGAATCGCCCGGACCATCTCGGTATTGAATAAAATCGGTTTAGTTGCCATCTATTCCACCTGCCTTTACAATCTCGATTGCAGTTTTAAGTTCAACAATCTCTTTTTTATGGCTCCACCCTACAGGTCGTGCAATACCGCTTGCCCTGCCCAACTCGCTTACAACCACATCTACATCATATGCAGTCGGCTGTTCATTGAAATAATCCATTAATAGCCCAAAAAGATAATCATTATCCCCTTTCTCCAGTACACGAGCAAAAGTATCTTTACGTTCCAAAATATATTCAACCAAAAACATTGGCTGAATCGTTGCATCAATCAATCTCATCGTTCGCCCTCCTGTTCCAAGCTTTGATTTCTGCTCTCTCTGCGGCATTATAAGAACCCGCCCATGTTCCCCCACTTCTTCCGTGACAATTGTTGCAGATAATCTGCGCCCAAAATCCTTTATCTTCTCCCGGGATCCGTTCATAATTTATTTCAGCTTTTCCACCACAAAACGGGCATGGCTTTAATTCTTCATTCATCGTCTTTCCTCCTAACATGAGGTAAAGGGAGCTGGGTAAGGACTCCCTTGGTCAAATGGCTTACAAATCAGTTTTCGTGATATAAATTAATTCGCATGCCCGGTTTCTTTCGCATTTCTGCAGGTGTTTCAACCTATAACTCGTAGTGTGGTGTCTCTATCCAGTAGAAATCCACTCCTGAGAGGAGTCTTAAGACCTCAAGCTCCGGCTTGTAGGCAGGATTCGTGAAGCATATTCCGACTGCCATCTCGTCGTTGTAGGAGATAAGCCAGTCACCATGCACGGCAAAGGTGCTTGGTGGATTTTCGTTTTCACGGCACTTGTCCGGGTTGACTATGGCCAAGCGTGCATCGTTGATGAGACGCGCCCCGCCCGGTGTTTTAACTACCGACATCATGTTATCGTTCTGCATGATTTTAATTGGTGAAATAAAGGCTTCCTTCGTGTCCTTTGCCATATCCCACAGGAGAGGTTCTCTTTCGGTCTCAAACTGTGGGTCGTGTCCTTTCTGGTATGTCATGAACTCGCCCTTTTCCGGTGCAAGACCGCAGGTTTTGATTACGGTACCTAAAAATTCTTTTGTGATTTTTGCTTTGTCAGCTTCCACCATCCAGCCGGTACCGTTCAGAATATACATGCCTTTCTCTGTGAGACCGAACTTGACGCCCCACGTTTTGTAATCAGTTTTTAAGATTTTTTCTAACTTTGCACAATCTATAAACATTGTTGTCCCTCCTAACTTTGTGCTTTTCCATATCTGTCAACCTCGTCGCGGAGCCATTGTCTGATTTTCTCCGGAAAAATTAAATCTGATGCCAATAAGTGGCCACTGTGATGCTCCTCTGCTATGTAATCAGCCAATTTCGCCACCGTAAGAGTGTTCATATATTCTCTTCTTGTCATGCATGCTTCTATGACTTCTGTCTCCGGCTTTTCGTCCGGATCCGGCTCATTTTCTTCTATGTTTTGGGCTTCATTTTCTTCCTTTTTGATGCTCTCGGGCTCTGATTTTTCAAGGATTTGTGGGGATTTTTGCGCCGGCGCAATTTGTTCTCTAGTGCTCTTTTCTCCTGTCTGTTCCTCGGGCCTGTCTGCAGGCTCTCTATTATCCTCTCTGCAGTCTGCAGTTCTGTCGGTGGGAGCATCCTTTTGCTCTTCTCCTGCTCCAGGAGCCGGCTCATTATCTGCCACGCTTCCCGATTCAGTCTCTTTGACCTCATCAGTGCCAGCTTCTCCAACTGCTGCATTGTCATCCTCTGACTCAGGAGTTTCTGCTGTAGTATGCTCTCCTGTCGGCTCATTTTCCTGTGCTTCATCGTCTCCTCCAAAATGGTTCTGCCATGTCTGGGCGCCTGCTGCATCCTCATCAAAGATAGAGTGCATAACCTGGTAGAATTCCCACCATGACATATTTTTTGGCGTGTCTCCAAACTTCTTGATTGTGACGCGATTCTCGTACATCATCATGAAGTAGAGACCTTTTTTGAATGAGCGGTTTCCGGCCGGATTTACGATTTCCGCAAAGCGGTTCATTGACTCCTCGTCAAACTCGTTTGAGTACACCTCATTGAGGATATCCTTGTTGTCCTCAAAGAATTTTTCTATCAGCTGGCTTGTATCATCTGCCACACCTGCTGCAGGCTCGGTCTTGTTAAATCTCTTGAGTTCTCTTATGTCCTCTCTTGAGGCCTCGGGCTGTATCATCTGCCTGTCAGAGTCGGGGAGCTTGAGCATCTCCTCAAGCTGGCTCCTTCCAAGGTCTGTGTACTCCGGTCTCAAGTGTTCTGAATATCCGTCAATCGAGTATTCGCGGTTGATGCTCATAAATCGGCTTGTGGTGGATGCCTCAAGCCCATACTCGGCCTTGGCGAATTCTGCTATACTCTTGTAGCCATCATTTTCATAAAGTCTCTGGTCGTCAATCTGTCTGAGTGCATAGCCTATTCTCACGAAGCTCTGCTTCACTCCTATAAGCTCCTGCCTCAGTTTCTGTTTCATCTGTACCCAGTCATCCAAGGTCATCTGTACGTATTCCATATATCCTCCTATGCTGTAGCCATTACCGGCATGTCTGCCGTAGTCGCTGCCGGCATGCCTGCTGTCCTCAGTGTTCCTGTTGCAAGCATTCGCAAGTATCTATTGAGCCACTTCTGTATGTTCTCCTGATCAGGCTTCTTGTCGTGGGCTCCGTACCACTGCAGTATGTTCGGTACTTCGGAATCAATCTCGACAGTGACGTACTGCATATTTGGTGTGTCCTTGAACCTCAGAAAAAGTATGTACGTCTCTCCCCGATTGTGCTTCCCTAAGTAATTGTCTCCTCCGACACAATGATGAAGCACTCGTCCCTCTGTTACTATTTCCTCTGCTGACTTTGCCGGTCTGATGATGTATGTATCATCCTCGTAGTAATATTTCTTTCTCAACTTTCTGTAGCTGCGTCGAATGTTTGGGAAGCGCGCCGCAACATCCTTCAGATGCTTGTCCAATTTTTCTTTGTTGACCTCTTCTACCATCTTTTCGTGGGCCTCATCCAGGTCATGTGGGAACTGATATACCGTGTTGGTCAGATCGTAGCCTCTGTCTTCTCTCATGCTCAGGTAGTTAGCATATGTAGAGGCCATGTGTCTGATTCTGTATACCGACTGACTGCAGCCTCCGTAATCACAGCATGCATATTTCTTTATACGGTTTAAAAATTTCTGCAATGTCATGTATTTCTTTGCGAGCGTGACCTGTGTGTATGTGAGTCCGGTCTCTGCCAGCTGCTGCACCTGTTCATCTGTCCAGTTCTCCATGGCTTTCTTTTCCATCTGCAGAACCCTCAGCAGACCTATATCTCCTTTTTCCTTGATAAGCAGCTTAAGCTTTTCCTTTCTGATGCCAAGAAACTTATCCGGTCTTGTTGCTGTTTCGTCCTCGATTATTCCATACTGGCATTTGACAAGCCTCTCAGCTACTCCTATCAGGTGCATCTTCACAAGCATTTCAAGCTGTGGTGTACGCATGTAGCACTCAAGGTACTCAACCGGATTGCATACGCTCATGAGACTGTTTGTGTATTCCTTCATAGCACTGTGTTGAAACATGGTCCCTGTCATCTCATCATATGTCTCCGGCAGGATTGGCCCGGAATTGATTCTGATGCTTGACAAGCCATACAGATTGCAATCATCCCAAAAGTCTTTTCCTACATACGGATCATGCTTGTTGTAGTCAACCTGCACCTTTTTGCCGGATTCGAAATATGCCCTTGCCAGTTCAACCCCCGACAGCTTTTCATATGCGTTGTACATTTCATTGCCGTTTTCGCCTGCAATGAAGCCGAGTGTCCACTCTTTCTCTACTTGTATGTATCTCATAACAAAACCATTGTCCTTATATTTCTGGCCAAGAAACAGATACCGGGTTTTTCTGATGCTGCCTTTTACTTTTCCTTTGCACTTGTACTGTCCGCGTGCACCACACATAGGACATGTGCCGAAGCTGTTCTCTCGCGGCTCTTCTATGTTTCTCTCAAACTGGTCCTCGTATGCTCCACTGCTTTTCCATCTTGCAGTGGTCACACCGCCACACTTACTGCAGGCTATGTCAGCCCGGCTTCCATGCTTCTTGTAATATAGAAAGTGCTCATCATGGAAATACGCGTGATCAGCTCTGTACAGTATTGCTTTTTCAGGTAGTGCCTTGGTGTTTGCCTGTCTGTCCTTCAGTGCTTCCTGGCGTCTCTTGCGCTCTCGCTCTACTCTGTTTATCCTTTCTGTTGATGTGATGTCGGCCTCGTATCTTGATATGTGCTTCCACCACCAAGAAGCATCGAAAAGCTTGGTGCCGCAAAAGTTCTTTATCCTCTCAAGGTCTTCCGGGCTCTGCAGGATATTTTCATCTGTCAGGATTCCCCCGGTGTATGTTTCCATCCATATTGGTCTGTAATATGAAACCTGCTGGCGCGTCCATATATTTTTGTCCGGCCAGTATGTTCCGAAGTCCTTCTTGGTAAGTGTGATTCTCACCACAGGAATCTTTTTTGACTCCTTTTTATTTTCGTACACCTCAAGGAGCAGGTGTTTTTTATGTCCTATAATCTTGATTGCAGTAACCCCAATGTACTTTGCAGATTTTTTTCTGCTTATCTTCTGTAGTCCTAGGTATGGTATTTTTTCTATTGTTTTTTTCTTCATCTGTAGTGCCTACTTTCCCATGTAGTAGTCAGTGATTATCTTCTTGGCTCTTGCCATACCCGGGATGCCGAGCGTGACTTTGCTCGCTGATACGCCTGCTGCCTTGATGATATCCTTGTCCACTGTCTGCTGATTCTTGAATGACCATGTCAGGATGGCGGCTATACAGCCCTTCAATGTTTTGCCTTTCTTGCGGACATTGTGAGCTAATAGCTCATTCTCCATGCACTGTCCTCTTAAGTACTCCACCCAGTCCTCCATGATTTCCTTTGGCTTAAGCTCTGCCGCCTCGACATCGATCTTGCCGAGTGCCGCCGTGAGCTTATCGCACAGCTCCGGGATTTCTCCGTTGGTGTACAGGTCCACGAAATCAGCCTGTATTCCATTTTCTTTCGCCACTACCTTGAGGGATTCTATATCGCCCTCATTGAGCAGGTTTTCCGCAAGCTCATTTATCTCACTAAACGAATCAAATTCTCCAAACTTATCAAACATATGGTTTCTCCTTTAAAAAACTCCATTTATCGTATTTTCGCTCCGTATCTGTAAAATCCGGATAAAACTCATCCAGATATGTTCTGAACATGCCGAGCATCTCTTTTCTGTTTCCACTGCTGCCGTTGTCCATCATATGATGGTGGTACCGACATCCTACAGCTCCGTTCTGCCTGATGCCAAGTCCCATGGATGAGCGCGGTATGTAGTGCATAATATCTGTTATGTCCATCTCAGGGACTGCTGCCGGAGGCATCTCATAGCCTATCTGGCAGAATATGCACCGATAATTGTCACGCGCTCTTATGGCAGTGCGCTCTTTTTGTGAAAATTCAAGATATTTTGTATATTTAGGCATATGGATTTTTCCTCTTAATGTGTTATAATATTTTTATGGTTTTTCTTTTATTGTTGTTTTTCACGCAGAGTCCGGTCAGGAAATCAGATTTTCCCGACCGGTCTTTTTTATGCCTCAATCTGCATGACATATGGTGTGTCGCTCTCCATACGCTCATCTACATCCTGGAGCATGATATCTGTCAGCTCCTTCAATGTCTCGAACATGCTGTCGGTGATGAGTCTCTTATCGTGTTTCTCCTTCACTACTCCGATTATGTAGCCGGCTGTGAGTGCAGCTTCCTTTGCATCTGCGCTCTCCTCAATCTTTCCGATCATGCCGATGCACTTCTTAAATTCCTTATACTTTTTCATTCCTGCCGTGTGCTTCTTAAATAATTTCATGGTTTTCTCCTTATGATGCTGCTTGCTGTTGTTTTGCCACCTCTGATGTCATGATGCCGATATCGAGCGGCTTCTCTGCCTTGATGGCAGCGTTTAACTGTTCTGCTGTTTCAATTCCGAGTTTTTTGAGTGCCTCTTTAAGTTTGTTTTCCATAAGCGACCTCCTAATATACCCAAATCCTCATTCCGAGTCTTGGCTTGTCAATCGTCTCAATAAATTTCACCCCGAGAGAATCAAAGTCCTCTATCTCATCATGTGCTTTGACTCTTTTGCCTTTGTACAAGAGCTTGGCATCATCGTTCGTGGATCTGTACACTTCCATGTAAGATGCCGAGCCTATTCTGCTTGTTACTTCTTTTAGCTTAAAATCTGCTCTCTCCATCTTTATCACCTTCCTTTCGCCGGAAATTTTCTTGCTAAGTCTCTTGTTGCCGTCTGAAATGCCTGCTCTCTCTCGTCTCCTGTGGCTCTGATTATTTCGCGGTCATTCTGCAAAATCCTGATTGTATGCTCGCCGGGTTTTTCTTTCAGTGTCATTGAGAGATGGTGCCGTTTCTGTCTGGGATTGAATGTCTCATAGAAGAGGTCTATCATTGTCTTCATACTCGTTTTCCTTTCTGTTCCTCTCCCCGGGCTTGCCGGAACACCGCACGAAATGGATTTATTATGGTTCACAAGAGGATTTGTTGTATATGGGTAGTTTTGCGGTGCTCCGGTAAGCCCGGATGTATTTTTTATTGATTCAGCATGTTCTTGACTTCTGCCTTGAGCTCGACAAGGCTTGCAAGGTACGCTGCTTCTGTGAGGATTTTCTCTCTCTTGAGTTTCTGATATCGCTTCTCGTCCCAATCCTCTCTCGGGTTCGTGCAGAAGCTGTTGTATTCTTCCTCTTTGCTGCAGTTTGTCTCATCTGCTTTATCTATTTTCTTGAGGATTTTCTCAAGTCTGAGTGATTCTTCCTTTGTCACGTTCTTTCCTCCCTCTGTATTCTGTGTATTAAATCTTGCATTTCTCTGCCTTTCAGTCGTATACTCTCCTTACAGGACATTGCAGTGTCCAAGTAAATATATAAGTGAGGTATTTTTATGTCCCTAACACCTTCTGATGTCATTCAATTAATTGGTATACTGGCATCTCTCATTACAAGCATTATTGCTATAATTATTTCTGTATTAACACTCAAACAAAACTCTAAAATGATTGATGAAACATCACGTCCTTATGTAGCCATATACGCTA
>ERZ1673734.1974-NODE-1974-length-12353-cov-41.827289_pt1 | contig 12353 bp, 8 predicted proteins | sample MGYA00580199_ERZ1673734 | MGnify/ENA primary metagenome ERZ1673734 (study PRJEB41218, sample SAMN15661742) | gut metagenome | host: Homo sapiens | place: Canada: London | collected 2015-08-20/2019-03-30 | study: EMG produced TPA metagenomics assembly of...
GGGGACTCGGAACACCCCTCCCTGCCTCTGGCCCAGCGGAGCGTCTTTGCACGCTGAAAGCAAGCAGAAAGTTGCCATAGCGGCAACGCTACATCTGCTGTTTCCCTTCACGCCCCTCTCGTGAAAAAGAAAACCCCGGGCATCCGCAGATGCTCCGGGTTTCTAAAATTATAGATGCTGTCAGGAAAGCACGGCGCTTTCCTCCACCTTGTCCAGCACCGCCAGCTGCAAAGCATTCAGCATACTGCGCTGTGCGCCGTAGGTGTCGGCGTAGGAGCTGTTGGCGCTGTCGATCTGCTCCTGTGTGGGGGTGATGTCCAGCTGCTCCGCAATGGCCTGAAAGACCAGATCCTGCTTGGCCAGATGCTCAAAGTAAGCATCGGAATCCGCCAGCATCGCGTCGGCATCGGCGTAGCCCTTGGCCTGTGCGTAGGCGTCCAGCTCCATGCCGTACTGGGTAGCCAGCTGAGAGTGGTAGTTCAGGAACATCCGGATGTAGTAGCTGGTGATCTGGGTGGGGACTTCTTTAAAGGTGGAGTTTGTGAGCAGATAGTCCATCGCGGCGTTGTCCAGATTGTTGGCGTACAGGGCGCTGTCAAAGTACTGGCGCAGGGCGTCTGCGGTGTGCAGGTCGTCGCTGGCGGCAAAATTGGTCTCCACCCACTCATCGGTCAGGGTGGGCACAACGCTCTGGGTGATGGCGTTCAGGGTCACACTGAACACGGCCTCCTTGCCGCTGAGGGTGATGGTGTTGCCCTCGGCGTCGGTGGAGTCGCCGTAGCCCTCCGGGAAGGTAACAGTCACATCAAAGGTGTCGCCGATGTTGTGGCCGATGATCTGATCCTCGAAGCCGTCAATAAAGGTGTGGCTGCCCAGCGTCAGGTCGTAGCCGGTGGCGGTGCCGCCGGTAAAGGCTACGCCATCCACCGCGCCGGAATAGTCGATGTTCACGGTGTCGCCGCTCTGGGCTGCCCGGTCGGTGATGTTCTGGGTGGTGGCGTACTGGTTCAGCAAAGTGTCGATCTGGGTCTGGATCTCGGCCTCGGTGGGCTCGATATCGGCCTTGGAAAGCGGCAGCGCGGATACATCCTCCGGCAGCGTCACATAGTCCAGTGCGCGGATGCCGGTCCAGTGGCCGTTATCGTCCAGCCCCTCAGAATAATCGAAGTTGGCGTAGTCGAAATCCGACACCTTGCCGTAGGTGGACACGCTTGCGCCGGATGCGGCAGAGTTTGCCGTGGTGCCGCTCTGCTTTTTGAGCAGCATAAAGCAGGCCGCAGCTACGCACAGCACAGCAGCCACCGCGCACAGCACACACAACAGGATCTTGGTAATGCGTTTCAAAAGAGATACCTCCTAAAAATAGCAGACCGTTTTCACGGAGAATGCAAATAATCATACCATCCTATTATAACGGAAAAATGCGAAAAGAAAAGATTTTTGCTAAAATTCCACACTTCTCGCCCGGCACAGGTATCACTTTTGCCCGCTTTGAGGCGGGAAATGCCGCAAAACCGGTGGAAATACCCGGACGGTTCTGTTACAATAAAACTGTATGAGCCTTTCCCTGCGGGGGAAAGCCTTTTGCTGAAATTGGAGGATAAAACCATGGATTACAATAAAGCAGCTCTGGAAATGCACGAGACCCACAAGGGAAAGGTGGGCATCGTGAGCAAGGTGGAGGTCGCCACCCGTGACGACCTGTCCACCGCCTACACCCCCGGTGTGGCCGAGCCCTGCCGCAAGATCAAGGAAAACCCCGAGGATGTGTATAAGTACACCTTCAAGGGCAACATGGTAGCCGTTGTCTCCAACGGCACCGCCGTGCTGGGTCTGGGCGATATCGGCCCGGAAGCCGGTCTGCCGGTCATGGAGGGCAAGGCCGTGCTGTTCAAGGAGTTCGGCGGCGTGGATGCCTTCCCCATCTGCATCGACGCCCACGACGCTGCCAGCGTCATTGCTGCCTGCAAGGCCATTGCGCCCACCTTTGGCGGCATCAATCTGGAGGACATCAAGAGCCCCGAGTGCTTCGAGATCGAGGAGACCTTGGAGCGGGAGCTGGACATCCCCGTGTTCCACGATGACCAGCACGGCACCGCCATCGTAGTCACCGCTGCCCTCATCAACGCCCTGCGGGTGGTGAATAAAAAGATGGAGGACGTGCACATCGTCCTGAACGGCCCCGGCGCTGCCGGTACCGCCATCATCAAGATGCTCATGACCGCCGGTGCAAAGGACATCGTGGCGGTGGATCAGTTCGGCACCCTGTACAAGGGCTGCAACAGCGCCGAAGCGCACAAGAACTGGCTGGGCGAGGTGACCAACCCCCGCCAGATCAAGGGCGGCCTGAAGGAAGCGCTGGAGGGCGCTGACGTGTTCATCGGTGTGTCCCGCCCCGGCATCCTGACCACCGAGCTGTGCAAGACCATGAACAAGGACGCCATCGTCTTTGCCATGGCAAACCCCACCCCGGAGATCATGCCGGATGAAGCCAAGGCCGGCGGCGTGCGGGTGATGGCTACCGGCCGCAGCGACTTCCCCAATCAGGTCAACAACGTGCTGTGCTTCCCCGGCCTGTTCAAGGGCGCGCTCAGCGTCCGCGCCCGGGATATCAACAATGAGATGAAGCTGGCTGCGGCCTACGCCATTGCAGACCTCATCACCGATGCCGACCGCAGCGAGGAGAACATCATCCCCGGCGCGTTCGACCCCCGCGTGGCCGAGGCTGTGGCAAATGCCGTGGCAAAGGCTGCCCGCGAGACCGGCGTGGCACGGCTGTAAGCGGAGGATACAGGCATGAGAACGATCTCCGCACAGAGTATTACGGATACGGTGGCGCGGCTCTGCATTAAAGCCAACACCCAGCTGCCGCAGGACGTGCAGGCAGCGCTGGAAAAGGCGCGGGAAGAAGAGCCGTGGCCGCTGGCAAAGAACACATTAGACCTGCTGTGGTCGAACCTTGGCGCTGCAAAGGAAAAGGACCTGCCCATCTGTCAGGATACCGGCATGGCCTGCGTGTTCGTGGAGCTGGGCACCGATGTGCACATTGACGGCAGCTTTGAAGCCGCCATCCACGAGGGCGTGCGCCGGGGCTACACCGATGGCTACCTGCGCAAGAGCATCGTGGCCGACCCGCTGCGCCGGGGCAACACCGGCGATAACACCCCGGCGGCCATCACGGTGCATCTGGTGGACGGCGAGGGCTGCCGCATCACGGTGGCACCCAAGGGCTTTGGCAGCGAGAACATGAGCCGCATCCAGATGCTCAAGCCCGCCGACGGCGTGGAGGGCTTCAAGAAGTTCGTGGTGGAGACCGTGAAGCTGGCCGGTTCCAACCCCTGCCCGCCCATCGTGCTGGGCATCGGCGTGGGCGGCAGCTTTGACAAGGTGGCGTATCTTGCCAAAAAGGCGCTGCTGCGCCCGCTGGATGTCCCCAACCCCGACCCCTACTACGCCCAGCTGGAGCAGGAGCTGCTTACCGCCATCAATGCACTGGGCATCGGCCCGCAGGGCTTTGGCGGCAAGACCACCTGCCTTGGCCTTGCCATTGAGCAGATGCCCACCCATGTGGCGGGTCTGCCGGTGGCTGTGAACGTTTCCTGCCATGTGACCCGCCGCGCCAGCGCGGAGCTGTAAGGAGGGGAGAACGATGGAATACAGACTGACTACCCCCTGCACCGCGCAGGATCTTGCTCCGCTGAAGGCGGGGGATACCGTGCTGCTTTCCGGCGTGGTGTACACCGCCCGGGATCAGGCACACAAGCGGATGATGGAAGCACTGGACAAGGGCGAGACCCTGCCTTTTGATCTGGAAGGCAGCGCCATCTATTATGTGGGTCCCACCCCGGAACGCCCGGGCGAAGTCATCGGCTCGGCAGGGCCTACCACAAGCGGGCGCATGGACGCCATGAGCCCCCGGCTGCTGGATCTTGGCAACAAGATCATGATCGGCAAGGGCAAGCGGGATGCCGCCGTCAAGGCAGCTGTGGTGCGCAACGGCGCGGTGTATCTGGCTGCGCTGGGCGGTGCCGGTGCGCTGATGGCAAAAAGCGTGCAGACGCTGGAAGTGATCGCATGGCCGGACTTGGGCTGTGAGGCGGTGCGCCGCCTGACCGTGCAGGATATGCCCCTGACCGTTGTGCTGGATGCCCACGGCGGCGACCTGTACGAGGAAGGCCCTGCGGCCTATCTGGCTGCGCTCTAAATTGCACCCTTTGCACAAAACAGGCGCGGCACAAAACCGGCAAAACAGCAGTTCTGTGCAGAAAAATATGGTTAGTTTAACAAAACTTGCTGCGAATTACTTGCATCAACCGCAAAAGTGTGATATCCTTTAACATACGACAGAGGGTACACATCCCCTGTCGGAAAAATCCCCCAGAGGGAATGAGGCAGGAGGCCGGACAAACCATGCAGATCCACCAATCCGCAGAAGATTATCTTGAAACGATCCTGATGCTGAGCCAGCGTATGGGCAAAGTGCGCTCCATTGACGTAGTCAATGAGCTGGGCTTTACCAAAGCCAGCGTGAGCATCGCCATGAAAAAGCTGCGGGAGAACGGCTATATCGCGGTGGACGGCGAAGGCAACCTGACCCTGCTGGAGCCCGGGCTGGAGATCGCTCAGCGCATTTACAGCCGCCACCAGCTGCTGACCCACTTCTTTGTGCAGCTGGGCGTGGACGAGCAGACCGCCGCCGAGGACGCCTGCAAGGCAGAGCACATCCTCAGCGAGCAGACGCTGGAAAAGATCCGCGAAAGCGCCCTGCGCAACGACGCCGCCCATCCGCAGGCAAAGTGATATGATTCCAAGAGACACCGGAACGCCGAAAGACGTTCCGGTGTCTTTTTTTGTATGAAATTTTCGGTTTGTGTTGCATATCTGTTACGGATTTGGTACAATAAATCTGTGCGGAAAAGGAACGTTGGAAGAGCGAAAAAGGGCCGGGACGGCGCAAAGCCGCCCTAGGGTAAAGGAGAGCGTTGCGGCATGGATGCGATTGCCCATACTCAGGTCAGTGTGGTCTGTCTGGTCACGCTGGCGGTCTTGCTGCGGGCGCAGCAGAAAATGCGGGATAAAAGTCTGCCCGGGCGGCTGTTCACGGCGCTGCTGTGGTCTGCCGGGGCGCTGACGATCGTAGATCATGGCAGTGCGCTGGCGCAGCTGGGCGCGTGGCAGGATCTGGGCATCCCCCTGACCTACCGGCTGAACGCCGGGGGCAGCATTTTGTTTTACCTGCTGGCGGCGTGTTGCTGCTTGCTGGTGTTTTTGTATGTGGAGGCAGAGCTGGGGCGTACATGGATGGAGGACGGCCGCAGGCTGGCGCTCAGCGCCGCACCGGTGGCGTTGCTTTTGCTGGCGCTGCTGACAGCGCGGGACGAAAACGGCTTCTGCTATCTGGATGCAGAGGGGCTGCGGGGCAGCACCCTGTTCTGGGGGGCGAAGCTGGTGGGGCTTGCCTATCTGGCGGCGGCCTTTCTCCGCTGCAGCTGGACGCTGAGCAACTGGAAGCAGGAAACACCCAAAGAGGAACTGAAGACCCTGCTGCTGCTCGCGCTTGCGCCGGCGGCAGGCTTTTTGCTGCAAGGCTGGCTGCCCGGGCGCGGGCTGCTGTGCTGCGGCATTACGCTGGGGCTGGTGTGCGTGTATGTGCTGGTGTTGCAGACCAAGTTCACGGTGGACACCCTGACCGGCGTCAGCAACCGCATCGTGGCGCTGCGGTATCTGGAAAGCGAACTGCCCTACTACCGCCGTCACCCCAACCGCTCGCTGCACTTCCTCATGATGGACATGGATCACTTCAAGCACATCAACGATGAATACGGCCACCTGGAGGGGGACGCTGCGCTGGTGCTGCTGGCGGGCATTTTGAAAAAGGTGTGCGCCAACTATAACGGCGTGCTGGCGCGCTACGGCGGCGATGAATTTTGCATCGCCTGCGGCTGCAACAGCGTGGAGGTGCGCACCCTGATCGCCTCCATCCAGCGGGAGCTGGACGCCGCCAACGCCGCCTCCGGCAAGCCCTACCAGATCGAGATCAGCATCGGCTGCGCCCGCCTTGAGCCGGACATCGCCACCGTGCACGACCTGATCGATAAGGCCGATCAGGAAATGTACCACCTCAAGACCCGCAAGCGCGGAATTTCCTAAAATAAAGAAAGCACCTGCAACCCTTCCCGTCTGTGCATTGGCACCCGAAGGCGTTCGCGGGTGCTTTTTCTTTGACCTGTTGAGAGCCAAGAAGCAACCCCGCAGTGCGGATGTTTCCGCAGGAAACAGGCACTGCAAATGCCGTTTTCCTCTACGACCCCTCCTGTGAAAAAGCAATTTCGAAACGCCCGCAGGCGTTTCGAAACTGCAAATCAAAATAATTCTTCCGCTGAAAATGGCTAGAGCGTAGCGGAAGCCATTCAAAATCATCCCGCCCGCGCTTTCTAAACGTTTTTTACCCTTCTGCCCTTGCATCCCGGGGTGGAACGCGGTATTCTTATAGAATAGACCGGAACCGCGACAGCACAGGGGAGGGAGACCACATGGACGCACAGGAGATCCGCGCATTGCTGGGCAAAAGCATCTTTGAGCGGGCACAGAAGTACCGCAAGCGCATCCTGCAAAGCAGCTGCACCACCAACGAGGACGGGGTGCGGCACCTGACAGCGCTGGTGCAGGGCAGCGGGCCGGACTGCTATTATACGCAGGTCTGGCTGCGGGAAAACGGCAGCTTTGTCAGCGCCTCCTGCGACTGCCCCTATAATCAAAACGGCGACGGCACCTACTGTAAGCACATTGGCGCGCTGCTGCTGCAGGACGCGGAAAAAAATCCGCCTGCTCCGGAAAAAAAGCCGGAGAGCATCCCCGGGGTGCAGCGGGGCGTGGCAGGCTTGAGCACCGAACCCCGCAAGGACAGTTACAGCGCCGGGCTGGATATGCTGTTCGGCCGCAAGTGGCGGGGCGAGGAGCCGGAGACCGACTATGAGGCCCAGCTGCTGTTGAAGCGCTACCAGCGGGAGGATGCGCAGCCCCAGCCCCAGAACGCTGCCCAGCGCACCGGCTTTGCTCTGCTGGAACCGGAGCTTACGCCGCACAATGGCCGTATCTGGCTGCGACTGCGGGTCTCGGATGGCATCGGCGGGCGGCAGTATCTGGTAAAAAGCATCCCGCAGTTTCTGGATGCGATCGAGCAGGGCGAAAGCGTCAGCTACGGGAAGTCGCTGGCCTTTGTGCACCGGTGGGACGCTTTTGCCCCGGATGCGCAGCAATTGCTGCGGCTGCTGCGCCGTCAGGTGAGCGCCCGGCAGGCATTTGAAGCCGAGGGTACGGTGCGCTCCGGCTGGGAGAAAGGCCCGGCGGGCGGTCTGCCGCTGACCGGCGAGGGGCTGGATGCCCTTGTGGAGCTTTACGCCGCCGAGGGCGTTGTGGGCGGCTATACCCTTAAAGAGGGTCTGCCGGTCATCAGCCTGAAGGTGGAGCGCCGCAAGGGCGGCGTGCAGCTGAGCTGTACCCCGGCGCTCAGCGGGGTGCAGGGGCTGGACTATGCTTATCTGCTGGGCGAGACCACCCTCTGGCGGATGCAGCGGGAGGAATGCCGCCGGGTGCTGCCGGTGCTGGAGACCTTTGGCGGGCGCAGTTTGTTCTTTACCAGCGCGGATGCCGCCGCCTTTTGCAGCTATGTGCTGCCGGAACTGGGCAACCGGGTCAACATCGTGGACCCCGACCGGCTGCTGCTGAACCAGATCCCGCTGGAACCGGTGGTGCAGTTTTATCTGGACGCCGACCGGGGGCTTACCGTCACGGCGTACCCGGTCTTTCTGTACGGAGAGGACAGGGTAGCCCCCGGCGAGCCGGTGCCGCCGGATCTTTTGCGGGATGCCCGCACCGAGAACCGGGCAAAGCGGCTGCTGGAAACCTATCTGGAACCCGAGAGCGGCAAGCCCGGGCATTACAGCATTTCCGGGGAGGAAGCGCTTTTCCAGCTGCTGGAAGAGGGCATTCCCGCCCTGCTGGCCATGGGCGAGGTGTACCAGACCGATGCCTTCCGCAACCTACAAGCCGCCCCGCCTAAAATTTCGGTAGGGGTGTCGGTGCACGGCAGTGTGCTGGACTTGGAAGTGGACACCGGCGCGTTCCCGGTGGAGGAGCTGCGGGAGCTTTTGCAGTCCCTGCACCAGAAAAAGCGCTACCACCGCCTGCGGGACGGCAGTCTGCTGCGGCTGGACGACAGTCTGGAAGGGCTGGACGAGCTGAACGACACACTGGAACTTTCCGGCGCAAAGCTGAAGGACGGCCACGCCGCTCTGCCGCTCTACCGCGCGCCCACGCTGGACTGGGCGCTTTCGGGGCAGAACGGTCTGCGGTTCGACCGGGATGATGCCTTCCGGCGCATCAGCCGCAGCTTCCACGCCGTGCGGGACAGCGAATATACCCCGCCGCTCTCCCTGCAAAAGACCCTGCGCAAATACCAGCGGGACGGCTACCGCTGGCTGCGCACGCTGGACGGCTACGGCATGGGCGGCATTCTGGCCGACGATATGGGTCTGGGCAAGACTGTGCAGGTGCTCAGCTACCTGCTGGCCATGAAGGAGGGCGGGCAGCAGCTGCCCAGCCTCATCGTCTGCCCGGCGTCGCTGGTGCTGAACTGGCAGGAGGAATGTCAGAAGTTCACCCCGCAGCTGCAAAGCGTTGCCATGGACGGCGATGCCGCCCACCGTGCCGCGCTGGTCGATGGGTGGGCGCAGGCGGACATCGTCATTACCAGCTACGACCTGCTGCGCCGGGACGAAAAACTGTATGCCGGGCAAAGCTTTTACGCCTGCATTCTGGACGAAGCGCAGGCCATCAAAAACCACACCACCCAGAAATACAAGGCGGTGTGCCGGGTGAACAGCCGGGTGCGCTTTGCCCTGACCGGCACCCCGGTAGAGAACCGCTTGGGCGAGCTGTGGAGCATCTTCTCCTTTTTGATGCCCGGGTATCTGCCCCCCTACAAGACCTTCTGCGCCCGGTTCGAAAAGCCCATCGTGCAGGACGAGGATGCCAACGCCGTGCGGCGGCTGAACCAGTTCACCGGCCCCTTCATCCTGCGGCGCATGAAGTCCGAGGTGCTGCGGGAGCTGCCGCCCAAAACCGAGAATGTGCGCCGCGTTGAGTTGGAGACCGAGCAGCGCAAGCTGTATCTGGCAGCGGTGGTGGACGCCCGGGAAAAGCTGCGGGCGGCAAAGCCGGAGGACAAGATGACCGTGTTTGCCGTGCTGATGCGGCTGCGGGAGATTTGCTGCGACCCGCGTCTTGTGGCAGACAACTGGACCGGCAGCAGCGCCAAGCTGGAAGCCTGTCTGGAACTTGTCACCGAGGCAGTGGCGGGCGGGCACCGCATTCTGCTGTTCAGTCAGTTCACCTCCATGCTGGAACTGCTGGCAAAGCGGCTGGACGAGGCCGGGGTGAGCCACTTCACCCTGCAAGGCTCTACCCCGAAGCCGGTGCGTGCCGAGCAGGTGCGCCGGTTCAATCAGGGCGAGGCGGACGTCTTTCTGATTTCGCTGCGGGCGGGCGGTACGGGTCTGAACCTGACCGCCGCTGATATCGTCATCCACTACGACCCGTGGTGGAACCTTGCCGCGCAAAATCAGGCCACCGACCGCGCCTACCGCATCGGTCAGCGCAACCCGGTACAGGTGTACCGGCTGATCGCGCAGGACACTATTGAGGAAAAGATCGTGGAGCTGCAGCAGGCCAAGCAGTCACTGGCCGACACCGTTACCGGCGGGGCAGACGGCGCGATTTTGTCTATGAACCCCGAACAGCTGCTGCAGCTGCTGGGAGAAGAAGCATAAAGGAGTGTATCCATCATGAAGGTTTGGGATCTGCATTGCGATACCCTGTACGAACTGCGCCGCGCCGAAAAGGCGGGCGCACCCAAAAGCTTTTTGCACAACGATCTGCATATCGACCTTGAAAAATTGCAGCAGGGGGATTATCTGCTGCAATGCTTTGCGGCCTATGTGGATCTGGCCGACCCCGCTCCCGGGGCCGACCCGCTGGTAAGCGTGCTGGAGGAGATCGACATCTTCAAGCGGCTCATGGCGGCTTACCCGGAAAAGATCGCCCCGGTGTACACCGCCGCCGACCTTGAGCGCAACCGCGCCGAGGGCAAGCTCAGCGCCATGCTGACGGTGGAAGAGGGCGGCTGCTGCAAGGGCAGTCTGGGCGTGCTGCGGCGGCTGCAGGAGCTGGGCGTGCGCATGATGACCCTGACATGGAACTACCCCAACGAACTGGCAGCCCCCAACGCAAACCCCGGCGGGCCGCTGGTGGCCAACACCGAGACCGGTCTGACCGAGCGGGGCTTTGCCTTTTTGGAAGAGATGGAAAAGCTGCACATCACCGCAGACGTGAGCCACCTTTCCGATAAGGGCTTCTGGGACATCGCAAACCACAGCACCCGTCCCTTTGCGGCAAGTCATTCCAACTGCCGTGCCCTGTCGCCCCACAACCGCAACCTGACCGATGAGATGATCCGTGCACTGGCAGAAAAGGGCGGCATTGCAGGGCTGAATTACTGCGCTTCCTTTGTGGACGCAGACTCGGCACACCCGAAGAACTGCCGCAGTACGGTGGAGCGGCTGGCAAAGCACGCGGCACACTTCAAGCAGGTGGGCGGCATTGAGGTCATCAGCCTTGGCAGCGATTTTGACGGCATCGGCGGTCAGCACGAGCTGGAAACGGCGGCAGATATGCCGCTGCTGGCCGAGGCACTGCGCCGCGAGGGCTTTACTGAGGACGAGGTGGAGGCCATCTACTGGCGCAACGCTTACCGCTTCTTTAAAAACAATCTGTAATATCAAGTCGAAAAATTGCAAAAATGCCCGGAGATGCCCTGCTGCGTGCAGGTATCCCGGGCTGTGTATTGCCCTGCGAGGGGAGGTTTTATATGGTCTGAGGCGCGCGTCCCCTGAAAAAGAACAAACGACTTGGAAAGATAAGAGGAATTATAACAATGGGTATCACGATCTCGCCGTGGATGATGGCGTTTCTCATGCTGATGACCGGCTTTGCAGGCTTTGTGGATTCGGCAGCCGGCGGCGGCGGGCTGATCAGCCTGCCGGCCTATCTGTTTGCCGGGCTGCCGCCCCACTACACCTATGCCACCAACAAGTTCAGCGCCGCCTGCGGCACTACCTTTGCCACGGCAAGCTTTTTCAAAAGTGGTGCCATGAACGTGAAGGTGGGTGTTCTTGCAGCCATCGGCAGCTTTGCGGGCAGTGCGCTGGGCGCGCACATCGTGCTGCTGCTCAGCGATGAGATGCTGCGCACCATGATGTTCATCATCCTGCCGGTGGCGGCGGTCATCATTCTGTGGCAGCGCAACCTGCCGGACGAGAACCGGGACGACGGCACGCTGGACCTGAAAAAGATTTTGCTGGCACTGGCCATCGGCTTTGGCATCGGCCTGTACGACGGCGTTATGGGCCCGGGCACCGGTACCTTTGCCATCATTGCCTTTACCACCCTGATGGGCTTTGACCTGCGCACTGCCAACGGCAACGGCAAGGTGCTCAATCTGGCCAGCAACTACGCCAGCCTGTTCACCTACCTGATGAACGGTCTGGTGGTGTTCCACATCGGCATCCCCTGTGCAGTCAGCAATATTCTGGGCAACCTGCTGGGCTCGCACTTCGCGCTGAAAAAGGGTGCCCGCTTCATCCGCCCCATGATGCTGGTGGTGCTGGTTCTGCTGCTGGGCAAGCTCATTTCGGACGCGGTGCTGTAAGGGCAGGGCGGGACGATTCAGAATGCGCTCCGCGTTCGCTTTGCGCATCAGTAGCGGAAAGAATATTTTTATTTGTAGTTCCGAAACGCCTGCGGGCGTTTCGGAACTACTTTTTCACAGAGAGGGGTCGTAGAGAAAAGCGGCAGTTGCAGCGCCGCTTTCTGCGAAAGCGCGGTGCTGCGGGAAGCAACCTCGCCCTCTCCGTCTGCTCACTACGTTCGCATCCACCTCTCCCAAAGGGAGAGGCTCTGGCGAAACCGCAAGCCTTGCGGTTCGACTGGAAACTTTGCCGCTATGCCAAGGGCTCTCCCTTTGGGAGAGCTGGCGCGTTAGCGCCTGAGAGGGCGAGGGTGTTGCCAACAAGGGTGCACATCCCAAAACAGCGCTATTACTTCCCATTCCCCTACAAAAAACAAGTCGGGCAGCCCGCGGGCTGTCCGACTTGTTTTAGCTTTCAATAGGTTTTATTCCAGCACCAGCTCTTTATCAAAGAACGCGATGCCGAATGCGCCGGGGCCGGTGTGGGTGCCGATGACGCAGCCGATCTGGCGCACCAGCGGTGCGTCCAGATGCAGGTTGTCCTGCA
>ERZ1673734.1976-NODE-1976-length-12347-cov-263.822568_pt1 | contig 12347 bp, 9 predicted proteins | sample MGYA00580199_ERZ1673734 | MGnify/ENA primary metagenome ERZ1673734 (study PRJEB41218, sample SAMN15661742) | gut metagenome | host: Homo sapiens | place: Canada: London | collected 2015-08-20/2019-03-30 | study: EMG produced TPA metagenomics assembly of...
CCTGCTCTGACATAGACGCCACCCGATACCCTTTTTGATTCACCACCGTGACCAGCCGTTCCGCCACCAGTTGCGAAAGAGCTTCCCGTAACGGCCCAACGCCAAGTGCATAACGCGATGTCAGCAAACTCATTCGTAATTTTTCATCCGGTTGAAAATTACCGCGAATAATATCGTTCTTCAGCCAGCGATAGCCATCCAGAGACGTAATGGTCATGGTGTGACTCCTGATCATGATCAGCGCGTATTATGAACGGGTGTTTTTTGCCACAATACCAGCTTTTTCCAGCGAGCCATAATTGGCACGGTACAGATAATCCCTATCGCTAATAAGCCGGTGGAGATCACTTCTAACTGTTGCGCCGGACGGAATAGCATCACTACCAACACAAAGGTAATAAAGCCGATGACCAGCCAGGTGAGCCAGGGATAAAGCCACATTCGCAAGCGAATTTCGCTTCCTTCTGCTCGCAGAATTTTGCGCATCCGCAACTGTGAAACGGCGATGACTAAATAAACCAGCAGGGCGATAGCGCCGGAGCTGTCGATCAGAAATTTAAATACCTTCGCAGGCGCGTAATAGTTCACCACCACCGTTAAGAATGCCGCGCCGGTGGAGAGTAACACCGCCACGTACGGGGTTTTACTGCGGTTGATTTTACCCATTACCGCGGGAGCATCACCGCGACGACTTAAGGAGTAGAGCATCCTTGACGCGGTATACAGCGCCGAGTTCAGGCAACTGGTTACGGAAAGTAATATCACGCAGTCCATGATTAATTTCGCATGGGGAATATTGAGCAATTCCAGTACCGAGCGATAAGAACCGACGGCTTTTAGTCCGGGCATATTCCACGGAATTAATGCCACGACGACAAAAATAGAACATAAATAGAAGATAGAAATACGCCAGATAACCGAGTTGGTGGCGCGGACAATATGTTTTTCCGGCGTGTCGGATTCCGCGGCGGCAATGGTGACAATTTCTGCGCCCATAAACGAGAACATGGTGATCAACATCGCGCTTAATACCGCACCGAAACCGTTTGGCATAAAGCCGCCGCTATCCCACAATCTTGAGATCCCGCTCACTTCGGCATACGGGTAAAAACCGCTAATTGCGACTGCACCAAGGAAAATAAAGGCCAGGATAGCGATGACTTTGCACAGCGCCAGCCAGAACTCAAATTCGCCGTAGTTTTTAACGCTTAATAAGTTACTGCCAGTTAAGGCGAGGGTAATGACGAGGGAAAATAACCAGATGGGAATGCCTGGAACCCACGAGTGCAGGATCATGGCGGCGATGTTGGCTTCCAGCGGGATAACCAGTACCCAAAACCACCAGTACAACCAGCCGATGGTATAGCCCGCCCAGCGACCAATGGCTTTATCGGCATAGGTGGAAAACGAACCGGTATCGGGCGTGGCAACCGCCATTTCCGCCAACATCCGCATAATCATAACCACCAGTAATCCGGCGAACAGATAGGCCAGTAATACCGCCGGGCCCGCTTCGGCGATGGCGACGCTGGAACCGACAAACAGACTTGCGCCGATAACACCGGCAATAGACAACATGGTGACGTGGCGTGACTTCAGCCCGCCGCCTAACTCATGTGGTTGCGATGATTGCCCCATCCTGAATCCTCTCGAAAGTGTGTCACTTGGGAGAGCGCCCCGACATTTCCCGCGCCGGGTCACGCGTATAATTGTTATTGATTCTTTTTGCCGGAGAGCGGCTCCGCCTTACCCGGCCAACATAGATTTCTTCCTGTTCACGTACAGATTGTCGGATGCGGCGTAAACGCCTTATCCGACCTGGATCCCCGTAGGCCGGACAAGACGCGCAGCGTCGCCTCCGGCATAGGAGCGGCGCTACTGCTTCGCCTCATCAAAACACTGGCTGATGATCTCCAGACCCTGACGGATCTGAGCGTCTTCAATGGTGAGCGGTACAAGGATGCGCAGCACGTTGTAATACGGGCCGCAGGAGAGAAGAATCAGGCCTTTATCGCGGGCGCGAGCCACGATCTCGGCGGTGAGTTTGGCGTCCGGCTTGTTGTGATCGCCGTCTTCAAACAGCTCAATGGCGATCATCGCCCCCAGCCCGCGTACGTCGCCGATCTCCGGGTGTTTTTCGGCTATCGCCAGCAATCCGTCTTTCAACTTCTGCCCCAGATCGTTGGCTTTTTGCAGCAGATTTTCCTGCTCAAACACCTTCAACACTTCCAGCGCAGCCACGCAGGCAATCGGGTTACCCGCATAGGTGCCGCCCAGACCGCCTGGAGCGACGGCATCCATTACTTCCGCGCGCCCGGTGACGCCCGCCAGCGGGAAGCCGCCCGCGATCGATTTCGCAAAGGTGGTAAGATCCGGCGCAACGCCCATCTGCTCCATCGCAAACAGCGTGCCGGTACGCCCCGCGCCGCTCTGCACTTCATCGGCAATCAGCATGATCCCGTGCTCGTCACACAGAGCGCGTAAACGCTGCATAAAGGCTGGCGACGAGGCGTAGAAACCGCCTTCGCCCTGAACCGGCTCAATCACGATGGCGGCGATATCTTCCGGCGCGGCATCATTTTTGAAGATCCGGTGGATGCTGGCGATAGCGTCATCCTCGCTTATGCCGTGCAGCGGGCAAGGATAAAGCGCGCGATAAACATGACCCGGCATCAGCCCCATGCCCGCAGAGTACGGATTCACCTTGCCGGTCAGCGCCAGCGTGTAATGCGTGCGCCCGTGATACGCGCCGCTAAAAGCGATGGTGCCGCTACGTTTGGTGGCGGCGCGGGCGATTTTTACCGCGTTTTCCACCGCTTCGGAACCGGTCGTAACCAGCAGCGTTTTCTTGGCGAAATCGCCCGGCACCTTCTGATTCATAATCTCGCACAGCTCCAGATACGGCTCGTAAGCCAGCACCTGGAAGCAGGTGTGCGACAGTTTTTTCAACTGCGCTTCCACCGCGGCCACCACCTTCGGATGCAGGTGCCCGGTATTGAGCACCGCAATCCCGCCCGCGAAATCAAGATACTCACGGCCTTCAACGTCCCACACCCGGCAGTTTTCCGCGCGGTCAGCGAAAATCGGGTGAATTTGCCCAACGCCACGGGGAATCGCCTGACTGCGGCGCTGCATTAACTCTTTATTGCTGTTCATTCGCATTCTCCAGTTAAAGACCGATGCACATATATTTGATTTCTAAGTAATCTTCGATGCCATACTTCGAACCTTCACGACCCAGACCCGAGGCTTTAATGCCGCCGAACGGGGCCACTTCATTGGAAATAATGCCGGTATTGATGCCGACGATGCCGTACTCCAGCGCTTCGCCCACGCGGAAGACGCGGCTTAAATCACGGGCGTAGAAATAGGCGGCAAGGCCAAACTCGGTGTCATTGGCTTGCGCAATCACATCAGCTTCATCTTTAAAGCGGAACAGCGGGGCGAGGGGGCCGAACGTCTCTTCTTTCGACACTTTGGCGTTGGCCGGAACGTCCACCAGAATGGTCGGCTGGAAGAAGTTGCCGCCGCGTTCGTGCGCTTTACCGCCGCAAACCACGCGCGCGCCTTTCTCCAGCGCATCGGCAATATGCTCTTCCACTTTTGCTACCGCTTTTTCATCGATCAGCGGCCCGATGGTGACGCCTTTCTCCAGCCCGTTGCCGATGTGCAGTTTGCTCACCGCCTGCTGCAATTTTTCGGCAAAGCGGTCATACACGCCGTCCTGCACGTATAAGCGGTTGGCGCAGACGCAGGTTTGCCCGGCGTTGCGGAATTTCGAGGCCAGCGCGCCTTCCACGGCTTTGTCGAGGTCGGCATCGTCAAAGACGATAAACGGCGCGTTACCGCCCAGCTCCAGCGACACTTTCTTGATGTCTTTCGCGCACTGTTCCATTAACTGGCGGCCAATTTCGGTCGAACCGGTAAACGACAGTTTGCGCACCAGCGGGTTACTGGTCAGTTCGTTACCGACCGCGCCCGCCGAACCGGTGACCACGTTAAATACCCCAGCCGGAACGCCCGCGCGGATCGCCAGCTCCGCCAGCGCCAGCGCAGAGAACGGCGTCTGACTGGCGGGCTTCAGCACCATGGTGCAGCCTGCTGCCAGCGCCGGACCGGCTTTGCGGGTAATCATCGCCGCCGGGAAGTTCCACGGCGTGATAGCCGCGGTGACGCCAATCGGCTGCTTGATAACAATCAGGCGTTTATCGGCCTGATGACCAGGAATGGTGTCGCCATAAATGCGTTTGCCTTCTTCGGCAAACCACTCAATAAAGGAGGCGGCGTAGCTGATTTCGCCTTTCGCTTCGGCCAGTGGTTTACCCTGTTCGAGGGTCATCAGGCGCGCTAAATCGTCCTGATGCTCCATCATCAAATTGAACCAGTTGCGCAGAATGGTGGCGCGTTCTTTGGCGGTGAGCGCGCGCCAGGCGGGCAGGGCGCGGTTGGCGGCGTCGATAGCGGCGCGGGTTTCATCCGCGCCCATTTTCGGCACGCTACCCAGCTTGTCGCCGTTCGCCGGATTGGTGACGTCGATGGCTTCACCATTGTTGGCGTCCAGCCATTCCCCGTTAATCAACGCCTGCTGGCGGAATAAGTTACTGTCGTTAAGTTTCATCGCTACATCCTGTTTTCAAAGGTTATTGATTAAATGCGGCGTGTAAGGCATCCACACTACGTGCCGCTCGCAGCGTGCGTCCGGGGTTACTCTGGCTTGCCAACAGCGTTTGTACCTTGCTGACAATATGCGCACCAATAGGAATTGCTGATGTCGCTGCCGGGGAGGGCGCATTGCAGGTGTGGATCGTGCGCGGGGTGGTGACAAACAGAAAATCGTCAATCAGCTTGCCGTCCGGCGATACCGCCTGCGCCCGCACACCGGCGGGCCAGGGCTGGAGATCGCTTAACGAAAGCCGGGGACAATACTTTTGCACCAGCCGCAGATAGCCGCTTTTGCACAGCGAGTTTTTCATCTCGCCCAGTCCTGAGCGTAGATGGTTTTGCAGCACCCGGCGAATCCCCGACGAGCCCAAAATCTCCAGCGTGTCGCTAAATGAGAAGTCGCGCTTGCGATAGCCTTCGCGTTTGAAAGCCAGCACCGCGTTTGGCCCGACGGTCACGCTGCCGTCGATCATGCGGGTGAGATGAACGCCCAAAAACGGCATTGCCGGGTCGGGAATGGGGTAAATCAGGTGGTTAACAATCTGGTTATGCTCCGGCGCAAGGCGGAAATACTCGCCACGGAACGGGCAGATGATAAAGCCCGGTTCGAGTCCGAGCATTTTCACCAGCCGGTCAGCCATCAGCCCGGAACAGCTAATCAGCGTTGATGCTTCATATTCGCCGCCCTGACGGGTACGTATCACCACGCCGTTTTTATGCTCATTAAGCCCGCTGACTTCGGCGTTATAGATAATTTCACCGCCTCTGGACTGGAAGATTTTTGCCATCGCCGCCGTCACGTCGCGGTAGCTGACAATGCCGCTGGACGGCACAAAAATGCCGCCGAGCCCGGTGATATTCGGTTCGCGCTCGCGCAGTTCGTCGGCGTTAAGCCATTCGCGCTCGATACCGTTCGCCGCTGTGCGTTCCCATAAGGCGCGCATCCGTTCCATTTCGAGAGGAGACGTGGCGACCAGCATCTTGCCGCAGTTGTCATAGCGAATGCCGTTTTGATCGCAAAAGGCTTTGGTGGCGCGGTTTCCCGCCAGGCAAAACTGCGCCTTCAGGCTGCCGGGCGTGTAATAGACCCCGGCATGGATCACGCCGCTGTTGTGGCCCGTCTGGTGACAGGCCGGGCCGGACTCTTTTTCCAGCAACGCAATGCGGGCGTCCGGATAGACATCAATCAGTTGCATGGCGGTCGACATGCCGATGATGCCGCCGCCAATAATCACAAAATCATACATCCGCTCAATTCCTTTGCGCTTACTGATGCGTCTGGTAGTGGTTAGAGGCGTAAGCGAAATAGCCACGCTGGCGCATCAGTTCACGGCGCAGATCCGGGTGCGGAGTAAAGCGGTCGCGACCGTGCAGCCAGAACAGGTTGTTAATCAACAGGAATTTGCCAACGGGAACGGGCACAGAAAGAATGCCTTTGCTGGTTTCAATGGCGTCGGAAAGCTCGCTCAACCACACGCCTTCTTCGAAGTCTTTCGGCTGGACGAACTGGTCGATATAGCGCATCACCGGGCGACCCTGTTGATCGACGTCGAACACCGGATGAAAAACATCTTTGCTGACGTTTTTACTCGGCGGCGCGGCAAAGCGCATCGGGCGACGCGCCAGCGGGTGGCGGAAATAGTTGTCGAGATGTTCCCAGTCATCGAGATGCAGCAGCAGCGAATTTCCGCCCTGCATGTTTTGCTCGTCGATTTTCATCATCAGCACGTAATCGGTTATCTCTTCGACATACGTGCCGTCGTTGTGTAGCTCCATCACGCGGTGCGGCTGGCGCAGATAGCTGTCTGAGTTATCGACATTTTTCACTACAAAACGCGCGTAATACTGACCGCTCATCGCATCGAAATTGGAACGGCCAATCAGATGCGCCACCGCCGTCGCCAGCTTCACCATCTCATCCGCTTGCTTCACATCATCGACACCCACCGCATTGATCAACAACGCACCTTCAGCGCGGTTTAGCAACGTCTTCAACAGCAATGGTTGCAGCTGGTTCGCACATAGATCGTCAAGAATTTTGGCTACCCGAAAACGCAGAAACGATTTGTACTCCAGCGCCTGCACGGGCCACTCGGCAACCTGCTCAAGAAACTGTTTGGTCGTCTGTTCGGTGAAGGTGAGTTCCAGCAGACGCGGGGATTGCGCCGACGGGGTGAGGGTGAATCCGCTATAGTCCTGGCCTGAATCGACAGCGTTATTTTGTACGGCGGTCAGTGCATTCATCAGAAGCGATCCTCTTATGAGATGTAGGGTGACATGGCGATGCTCATTTCGTAGCCATAATCTAAAAATATCTACATTTCTGAAAAATGCGCACAAAAGCGACATATTGTTTTCTTATTGTGATCAAAAGCAACAAATTAGTAACATTTAACGTAGGGTATTAAGGCAAAGTGAGACAGGAAATGAATAACTAAAGCAACAGGTTAGGGGGAGTTAACATTAGAGAACAGATTATCTGGTCGATAAAAAACAGTAAATGGCTTCACTGCAAAATGACCGTTAGTAAACTAAACATATTATCTGCCCCGTTTTATCGGGGCAGATATAACATTAAATTATAAATAGAGATAGTTCGGCGGTTCTCCTGTTTTCCCTAAAAGAAGAGCGCTACGCCCAGGAATATTGATATTTAGAGTTCCGCCTCTAAGCGTAAATACTTTACCAGGGGGGATAATTTTTCGGGTATTATTAATAATAATGTTAACGCTATTACTCCCCATGTTTTTGTATATTCCAGGTTGCAATTTGTTAGGCCAGGTACCTTCAACTTCTTCGTTTCCTTTATTTATTATAACTAGTCCATCATGAGGAGAGTGATTAATGTTCACAGAATCCCCACGACTAAAGGCCAGAACGTTTTTAGTTGCAGATACACCCTCAAATGCGCTCCATATTCCTGCTTTATCTATATATAATGCGTGGAATTCATTGTAGAGCTGCTGATAGGTAGAGCAACCTTTATTAAGCTACGCCTCACCGCCGACACGCGTGGACCCATCATAATTTTTAATTTCAGTCGTTGATTTTAATACTTGGCCATCCCAGTAAACTAAAGGCCTGCTGAACGGCAGAGCGGCTATATATGCCATTGCTAATTGTTCATCTTGTTGATGGTTAAATAGAAAGTCATTGAAAAGATTACCATTGTTAGGAAAATCGTGGTTAATGTTAATCAATATCCGTCTTTCTGATGGGATACTTGAGATTGTGGAACCCGGTTTTGATGCAAGGGTTTGAAGATCTCCACCAAATGAAAAGGCTTTTATCGTTTTCATGAGCAATGAAAAATCAATGGCGCTTAAATCATCTCTTTCATAAAGCAGTGATGACATTTGTTGTTCATCCAACTGACAAGTTACCAGATATTCCATGTAATTCATAACGGCTTTTTTATGATATTTTGGGTTAAATAAGTTAGTATTGTGTAACCGCTCATTATAATTTTTAAGCGGTGGGGTTATTGATCTTTCTATTTGTTCATGTTTTGAGTGTTTTGCCGCATCATAACGTAAACCTCGTACGCCATATTTTCGCATTTCACGAACGTATTGATTTTGCAACATAATAACCTGGTCACTTTTGGGTGTTGTTTTAGGCATTCCATTTAAACGCTTTTCTTTTAATGCATGGAGGTTTTCCCATTCATCCTTAGAGATGTTATCTTTACTTGCTTCGAAGTCTTTTGCAGTGAGATGTATATCTTCTGGATGGATTTGTTTACGTTCTTTTGTTACTGGATCTTTAATGAATGGAATCAAAACCTGACCTTGCTAATAGCCAGGGATACCACCTTCTATATCTTTACTGATCTTCGCTCGTATATCAGCAGAGGGATAATCCAGGTCATTTTTACCACTACCCCCAATTCCCATAAAGTTAAAGGTATAATCAGGAATGATATCGATACCAAATTTTTTAGCATCTTTAACCAATGCAATAAAATCCTGCAAATCTCCCATTGGATTATGGATGGTACAAAGATCTTCGGGTTGATAAGCATGAAACCAGTAACCCTTTTCTTCTTCGGGAGTTTCTGGTCCGTCGGCGCGGAAAGTTGTCACTGGAGGGATTTGTATATACCCATAATGGCAACGTGCAAATTCAGACATATTTTCTCTGATCTGCTGGTAGGTGGCATTAAAAGCATGAAGAATCGCTTCGCCAGGTTTTTTGGGGGTGATGATTTCACATTGTGATTTCTGAACAGCAGTAAGAGATTTACGCTCAAGTGTTTGCCGTAGATGTTCTAGATTGATTAATATTTTAAATGTTTCTTGCTGTCCGGAAGGTGACGTCACGTTAATATTATATACATCGGCTGCCAGCTCATAGTCAGGAATGTTAATAGCATATGCAACATATTTATCTTTTGGGGAAGGTTTGTCAGATATAATGTGGGTGAAATGTTCAGCACGACCATACTGATAAACACCGCTGTTATCACCTCTTTCAATCATTGTATCTCGTTGATAAACCTATGTTTTTCTTTCTCCTATCCTGTCTGGCGCTGTAATGCTACGCTGTGCTGCTTTATTCAACTCTCGGTAAGTTGTATCTGGAGAAAGGGAAATTTTATAATCGTTTTTTAACAGATCATTAATAACTTTTTCTGCGTGAAAAGTTGATATAATTTCTCTGTCTTTTAATCCTTGAGGGTAAACTCCACAAGAATTAATAATATTTGTTATACAGTTTAGATATTCTAATGTATTTAATTTGGAATTTAGATCCCCGTCAGTAATGTTCCATGATAACAATGTGGGGTTGTCGATAGGTAAATTTCTGGGTCCTGGTTTTATAGAAAACATAATAAAGTTCCTCTAATGGTAGAGTAATATGATGTATACGGAAACATAAAAATGTTTAATTGTTGTGAAAGTAATTGCAAACAGATGTCCTACTTTTATCCAATATTTATATGGAAAAGGATAATGCTTAAATCTGTTTTATTAATTATCGATGTGGTCTGGAGAGGCAACTGTCAAAAATCGCTCATACGAAACTAATGATTAGCAGAATAAGATCTATGAAAGAATATATTGCTATACGAAGTTTATTTTTATGGAGTGAAAAGTAACAGATATCATAATGATGCGAAAACTCTTCAGCTAATGTAATAAAGTTATATTATTAGATACAAAATCATTACAAAGTATCATTGAATCGATGATAACTATAGATAGTGCTAATTATTAACATTTGCTTGTTGACTGCGAGTATCGACTTTGCGAATGGAGGCGGTGTCGGGTTTTATGTCGCGTGTAATCACGACCCAAGGTGAATGGGAACGCATAAAAATCTGTTATTTACATCATATGATCATCATGTTTATTGCGTGGTTTATAAGTATTGTTATTGCACACTCAAGGCCCTTTAGCTCAGTGGTTAGAGCAGGCGACTCATAATCGCTTGGTCGCTGGTTCAAGTCCAGCAGGGGCCACCAAATCATCATTCATGTATCAGGAAGAGTTAAGGGACAAGGGGTACTCGATGGCGGTCTATATTTCATGACTAACGCCATTTCAAGGAAGAAGTGCGGTGGGTGGTTTCGAATGAGGGCTGGTGTTTTGGTACGTGGCACGCCACTGCAATGTATTTATCCATCAGTACTCATTCAAAAGTACCTGGAAAAAATGCCTGCTATGCCAAGCGGGCAAATTGCTTACATGTGGAATTAAGTAATTAACGATAAAGCCAGAGTATTATCATTTATTATACCCCTTCATTTAATCAGGTTAATTACTCAAATCACTGAACTATTCTCTGTTCGCTCACTGATGATAAGTGAGTACCACAACCAATGTATGTAGAACAATGCCGTAGAGTAAGGATGAAATGTCTCTGCCACGCCTTAAACATCTACTACTGACCAGAACACCCGCCGCAGGCAGATGAGTTTTGTGAGCGTTACAGGAGCGTGGCTATGCTCATTAACCAACGCTATTGAGATATAAATTTCTAACACTTGAAAAACGATTTTCACTAATAAATTATAACGGTTTTTTTTATCATACAGCGAAATAACCTTTTGTTTATTAAATTTAACATTCCTGTGCTAATTTAATTAAAAGTTCCATGCGTAGCAAGTGAAGCAGTTAATGTCAGTAATTGTCTCAAATGAGCGTTTTTTTATAGTGACAAACAGTAATAACATTAAAAATAGCCATGTAGACATTAATTGAGGAATAGACAATGTTAGTTAGTAAAAGCAACGGATTTAACGCTAGCGCAGTTTTGGGTAGTGGAAGTTATAATGAAAATAAATCTTCTAAACACATGGAGCTACTAGCTCATAGTATTTTAAAATTAATTTGTAAGGAAGCTGCATCAGAGACGTATCGCGGTGCTCTTGAAACTTTACAAAAAATGATGTCTGAATGTATATATCAAGAAGGCAACGCCTTTGTCATTATGGGAGCTGGAGAACAATTAAAACGTATTAAATATGAAGTTGGTGAAAATAACTTAAAGGTATTCAACGTACACTTTAATAATAATCACGAGTTAGTTAGTTCTGGTGAGCCTGACGTAATATGTTTAAGCAAGCAGGTCTGGGAAAATCTTCTCATTAAACTAAAGCTGGAAAACAATGAAAATGTGTTTTCTGAAACTAAAAAATTATCGAATAAAAATAATGCCGATCAGTTTTTTGAATGCGCTAAAAGAAATGAATAGAACCTTTTCGATAATATAAGAAAAAGTGATTTTCATGTTGGTTTACTTAAGCCAAGTAGTACGCGTAGTGTTATTTTAGAAACGCCGCCAAATGTCTGTATGGAATCACGTAATTCATATGAAAACAAAATAGATGAGATTTCATCTTTGTCAGAGTCAAAGGAACACCCCATAGATATTCAAGAAAAAAAAGATGCGTTTGTGAATGAGTTCAAGGGGGTATTATTTGATAAAAATACAAGGTCTTCAGAGCTTCTGTTTAATTTTTATGAGTGTTGCTATAAGTTTTTACCAAGAGCTCAGCCTCAAGATAAAATCGATAGCTATAATTCAGCACTGCAAGCTTTTTCCATTTTTTGTTCATCTACGTTGACACATAATAATATAGGCTTTGATTTCAAATTATTTCCTGAAGTCAAGCTGTCTGGAGAACATCTTGAAACGGTATTCAAATACAAAAATGGCGATGATGTCCGGGAGATAGCCAAAATTAACATTACTCTCCAAAAAGAAGAGGGTGGTTTATATAATTTACGTGGATTGGATTTTAAGGGGTGCTTCTTTTCTGGACAGAACTTCAGTAACTATGATATTCAATATGTGAACTGGGGAACGTCATTGTTTGATGTTGATACTCCGTGTATTTTTAATGCGCCTGCTTACAACAAGAGTAATGAAAAATCATTAAAACCTGTGAGCGAAAACGGTTTAAGTGGAGTATTGACTGATCGTAATAATAAAATAAAACTCATCACGGGCGTGGCACCATTCGATGATATTTTATTTATGGATGATGACTTTGATGATAGTTCCTCTGAGGATGATCCCGTTGAGAATAGTCCTGTTGTGACTAGTCCCGTTGTATCAAGTTCTAAAAGCAGTTTTCAATGATTAATAAATGGCAATTTTTACAAAGAGATAATAACGTAGATTGGATTTGCCCCTATATTTCCAGACACCTGTTATCACTTAACCCATTACTGGCT
>ERZ1673734.1980-NODE-1980-length-12339-cov-6.486324_pt1 | contig 12339 bp, 5 predicted proteins | sample MGYA00580199_ERZ1673734 | MGnify/ENA primary metagenome ERZ1673734 (study PRJEB41218, sample SAMN15661742) | gut metagenome | host: Homo sapiens | place: Canada: London | collected 2015-08-20/2019-03-30 | study: EMG produced TPA metagenomics assembly of...
ACCGCAATCAGAAGGTAAGATACTGGCTCCCCTTAGAGGGGAGCTCCGGCGAAAGCCGGTGAGGGGTGGTTCCTCGCGCAGAGCCTGATAAATGAGATTTGTGACTGGGCTCATCCGGCGGCCAATGGGCTGGCCGCCCTACCGTACAGTTACCAACAAAAGGCCTGTAATTTATACGCTCCTCCGGGGCGTCGGGGACGCCGCCCCCTACGGCATAGCAAGGTATATTGCAATTTTTAAATTGTGTATTGTTCCCAGTATTTCGGCGGGGTGGGGTCCCCCGCCCTACTGGCCTGGCAAATATTTCACCGAACCTATGCCCCAAAATACAAAAATGCCGCAGCAGACTGTTACATCTGCTGCGGCATTTTTATTTAGAGGTTAATGGGCTGGTTACAGCTCATTGTTCGGCTGTGGGATTACTGCAGAACGCCGGTGTTCTTATCAAAGTGATAAGTGCGGCCATCGATGACTGCATCGCCCTTAGCCATGGTGCCATAAATCGGGTCGAAATAGTAACGCTTGTCAGCGCTCCAGCCCTTGATCATGTGGCCCTGTGCATCGTAACGGACCCACTTGCCGGTACCATCGGCGCGGTCAGCCCACTGGCCAGCTTCGGATTCCTGATAGACATCCTTGCTGGTGGCTTTCTTGCCCTGGTCAACGGCATCCAGCCAGTACCAAGCGTCGGAAGCCGGGTCATAGATTTCCTTGCCGCGGCCATCCAGGCCCTGGCGAACGCCCTTTTCGTACCAGAAGTCAGCGCCTTTGATGGTCAGCCACTGGCCGTCCAGAGCGATACCGGTGTACTCGTCAAATGCGCAAGGTACACCGTCAATATCGCCTGCGCCCTTAGCCATAGCGCCGGTGATCAGGTCAAAGTAGTAGGTGCCCTTATCGGTCGTCTGCCAGCCCTTGACCATGTGGCCGTTCTCATCGTAACGGACCCACTTGCCGGTGCCATCGGGCTTATCAGCCCACTGGCCGGCGGCGGATTCCTGGTAAACGTCCTTGCTGACGGTCATTGCGCCGCCCTGGACAGCATCCAGCCAGTACCAGGCATCGGAATCGGGATCATAGATCTCTTTGCCGCGGCCGGTGGTACCCTGCTTCACGCCCTTTTCGTACCAGTACTTCTTGCCGTTTTCTTCAACCCAGCCGTTCTTCTCGCCGTACTTGGCGGTGTAGTCCTTGCCGTTGAAGGTGACAGCAGCGGTGGTAACGCCGCTGGTCTGCTTTACAGTTGCATCCACGAACTGTGCACTTGCGCAGTTCTTATCGGTGCAGGTAAAGACAGCCATTGCGGTAATGGTGGTCTTTTCAGCGGCACCATGAACGGTGCGCTCCTCGGCTTCGAGAGCCTGAGTTTCTTCGCCGCCGTTGTTGGTATTATCACTAGTGTTGTCACCCTCACTGGGAGTGGTGGGTTCCACAAACTCTGCCGTGATAATGACATCATTCTTGTCCATATTGAATGTTCCAACGCCATCGCTTACATTCAAAGTGGTGTGTAGGTTGCCAGAATCCAGCTTCGGATTCTCTTTCAGCACATAATTTGCCTTGTCCTCATCCGGCTTAAAAGTAACAGTAACGCTCGTACCTTCTTTAATTTCACCGGTCGGGTTAACAGTAGCAGTACCATTGGTTACATTGCAAGTTACGGTATGAGTAGTCTTTGCAAATACGGCCTTAACAACAACATCATAGTCCGGCATGTAGAAGCTATACTTGCCATCGTTCGGTGTCAGTGGCTTTGCGGTAGAAGGATCACCCTTCTTTTCGTAACACACAGAGCTTTCTTCCAGCTTATAGTTTTCGCCATTTGCCGTAAAGGTAACCTCAACCGGATCACCCATAGCTGCAGTTTTTACGCTGAGGTTTGCGGCACCGTTGGTCACGTCAGAAGTAATGCTATAAGTCTTATCCGGCATAGCTTCAAACTTAGCATCAACGGTAACATCAGCAGCAGGCATCTTGAAGGTAGCTTTGCCATCGGTCAGGGTCAGCTTTTGGGTCTTGGTTCCGTCACCGCTCTTATAGCTGTAAGTCAGGCCGCCCTCTTCGAGCTGATAGCCCTCTTTAATGTTAGCAACAGTAACGGTAATTTCGGTATCCTGCGCAGCCTTGTCCGGATTTACGGTAACAGTAGCGACTTCACCTTCAACAGGATCCACCTTAACTGTGTACTCTTTAACCTGTTCAAACTCTGCGCTGACAGTTGCATCGCCAGCGGGCATTGCAAAGGTGTAAGTGTTGGCCTTTTCTGTGTCAGGAGTTGCTTTCAGGGTCTGATTGTCGCCGTAAGTAACCACCACACCGTCAGCCGTCAGGGTATAGCCATCCTTCGGGGTAGCCACAACGGTAATGGTAGTGCCCGCAGTGACCTTATCCAGGTCAGCTTCGGGGCTGGTGATCTTCAACGTATCCTTGTTAGCATCGGCCACCTTGACCTCATAGGTCTTAGCGTTCTTTTCAACGTTGATGGTCACATTGCCGTCCGGCATGGTGAAGGTGTAAACCGTCTTAGCCTTTTCGGTGGTAGCCTGGGCTGCGGCTTCGTCCTGCGCTGCTTCCTGAACTTCAGTCAGGGCAACATCGGTATCGCCGTTCTTTGCGGTAACGGTAACGATATCGGTGCCTTCCTTTTCTACGGTCAGGGTAACGGTATCGTCCTTGATGTAGGTGTTGTTGGTGGTGCCCAGGGTCAGGGTAACGCCTTGAACTGCTTCCGGCAGGGTTACAGTGTGAGGTACGCTTTCGGTTGCGGTATGGCAATCAGAGCACAGGTACACATTGTTGCCAACGGACTTGGTTTCCAGCTCGTCCAGAGCCCAGGTATGGCCCTTGGGCAGTGCGCCGTCAGCGTACTTCTTTTCACCCTTGGTCAGGCCGTACTTGTTGGTGCGGGCCTGGGTGTAAGCGGGGGTATCGCACCATGCTTCAACGGAAACATCGGTGGTTGCGCCGCTGTTCAGGTCGCTGACCATGTCGGACATCGGCATGGTTTCAACCAGGTTAGCGCACCACATGAACTCTTCGTTCTTGTTCTTCTCGTCAGAGCTGCCCATGTTCTGGTTGTAACTCGGGTTGTAGTTCCAGGACTCGGTCTTGTAGCTCTTGCGTTTATCATAAGAAGTGCCGGAGACATCGGTCTTAACAACCGGCTTGCCATCGGAACCCAGCTCGTCCAGGCTCTTGTAGGTGTTGGACAGGTTGGTGCCGACAGAAACGACCAGCTGATCCTTGGTGGTGTTGATGCCGGTGATCACAGTCTGGCCCTGCTGGGTGGTGGTAGCAAAGCTGTAGCTGTCACGCAGGGTCAGGCCCGCCAGAGGATGGTTCTTGAAGGTGCCCAGATACTTCACACTGCTGGTATCCTGGGCGCTATCCATGATAACCATGCTCATGCCGGGAAAGTGGGTATCGGGAACCATGTTGCCGTCCTTATCCTTGGTCAGCTTAATGCCGCCATAGACGGTGTTGTATTCCTTCACTTCTTCCACTGCGCCGGTGGTCGGGTCCATACGGTAGATGGCGTTGTTGACGTTGAAGTACAGCTTGCCATCATACAGTGCGGTAGAGTGTACCAGTGCGGGGTAGATCCGCTTTGCAGCAGCGTCTGCCAGGCACTCGGTGTTCAGGTTGTTTTCAACCTTGGTATGCTTATCTTTTGCACTGGTATCGATCTTATAGATGGTGCCAGCTTCGGCCAGAACCTTGGCATTGCTGTCGTCATCATTGAAGTTGCTGCTGGTTTCCTTCAGATCGTTGTAGTACATCAGGATGATATCAAACGGGTCATCCGTCTTGGTAAAGCTGCTCATGCTGAAGTTCATGCCGCCGGAGCTGCTGGAATCCTCTTTGCGGATATAGTAGTTCGCATTACGCGGACGTGCTTCCAGAGTATCGGGGCCCTGGTTCTGCATCTTCTTCATGAACTGCTGCATCTGGGAGTTGTTACCAGAGCTGCCGGAACCAGAGTTGCCGTTGTTGCCGTTCTCGGACTGCTGGCGGCGCATGTTGTTATACAGGTTCTGGTTGGTCGTGGTATCAACGTAATAGAAGTAATTATTGTCGAAGTAGATGGGGCTGCAGATAGAGGTGAACCAGGTATCCTCGTAGCAGGTATCGGTGTAACGGGTCTCGTTCTTGTTCTCCGTCTTGGTGTAAGAGTAATGCGGCTTGCCGTTGTTCAGAATGACATTGCCGTCCTTATCCTTATCGGGTTCCTTGTTTTTGGTGTAGGTATAGCCATCGTACAGCGAGTCAATGTAATCATAGTACTTGCTGTAACGGCCTTCCAGACCGGAGGGAGAAACCAGGAAGTTGACATGGCGCAGGTCGCCTGCGTTCTCAACGCGGGTCTGGGCCATGCACTCGGTGTTCACATCGTCATAGCAGACGTCAACATAGTACCAGTTCTTGTTGGCTTCGCCGGTGGTCATCGTAGCAGAGTTGCTGTCGCCCTGCAGCTTGTTGACCTTGACTGCGTTGAAGTAGTGGACGTTGTTGAACATGCCGCCGCCGAACGCATTACCGGCAACACTGGTATCAGAAGTATCGCAGTAATACAGGATCTGGGCAAAGTCAACAACAGCGTTATCGCCTACTTCATCGGGGGTCTTCCAGCTGCCGTCATCATTTTTATAGATGCTCTTGTTGTCAGGCAAATTCTGGACCATGTAGTTAAATGCAGCTGCATAGCCCAGGCAGATGCAGCCATACTCAACGCCCTTAGCGCCGATCTCGCCGCCCAGCAGGGCACCGAAAGCAGTCGTCTGGATGGGGTCGTTGTTGCCGCCGCCGGTGATATCGCCCATGGAGCCCATATCGAATTCTGCAACCTGGGAGATCCAGTCGTGCAGGATCAGCAGCTTGGTGACATAGTCAGCGTCACCCAGCTTGGCAACCTGTGCCAAGCCTGCATCACGGATGGCTTTCAGAGCTTCGCCATAGTTCATGACGTAAGACATGAACGCCTGCGGCAGCATGTTCAGCATGAATGCCATGGTGGTCGGCGGGACATCATCGTTCGGATCAATGCTGCACAATATCTTGATTGCGCCCATGGTGCCGGTGATGCTGCCATCCTCGCCCTGCTTCTGAACGCCCTTGGAGGTCCAGAACGGGGCAACCACGCCGAAGTACTCTGCTTCGTCCTGGTTGAACTGCGACAGCTGGAAGTAGTAGTAGTTCATCTGCGCAGTCGAGACATCGTAAGTATTGGTGACCTGGTTGCCCTGGTCGTCCACATACACGGCAGTCTTCTGGCTGTCGTACAGCAGCAGGCTGTTCTTGCCCTTGTTGTCGCCGCTCTGATAGGTGAAGTTCACCTTGCTTGCGTCAACCGGGTTGTTCTGCATATCGTACCAGTTGCCGTCCTTCATTGCGGACACCAGGGTAACGCCGGTGCCGCCGGAGGTGGTATCCAGGGTCGGGGTGCCGCCCACATTGATGTAGACGGAATTGTCATTCTGGTCTACCACAACGCTGACCGGCATGGTCATTACCGGCTGGGTTTTGATTTCTTCGCCGCAGACAGCGCACTTGAAGGTGACGCTGGTGCATTCCCAGTCAATGGTAACGGGAGCGCCGGCAGAAATTTTGCCGGTTTCGCTGTCATAGAACAGCTGGGCGTTGCTGTAGTCATCGGCCAGCTTGCCCTCGACCTTCTTCATTTCCCAGTTGAAGGTAGCAACAAAGTTGCCATCTGCATCCTTGGGCACGGCATGGCTCTGGCAGGGCAGGGCGGCAATGTCGTCGGTGCGGGTGTTGAGTTCTTTGTACTCTTTGCCAACCGGGCTCTTGTCAGCGGGCACGCTGGCAGAGTAAACGGTCTTGCCGGCAACGCCGGGCTTTGCATCGGTGGTATCCTTGGTTACGGTGCCTTCTACCTTCTGGTAGGCATCGCCCTTTTCACAGGTATACACAGCGGTGTAAGCCCAGCCGTCATCGGTCTTGGTCCAGTAACCATCGGGGGTTTCCTTCCAGGTATGGGTGTGGCCATCCTCCGGGTTGGTGTCATTCCAGTACCATTTCGGCTCGCCATAGGTATGGCCGTCCGCAGCGGCGCTGGCCGCAAAGGTATCGGAGTTTTCAGCAACGTAAGCCTGTGCGTAGCTGTCAGCCTGCTGCGCAATCACTTCATCATCGCTGTTGGTCATGGACTCCATCGCAGAGGTCATGCCGGAGCTGCCGGTAAAGGTAACGGCGGTCACAACGCCTGCGGCGTTCGTCTCATAGCCCAGGTCGGTAACGGCGCTGGACAGATGATACGTTTTGATGGTGGCAGCCATCACCGATGCCATCTCGTCCTTGTTCAGGCCATAGGCTTCGGTGTTGATCTTGCCGGCTGCGGCGTTGGCGTACATGGCATCGGCCAGTGCATTTTCCAACGCTGCAAGGCTCATGCCCGCCTTGCTCTGTGCAGTCGCTTCCAGCTTGGCATCGTCCTGCTCCAGTTCATGCACTTCGCCCTGGGCAGCCAGCGTTTGGGCTGTCTGCTTGATCAGGTCTGCGGTGCTGGTGAACTTGGGCAGGGACTGCACAGCGCTGGCCGCGCTTGCTGCGCTAGCTGCAACAGACTGCGCTGCCGAAGAATCAATCTTGGTAGTTTCGGCTGCTGCGGGAAGCGCCACGCTTTGGGCAACCATGGCTGCTGCCAGCACGGATGCACCAAAACGCTGAAGGTTTTTCTTCATAGTTTTATCCTCCCTTAAGTGTTACTACTTTCCCCTTTTGTGTGAAAAGTGGTACGGCAGATGTGCGGCACTTTGCAGGTGTTGATTGCAAAACGCCTGGTTGTGCTCCCCTCGGTCTGGCGATCCCTTGCCGGGCTGCGGCCTGCTTTTGGGGCTTTTGGCCCCGGCACAGCGGCTGACAAAACGTTGTACCGGCTGCATGCCTTGATCCCGCAAATGATAACCTTTCCGACACATCTAGGTATATACATTATATCACAGTTGCCAGAATTTGCATAGTTCATTAGAGCGGTTTCTATCTAAATTTTTGTCCTTGAATCAACTGAAACCTGTTTTTCGCACATTATTTGCGTTGCGGTGCGGTGACCCTTTGGCGGTACTTATTAACATTTTTGAATGGTTTATTCCTAATTTTATCAAATGATTGAACATTTACCCCGATAATGTTCTTTGCAATCTCTTAATCCAATCACCCGGTATTGTGATCGCGCATTTTTTGCCATTTCGGTTTGGCTTGTTGTTGAGAGATTTGGCAGAGATTGGAGGAAACTTGAAGGGAAAATTGTAGGTTGAGAATTGCCCATTATAAATTGTACTGTAGAGAGCCTTCCTGACCGTTCCGAAAACTTAGGGATAGATCACCCCTTGCCCCTTAGCCGCGACCTGAAATACGCCTTTCCAAGGTAGGGCGGTGTGAGTACCCCCTCCTGCTCCACTTTTTCAAAATCCCGAATGGTTTCCGCTCCCCTATTTACAATTCCTGATGTTTTCATGATGCCTTCCTTGGTCTTCCACACCCGGCCTTTGCCCCCTCCCCGCCCCATAAGTCGTACACAACAAAAAGGCCCCTGCCTTAACAGCAGGAGCCTTGAAAGCTATATCACAAGCCGAAAATTACTTCTCGATCTTGGAAACAACGCCGGAACCAACAGTGTGGCCGCCTTCGCGGATAGCGAAACGCATGCCTTCTTCCATGGCAACCGGGGTGATCAGCTCAACGTGCATATCAACGTTGTCGCCGGGCATGCACATCTCAGTGCCTTCGGGCAGGGTGATGATGCCGGTAACGTCGGTGGTACGGAAGTAGAACTGAGGACGATAGTTGTTGAAGAACGGGGTATGACGGCCGCCTTCTTCCTTCTTCAGGACGTAAACATGGCCATCGAAAGTGGTGTGGGGATGAACAGAGCCGGGAACAGCCAGAACCTGGCCACGCTCGATCTGGTCACGGTCAATACCACGCAGCAAAGCGCCGATGTTGTCGCCAGCCTGAGCGAACTCGAGGCTCTTGCGGAACATTTCCAGACCAGTGATGGTGGTGGTCAGCTTTTCTTCCTTCAGACCAACGATTTCCATCTGATCGCCGACATGAGCAGTACCACGCTCAACACGACCGGTAGCAACGGTGCCACGGCCGGAGATGGTCATAACGTCCTCAACGGGCATCAGGAACGGCTTATCAGCAGCACGGTCCGGAGTCGGGATGTAGTTGTCAACAGCGTCCATCAGCTCCCAAATGCACTTGTATTCCGGAGCATCGGGATCCTTGGAAGTGCTCTCCAGAGCCTTCAGAGCGGAGCCACGGATGATCGGGGTGTTGTCGCCGTCGAAATCCTGGCTGTCCAGCAGTTCGCGAACTTCCATTTCGACCAGGTCGAGCAGCTCTTCGTCGTCAACCATATCGCACTTGTTCAGGAACACAACGATCTTGGGCACGCCAACCTGACGAGCCAGCAGGATGTGCTCACGGGTCTGCGGCATCGGGCCATCGGTTGCAGCAACAACCAGGATAGCGCCGTCCATCTGAGCAGCACCGGTGATCATGTTCTTGATGTAGTCAGCATGGCCCGGGCAGTCAACGTGGGCATAGTGACGCTTCGCGGTGTGGTACTCAACGTGAGCGGTGTTGATCGTGATACCACGAGCCTTCTCTTCAGGAGCCTTATCGATGCTGGAGTAATCCATGAAATCGGCATCGCCCTTCAGAGCCAGAACCTTGGTGATAGCGGCAGTCAGAGTGGTCTTGCCGTGGTCAACGTGACCGATGGTACCGATGTTGACATGCTCCAAAGAGCGGTCAAATTTTTCCTTTTCAGCCATTGGAAGTATCCTCCTTTAATTCAAACAGATAAAATAGCCTGTTGTAAGGCTATCATACTAGATTTTTCAAGAAAAATCAAGTATTTTGCGCGAATTTGTGCAGAATCAGCCCTTATTGCGCTCGGTCATGATCTTATCTGCAACACTCTTGGGAACCTGCTGGTAATCAGCCGGCTCCATGGAGTACTGGCCACGGCCCTGGGTCTTGGAACGCAGGTCAGTAGCGTAACCGAACATCTCGGACAGAGGAACCATAGCGGTGACACGGGCAGTGCCATCGGTGGATTCCTGGTTCTGGATCGCGCCGCGGCGGCTGTTCAAGTCGCCAATGACGTTGCCCATATACTCGTCAGGAACAACAACGTCAACCTTCATGATGGGCTCCATAATGACGGGGTCAGCCTTCTTCATAGCATCCTTGAATGCCATGGAGCCGGCGATGGAGAACGCCATTTCAGAGGAGTCAACTTCATGATAGGAGCCGTCCCACAGAGTGACCTTGACATCCACGACGGGATAGCCAGCCAGAATACCGGACTTCATCGCGCCCTGGATACCGTTGTCAACAGCGGGGATGTATTCCTTCGGGATAGCGCCGCCAACAATACCGTTGACAAACTCATAACCCTTACCCGGGTTGGGCTCAATCTTGATCTTAACGTGACCATACTGGCCCTTACCACCGGACTGACGTGCGTACTTGGTTTCCTGGTTAGCATCCTTGCGGATGGTTTCACGGTAGGCAACCTGAGGTGCGCCAACGTTAGCTTCGACCTTAAACTCGCGGAGCAGACGGTCCACGATGATCTCCAGATGGAGCTCGCCCATGCCGGCGATGATGGTCTGACCGGTTTCTTCATCGGTCCAGGTACGGAAAGTCGGGTCCTCTTCAGCCAGCTTAGACAGGGCAATACCCATCTTCTCGCTGCCAGCCTTGGTCTTGGGCTCGATGGCAACGCGGATAACCGGCTCGGGGAAGTTCATGGACTCGAGGATGATGGGATGCTTCTCATCGCACAGGGTATCACCAGTGGTGGTGTTCTTCAGACCAACAGCAGCGGCGATATCGCCAGCGTAGCAGATGTCGATATCCTTACGGTTGTTTGCATGCATCTGCAGGATACGGCCGATACGCTCGTCCTGATCCTTAACAGAGTTGTAAACAGTGGTGCCAGCCTCAACGGTACCAGAGTACACGCGGAAGAAGCACAGCTTACCGACATACGGGTCAGTCATAATCTTGAATGCCAGTGCAGAGAACGGCTGATCATCGGAAGAAGTGCGATCTTCTTCCTCGCCAGTCTCCGGGTTGGTGCCCTTGATGGCCGCAACGTCGGTCGGAGCGGGCATATAATCAACGATTGCATCCAACAGTTTCTGAACGCCACGGTTCTTGTAAGAAGAGCCGCAGACAACAGGAACGATCTCGTTGGAAATAGTAGCCTTACGCAGAGCAGCCTTGATTTCTCCCTTGGTCAGCTCTTCGCCGTCCAGGTACTTCATCATCAGCTCTTCGTCGGTCTCAGCAACAGCTTCGATCAGCTTGTCATGATATTCCTGAGCCTGTTCTTTCAGGTCTTCAGGAATTTCCTCAACGCGCACATCATTGCCCATATCATCATAGTAGATATCGGCTTTCATGTCGATCAGATCGATGATGCCGCGGAAAGTGTCTTCCTGGCCGACAGGCAGCTGGATAGGCACACCGTTGGCATGCAGACGATCATGCATCATCTGTACGCAGCGGAAGAAGTCAGCACCCATGGTATCCATCTTGTTGACGTAAACCATGCGGGGAACCTTGTACTCGTCAGCCTGGCGCCAAACGGTTTCAGACTGAGGCTCAACGCCACCCTTTGCGGCCAGAACGGTAACAGAACCGTCCAGAACACGCAGAGAACGCTGAACTTCAACAGTAAAGTCAACGTGGCCCGGGGTGTCGATGATGTTGATACGATGACGGTTCTTTTTGAACAGAGCCGGATCGTGCTGGGTCTCGGTGTGGCTCCAGTAGCAGGTGGTTGCAGCGGAAGTGATGGTAATACCACGTTCCTGTTCCTGTTCCATCCAGTCCATCGTAGCAGCGCCGTCATGAACTTCGCCGATCTTATGGTTAATACCGGTGTAGTACAGAATGCGCTCGGTGGTGGTGGTCTTGCCTGCGTCGATGTGGGCCATGATACCGATATTTCGGGTCATTTGCAGGGATACGTCTCTCGGCGTTGCCATGGCTTAAACCTCCTCAGTAAGCAGATCAATAACGGTAATGCGCGAAAGCCTTGTTGGCTTCTGCCATCTTGTGGGTATCTTCGCGCTTCTTGACAGCGCCGCCAACGTTGTTGGTAGCGTCGATGATCTCGGCGGCCAGGCGAGCGGACATGGTCTTTTCACCACGGCTGCGGCTGTACAGAGTCAGCCAGCGCAGGCCGAGGGTCTCGCGGCGGGCGGGGCTGACCTCCAGGGGAACCTGGTAGGTGGAGCCGCCGACACGGCGGGCCTTAACTTCGAGGCTGGGCATGATGTTTTCCATGGCCTTCTCGAACATTTCGAGAGGATCGTTGCCGGTCTTCTCTTTGACAGTCTCAAAAGCTTCGTAAACGATCTTCTGAGCGACGCCCTTCTTGCCATCCAGCATGATGCTGTTGACCAGACGGGTGACGAGCTTGGAATTGTAAATAGGATCAGCCAGAACTTCGCGCTTTGCGATTTTACCTCTTCTGGGCATCTTTCTTCCCTCCTTCACATTAATGATATCATCGGTACTCGAAAGTTAAAGAAAACTCCCGTTATGCCACAAAAGGGTCAGCTGACCATTTTATGGCGAAAAGATGTTTCCTTACTTCTTGGCACCGGCCTTGGGACGCTTTGCGCCGTATTTGCTGCGAGCCTGGTTACGGTTTGCAACACCCTGAGTATCCAGAGTACCACGGATGATGTGGTAACGGACACCGGGCAGGTCCTTAACACGACCGCCACGGATCAGGACAACGCTGTGCTCCTGCAGGTTATGGCCGATACCAGGAATGTAGGAGGTGACCTCGATACCATTCGTCAGGCGGACACGGGCAACTTTACGCAGAGCAGAGTTGGGCTTCTTGGGGGTCATGGTACGAACAGCGGTGCAAACACCACGCTTCTGGGGGCTGTTCATGGTGGTGTACTGCTTCTTCTGGGAGTTGTAGCTCTTCTGAAGGGCAGGAGCAGTGCTCTTGGTTACCAGGACCTCACGGCCTTTGCGTACGAGCTGGTTAAAAGTAGGCATTTCTTTTCTCCTTTCTTGATTATTCCGCGCAGTTTTTTGCGGGGGTTGTGCTTCCATTTTGGCCGCACTTGACCCCTTAACTCACGCATTTATAATAATAGCGGATAAACCACGCTCTGTCAAGAGTATTCACAAAAAATATTTCAAATAATCGTGCAAGATGCTGATTTTCTGCACTGGGGGTTCTAAGGCAATACCGCACAATTCCCGCCTAACGGCTCAAGCACCGCTCTGGCGGCTGCGGCACGGCATCTGCGTTGCCAAAATGCTCGATAA
>ERZ1673734.1982-NODE-1982-length-12330-cov-6.640000_pt1 | contig 12330 bp, 7 predicted proteins | sample MGYA00580199_ERZ1673734 | MGnify/ENA primary metagenome ERZ1673734 (study PRJEB41218, sample SAMN15661742) | gut metagenome | host: Homo sapiens | place: Canada: London | collected 2015-08-20/2019-03-30 | study: EMG produced TPA metagenomics assembly of...
TGGTATAGACTGACGATGAAACGTGAATTTTGTTGGTTCTGCACATTTGCCGCCAAAACAGGAAAAAGCCCGTTGTTGGTTGTCACAACGGGCTTTTCCGACATTTTGTGGTGCTGCCTGCACAGTAGTGGTCAAATGGTGGTCAAAATGCAAATAAACTCTGTAAGAACATACGGTAAAAATACTTTTAACAAATTTCAAAAAGGCTCATTTAATTCTATTTTGAATATCTTCCACCGAAGGCAACTGCTTTTCCAATTTCCCGGTAAGGTTACTCGTAACCTTATATTCGCTCACGCCGATAGGCTTTGATATGTCTTTTAAACATCGGCCCGCCGACATAATACCGTATCGGTTTCTGCAAGGGAACTGCGTCACCTGTTTCGTTTATATCTATGCCTCATTTCTTGATGAGTTTTTTCACGCCGTTCAGCGGGTGACCGTTCGCCAAGGCAAGCATTCCCTCCGCCAGATTGGCCGGGAACATACCACAGCTGGACAGAACCGCCGCACGCAGCGGGGCATCCGCGCCGGACATGACCATCATTTTAAACGTGGGGTCGCTGTAGTCTGCCTTGCCGCCGAAGCTCTTGGCAATCGTTGCCTCGGTGCCCTTGAACATCTGCATCATAACGGCGGAAATATCCTTGAGCTCCATGGTGGAATGCTCCATCGTGAACGCGCCCTTTTTCGGCTCAGGGTCGCTTTGCAGGGGGCTGCCGCAGAGCTTTTCAAACTCGGCATCAGTGGGCAGACCCTGCAGCGTTTCGTACCAGCTGCCTTTTTGCCAATCGGGCGCGGCAAGGCTTACGCCGTCCACGGTCAGCGCGGTGCGCAGACGAATGTCCGCCACGGACGCGCCCACGCAGATCTCATAGCTGCCTGCGGGAATCTGCCATCCGTCGCACCAGACGGCAAAGCTGCGGTCGTTCAGTTCAAAGCGTACCGTTTGGCTCTCGCCGGGCTGCAGGCTGACCTTAGCAAAGCTCTTTAATTCCTTGGCGGGGCGGTATAGACCATTTTTGGGCGGTGCAACGTACAGCTGCACGACCTCGGCACCGGCGGTGCTGCCGGTGTTGGTCACCGCAGCGGTCACGGTGCGCCCCTCGATTTTCAAATCGGAATAGGCAAACTGCGTGTAGCTTAACCCATAGCCGAACGGGAACCGCACCGCCTTGCCCGCTTTATCGTAATAACGGTAGCCGGCATACAGACCCTCTTTGTAGTGGGTGGTCTTTTTCCCGAAGGTGTCGCGGCTGGGTACATCATCGTAGCAAAGCGGCCATGTTTCGGTCAGCTTGCCGCTGGGATTTGCCTTGCCGGTCAGCAGATTGGCGGCTGCCGCACCGCCCGCCTGACCGGGCAGACCCATATACAAAACCGCCTTGACCTTATCCAGCCACGGCATTTCCACAGCACAACCGCAGAACAGCACCACCACGGTGTTGGGGTTGGCGGCGGCGACCGTTTCAATCAGGCGGATATGTCCCTCCGGCATGGCCATGGTTTCGCGGTCAAAGCCCTCGGACTCGTAGATGTCCGGCAGACCCACGCAGACCACGGCGACTTTTGCCTGTTTTGCGGTTTCAGCGGCTTCGCGCAGACTTTCCTCGGTCACAATGCCCTTGACATCGCAGCCGGCGGCAAACGGCACGCCGGGCATAGCGTCGCAGAGGGTGGTCAGCTGTGTGGGGTTGATGTGGCTGGACCCTGCGCCTTGGTAGCGCATGGTGCGCGCCATCTCGCCGATCAGCGCAATGCCGCCCGCATCCAGCGGCAGAATGCCGCCTTCGTTTTTTAGCAGTACAGCGCCGTTTTCGGCGATTTTCTGCGCTAGTGCGTTGTGGGCGTCCTTGTCAAAGGCGCGGCCCTTGGGGCGGCTTTCGCCCTTGAGGGCAAGGGCAATCACCCTTGCGGCGCAGGCGTCTACATCACTTTCAGGCAGGGTGCCGTCCCTGACGGCGGCGGCGACCCAGTCCTCCATATAAGTGCTGCCGCCCGGCATACTCAGGTCGCACCCGGCGTGCATGGCCTTGACGCGGTCACACAGCGCGCCCCAGTCGGTCACGACCAGACCGGCAAAGCCCCAATCCTTGCGCAGAACATCGGTCAGCAGCCAGTGGTTGTCGCTGGCGTGGACGTTGTTGATGCGCGGGTAGCTGCACATAACGGTTTCGGGCTGGGCGGTCTTGATTACGGTTTCAAACGCGGGCAGGTACAGCTCGCGCAGGGTGCGCTCATCCACTTGGCTGTTGCCGTTGAACCGCTTGTACTCCTGATTGTTTGCGGCAAAATGCTTGAGGCTGGTGCCTGCGCCGGTGCTCTGCGCGCCCTGCACCCATGCCGCGCCCATCGCGCCCGCAATGCAGGGATCCTCGGAGAAATACTCAAAGTTGCGCCCGCACAGCGGGTTGCGCTTGATGTTGACGCCGGGTCCCAGCACCACATCCACACCGTAGGAAAGTCCTTCCTCACCGATGGCCTGTCCCTCGGCTTTCAGCAGCTCGGCGTCCCAAGTTGCGCCGCTCGTCACAGCTGTCGGGAAGCAGGTGGCAGGCTCGGACTCGTTGACACCCAGCATATCGGCGCCGTTTTTCTGGCAGCGCACGCCGTGGGGACCGTCGCTCATCGTAACGGCGGGGATGCCGTACTGCGCCATCGCCTTGCTGTGCCAGAAATCCGCACCGTTGCAAAGGCTGATTTTATCCTCCAGCGTCATTTTAGACAAAATATCCTGTACTTTTTTATCCATCGTGCTTACTCCTTGTCAGCTTGATTCATAGCTGCCAGCACCTGCTCAAACAGCGGTTTGATGGAATCGCCGTAGGCGAGCAGCGCGGTAACAGGCTCGTTCTTTACATATTCCAGCATTGGGTTCGACAAGAATTCGGGGGCGTACTGCGCAAAAATTGCCTGTGCAGCCGGATGCTCCAAAATGATATGCAGCGGGGTTTCCAACGAATAGCGGTCTATTTCCAAGCTGGTTTCGGTGGCGTACTCGTAGTGGTAGCTGCCGCTGCCCAAGGTCAGCGTTTCGGTCTGTTCGGGCAGAGTCAGCTCGGCGGTGGTGTTGGCGGGTACCGTGGCATCCACCGTGATCTTGCCGCCCTCGCACCGCCACGCAATGGCAATTTTGCCGTAGACACTCTCGTAGGTCAGTTCGGCGTGGGTGATGCCCTTGATAAACTGCGGGCGCAGGGCAAACTTCTTGTAACCGGGCTCAAGAATTTCCAGTCCGCACAGCTTGGTGTACAGCCAGTTGCCGATGGAGCCATAGGCGTAGTGGTTCAGGCTGTTCATGTTGGCGGGGTTGAAGCTGCCGTCCGGGCGGATGGAATTCCAGCGCTCCCAGATGGTGGTGGCACCCATCTTGACCTCATACAGCCAACTGGGGTCGTCCTCCTGCAAAAGCAGCCTGCCGGCAAGGTCGTGCCTGCCGTTTTCGGACAGGGTCAGGCAGGCAAACGGCGTGCCGATAAACCCGGTCAGCAGATGCGTTTTATGCGCACCGATGTTCTTTTCCAGCGCGTCCAAAAGGCGCGGGCGGAACTCGTCCGGCACCATGTCAAAGTGCAGCGCCAGGATCAGGGCGGTTTGCGTTTCGCTGACAAGACGCCCGGTGGGGGTCACATACTCGGCGCGGAATGCCCGCACAAGCTCCTCACGGCGGCGGCTCCAGCGGCGCGCGTCCTCGGCGTACTGCAAAACGGCGGCGGTATCCGCAAGGATCTGCAAACTCCACGCAAAGCAGACATTGGCGGTAAAGTAGTCATCCGTCGCGCCCTTGCGCTCATCACCCAAGGCGTTCGCCTCGGCGTCCAGCCCCAGCCAGTCGCCGTACTGGAAGCCCGTCTGCCACAGCCCGTTTTCGCCGCACTGGCTCTCGATAAACTCGACCCAGTGCTTCATGCTGTCGTAGCTGTGCTGCAGAATGCGCTTGTCGCCGTAGGCGCGGTAGAGTGTCCACGGCAGCACGGTCACCACATCGCCCCAGAACGCCGCGCCGTCCTGCTGGTTGCCCAGAATGTTCGGTACGACCTGCGGCATACTGACATCGGGACCCAGTTCACTGGCCAAGTCACGAAGCCACTTGGTCATAAACGGCATAATGTTCTCATTGAACGCCGCCGTGGGGCAGAACGCCGTCACATCACCCGTCCAGCCCAGACGCTCGCTGCGCTGCGGACAGTCAGTGGGGATATCCAAAAAGTTATCCCGCTGGCTCCACTGGATGTTCTGCTGCAACCGGTTCACCCGCTTGTCAGAGCAGGTAAAATGACCGGTCTGTGCCAAATCCGTCGAGAGATGGCACGCCGTAAACTGCACGTTCTGCCCGTATTGCAGCCCCTCCACGCAAATATAGCGGAAGCCGTGCCATGTAAAATGAGGGTGCAGCGTCTGCTTGCCGCCGCCCAAAATATAGGTGTCGGTCGCTTTCGCCCAGCTGAGGTTTTCGGTGTAGAAGTTGCCGTTTTCGTCCAGCGATTCCGCGTGGCGCAGGGTAAGCTTCTGCCCCTTGTCACCGTAAATTTCCACCTCGACCCAGCCGGTCAGGTTCTGCCCAAAGTCAAAGAGGTGGTCACCGTTGGGAGCAGTAAATTCCTTGACAACAGGCACCCTTTGCAGGCAGCGGACCGGCTCGTTCTCCTGCCCGATGAGGGTGTCAAAGCCGTAGTCAAACAGTCTGGCGGGCTGCGGTGCGGCGGGGTCTGCCGTAAAATCCTGCGTTTCACCGTCATAGATTTCGGCGGACTGAATGTCCCCGGTCGTGCAGAACCAGCTTTCATCGGTGCCGATCCATTCCTCGTGCCCGTCCTCATAGGTGATGCAAAGCGCCGCCAGTGTGGCGGTGGTGTCGCCGTAGTGGTTGGGCTGCGGCATAAAGCCGAGCTTGCCCTTGTACCAGCCGTTTGCCAGCGTCAGCGCCAAGCGGTTTTTGCCGCTGTGCAGCGTTACGGCGAAGGTCTGGTACTGCAGGCGCTTGCGGTAGTTCGTCCAGCCGGGGTGGGAATAAGTGTCATCCACAGGCTCGCCGTTGATCTCCGCCTCATACATACCCAAGGCGGTTGCGTAGAGACGCGCTTTTTTGACATTGCCCTGCACGACAAAGTCCTTATACAGCACCGGGCTGACGGGGCTGGCTTTGTCCGGCGCGTGGGTGATCCACTGCGCCTTGCCCTCAAATGCGCTGCCGTTCAGCAAGCCTGTTTCAAACCGGCTTGTGCCCTCGGCGGTTTCGCCGTGGTTGTCCGTCACGGTGACTGACCATGTATATTCGGTGCGTGCTGCAAGATTGGGACCAAGGTACTCGTTCAGAACACTCTGCGTACTCGCCACCGTGCCGGAATCCCACACAACATCCCCGCCCTGCACGATTCGCAGTCGGTAGGACGCCTGCACGGTGTCCTGTTGGTCGCTGTCCAGCTTCCAGCCAAAGCGGGGCTGAATTTCATCTAAGCCCAGCGGTTCGTGCTTATATTCGATCGTAAGGTCGTAAATCTTCAGCATATCAATACCTCCTATGCAAATTGCCCCGCCGTACAAAGGCGGCAGGGCGGTGGCTGTTACTGTGCAGCCTTTTCTTTCTCGTTGCGCTCGGCGATGGCTTTCATCATATCGCCGTATTTTGCTTCCAAATCAAACATGGAGATCAGGATAAACAGGCCGACAAACATAGCCAGCGGAATATACAGGCTGAAGGTGTAGATGCCGTAGCGGACGGCGGGCGTGATGACCTCCATATTGCCGGTAAAGCCAACGACAGCCAGGATCCAGCCGACCAGAGAAGCACCGATGCCGCTGGACACCTTGCCGCCGAAGCTGGAGGCGGAGGCGGACATACCGATGATCTTGTTGTGGTACTTGTAGTCGTTATAGTCCATTGCCATGCTGTTCAGCGTACCGCCAAGGCACATCATGGGGATGGTGGCAAAGCTGCCCAGCAGACCCACTGTGATGCAAAGGATAAAGCTGTCCGGCTTGAAGCAGCGGATGACATTGCCGATGACGCCCAGCGCAAAGGCGATTTTCAGGGTCTTGGTCAGGCCAAACTTTTTGGTCATAGGGCCGACCACGATGAAGCCGACAAAGGTCGGGATCAGGCCCACAGCACCCATAATGCCGATGAGGTTGTCATTGCCCAGAATGTACTTGGCGTAGTAGGTGCCGGAGGAGGCGGACAGCGCATAAATGACATTGACCAGCAGGTTTGCCAGCAGAACGATGACCCAGTATTTGTTGTGGAACAGCTTGTTGATGGCATCGCCGAAGGCAAGGCCGTCATCGGGCTTTTCCTCCTGTGCGGCAGTCTCCTTGCTGGTTTTGTAGAGGATGAACAGGAAAATCATGCTCAGCGCGCCGACAACAACCGCAAATTTAATGTAGGCAGCCTGGTCTGCTACGCCGTTGGAACCCAGCATATTCGTCAGCGGCACCAGCGCAATAGCGATGACCATACCGATGACATAACCGGCGGCTGCGCGGAAGATGCCCATCTTGTTGCGCTCCTCCAAGCTCTTGGTGCGCATGACAAGAATGGCGCTGTAGGGGATCATGATCGCCGTAGAAACAATAGCAGTCAGGAACACATTGGACAGGAACAGGTAGGCGACCTGTGCAAAGCCGGTCAGGCCTGCGGGCACGGTGAATAGTGCCACAATCGCAACGAACGCGGGAATGGCCATGCGCAGGAACCACGGGCGGCACTTGCCCTTGGGGCTTTTGCCGTTGTCCATAATTTTGCCCATGATCAGGTCGGTAAAGGCGTCCACGATTTTGGCTGCCAGCAGCACATTTGCCGCCGTGGCGGCTGCAACACCGACTTTTTCAGTGTAGAAGTACAGCACGGCCGATACCAGACCGGTCATGGCGTTCAGCGCAAACTGACCGCCGCAGTCTGCCAGATAATCGCCGATGCGCATGGTCTTTTGGATACCCATCGAATCGGTGCCAAGAGGTTTCTTTGCCATAATGATTCTCTCCTTCATTTTTGCGCACCCGGTAGAGCAGATGCGGTTTTCTTGATTACAAGCTAAGTATACTGTGTTTTTGCGGCAGATTATATCAAGAAGATGATTTCTATGTCAAATTTCCGATAGATTTCTGCGAAATGGCATTGACTCCGCATCCGGTTGTGTGTTACTTTTTAAGGGAAACCGCACAGTTCTAAGTGCCGATACGGCGAGCGAGGTGCCGCACACCGAGCCGCAGCGAGGCGCTTCGGAGCGCAACCGCCGCTTGCGGCGGCTCTTGGCGCGGAGATCCGCCGGAGTGGTGCTTAAGCCGTCAGGCGGGAATTGTGCGGTACTGCCGTAAGCATAGGGGGAAGAACTATGGATTTCTGCAAAAGCTGTGAGGAACTGCACGCTGTAAGCCGGATTCCGCTGACAATCGTCCATCAGGAGGGCGAAGTACGGCTTGCACTGCCCGCAGGGCATGAGGAACTGATTCCGCACAGGGCGCTGACATGGGTGCTTGCCGACTTTGTGCTGCAAAAGCGGGACGCCCTGCATCCGCTGGTGACCTATGTGGAGCCGGGCTATTTTATCGGTGTGGTGGCACTGCCGGACGACTGCTACTGTATAGCCGGGCTTGTCAGCCCGTTTCAGCACGCGCGCAGTGAGATCATGCAGATGGCGTCGCTTGCGTTTGCGCCGCAGCAGATGCAGGCATACTGCGACCTGATGGTGCAGATGCCGCTGGTCAACCTCTATCAACTGAAATCTTTGCTGTGCCTTGTAGTGCAGCTGGCCCACGGCACGGAGATTTCGGCGGAAAATATTCTGTTCGTGGATAACACCGTCCTGCGCACGGAGAAACCGGATGATGCCCTGTTCAATTTGCGCGAGGACGCAGAATTTCATGTGCCGGCGGATTTTGAAACCGGCGTCTGTGAGGCGATAGAGCAAGGCAGCACCGAGCTGCTGCAGCACCGCCTTCTGCAGCCGAGTCAGGGAAAAGTCGGTGCGATGAGCTCCAATCCGCTGCAACAGCAGAAGTACGCCTTTATCTCGTTTGCCACACTGCTGACGCGCGCGGCCATCCGCGGCGGTCTGCCGGGAGAAACTGCGTTCAATTTAAGTGATGTCTACTGTCAGCGTGCCGATGCTCAGCTGGAAATCACAACGATACAGAAGCTGACTTACACCATGGCGGTGGATTTCTGCCGCCGCGTGGCGGATACAAAAAACAGCGGCGCACAAAACCCCGCTGTGAAAAGCTGCATCAATTATATTTCCGAGCATCTGCACGATGACATGCGCCTGGAGGAGCTTTCCCGTCGGTGCGGGCTTTGCAGCCGCAGCCTGTCCATAAAATTCAAGGCGGAGATGGGTATGGGCATCCCCGAATACATTCACCGCGAAAAGCTGCGTGAGGCGCGGTATCTTCTGGACTACACCGACTACACCCTTGCCGAAATCGCCGGATTTTTGAACTATCCGACCCAGAGCTACTTCACCCAGATTTTCAAAAAATACCAAGGCTGCACCCCGCAGCAGTACCGCAGCAGATTACATGGAACGCTGTGAGGGGGCCGGAATATAGCATTGTATATGCGGCTATAAGTTCTTTCGGACGGAAAGTGTTAAATAGTTGTTTTACGTCCATTTACTGTAAAAGTATCCCTGTAAATAAATTGCTCATCAGGAACTTTTGTAGACAACGCGAACTGTAACGCAAGCATAGCGTTTGGATATCCACAACGCATTTTTGGGGTGAACCCCAAACCCCCGCGGCTACGCAAATGTTACGATTTTCTCAACTTTGGCATTTTGCATTGACAGGCTGGTGAACTCTGTGTTATCCTGAATTTGCAGAGAATCTCTGCACAGCACCTTTACAACTGAATACACAGCATAACAGGTACTTTACTCTCCCGGTGGGGCGCGCAGCACGGTCACGGCAGACCATAACCCACGACTGGGGAGAGGGCATAATGATACTCCTGCTGCCCCACGCGTCAGATGGGGTGACTGAGTTAGGATTGTAAGAAGTAAGATCCTAACAAGGTCAGTGAACGGCTGTATGCCAACAGCCTGCCTGTTATGTTCCCACTGTCTGGGGGCAAGCGGCAAATAAGATATTTTCCCAAGCACTTATTTTGATGCACACGGTCTTTTTATTATATTTGTTTATCCGTGTGATTGACGCTGGTATGCGTATTATTTGATTTTTATTGAATTTTCATCAAGATTTGCGGAGAAAGTGTACCCTTACGCCAGAACAGAAAATAGATAAGAGGCCCGGAGGGCTTTACCAAAATCGGTAAAGTCCTCCGGGCCTCTTTTTTCTCCGTGGAAGGTGTATTCAAAATGGTTACACGAAACAACAAAAAAGGAGATGAGCAAATGGCAAAAAGAAGTGTTCATTATGCCCGCGGACCTCCAGAGTGAATCAGAATTGATTCACTCTCTTGAATCAAAACCGAAAAAGTGAATCAAACCTGATTCACTCGCATACCGCGCCCAAACGCGCCCTGTGTGGGGCTGATGTCCAGCATCGGACACGGGACGCGAAGCTGCCCGCAAAGCCGCTATTTGGCACGTCTGTGGGGCTGTGGGGCGGCGCGAGCCGTACAACTTAACACTAGAGAGTAAAACTTACTACACGCAAAATTACGATACTATGAGATAATAGATGTATACCAAACAAGAAAGGATGATGCAAATGACTTTTACGAAACTTCCGAAAGCAATCACTGCAGAAGAACTGCTCTCTACACCGCTACCGCCCGTAAAGTGGATTATCCCCGGCTTGCTTCCCGCTGGGTTGGCTCTGTTTGCAGGTCCCAGCAAGGCAGGCAAAAGCTGGCTGACGCTATGGCTGTGCCTGCAGGTCGCACAGGGTAAGCCTATGTGGGGTCGGGAAATTGAGCCGCGCACGGTGCTGTATCTCTCGTTGGAGGATACCTTCAACCGCCTGCAAGACCGCCTGTTCCGGCTTGTGGGCAGCGAGGATACACCGGAAAAGCTGATTCTGCAGACCGAATGCCAGAGTATCGGACAAGGCTTGGAGGAACAGATTACCAGCTTTCTTTACAACCATTCGGATACCGGGCTGGTAGTCATTGACACCTTGCAGAAAGTGCGCTCCTGCGACCAAAGCGGCAGTATGTACGCCAGTGACTACAAGGACGTCAGTGCGCTGAAATCCCTGGCAGACAAGTACGGCATCTGTATTCTGCTGATTCATCATCTGCGCAAGCAGGCAGCGTCCGACCCCTTTGACCAGATTTCCGGTTCAAACGGGCTTATGGGTGCGGCGGACACCACATGGGTCATGCAGCGCAAGCGAACGAGCAAGAATGCTGACATTATTCTGACCGGGCGTGATTTGGACAGGCGAACGCTGTATCTGCATGAGGAAAACTGCATCTGGCTGCTGGACGAGGAAGAAACCGCCGAGGAGCAGCGGCTGAAGGCCGTGCCGGAATACCTTTGGAGAGTTGCGGATTACATTGAGCAAGCCGGAACGTGGCAGGGAACAGCTACCGAGTTGCTCTCAGCTGTTGGTATTTCCGAAGTTAAACCCAATCAATTCACCCGTAAAATGGCGCAATACGCGAACGAGGTTTTTACTCCACGCGGTATCAAATACAAGTATACCAGAACTGAGCAAAAACGTCTGTTTGAGTTCGGCCATGACGATGATGACGGTGCTGACGATGATATCGACATAACTCAATTATCCGGCTGGGATAGCTTAAAAACACCGTCATCATCGTCAGCATCGTCATTCGGCAAGCCTTGGAGCAGAAAATATGGGGCATAACCCCATGGAAAACGGCTGATTTCGTGTATGATTTAACGCAGATACGATTGATTCCGCGCGTTCAAAGAATGACGCTGTTCTTGAAAAGCCGAAAAAGAAAAATGACGATGAAAATCAGCAATGACGCTGATTTGATTTACAAGCAAGGAGGTATAATGGCTTACATCAAGAAAAAATCCGAACGAAAATTCAAAATCACAGTCTGCAACGGCTATAAGGTCAACGGGCAGAAGCGCATGAGGGCACAAACGATAACCGTACCGCCGGAAGTTCCCAAGCGTGGGATTCAGCAGTATGTTATGGCCGAGGCCGAGCGCATCGAGAAAAAGTTCAAATACGGCATTGAGGAAAGCGACCAGACACACTTTGATTGCTATGCTGAATCATGGCTGAAACGTCAAGAGCCTTATTTCAAGGCCACCACGCTGGCCGGATACAAGAGAAATCTGGAAATTGTCTATCCGTTCATCGGCGGCATTCCGCTTGCCAAAATCCGCCCGCTGACGCTGGAGGAAATGTGCGAGGAGTTGCGCAAGCGTCCGGGCCGAAACGGAAACCCAATCAAGGAATGTACTGTACAAAAGTATCTTGAAACCGTTTCCTCGGTGCTGGAGGACGCCAAGAAAAATGACATTATTCCGTTCAATCCCGCGCACCGTGTCCGCAAGAGATGTGTGGAGAAAGAGAAACAGCATATTCCGCAGAAGTACGAAATGCAGCGACTGTTGAAAATCATTATGGACGAACCGATTCTGTACAAAGCCTATTACACAATGGCGATTGCCACCGGGCTGCGGCGCGGTGAGCTGTGCGCCCTGCGCTGGAAGGACATTACCGGGCCTTTTGAGTTCACAATCCGCCACTCTCGCAGTTATGTGGCCGGGCAGGGAATTGTAGAAAGTGACACAAAAAATCATAGGGAGCGCATTATCGTAATTCCGGCGCAGGTATGGGAATTTCTGATGAGCCTGCGGCATTGGCAGACGATTCGCAACGGCAAGCCGGATAACAGCCAACCCATCTTTACGGATTTGGATGGCCATGTGCCAAACCCGGACACATTCACCCGACATCTGCGCAAGCTGTATGCCAAGAATGGCTTTCCGAAAGAGTATCATCTGCACACGCTGCGGCATTATTACGCTACGTACTTGCTGCAAGAAGGTACCAGTAAGCAAGTCGCGGCAGATTTACTGGGCCATGCTGATACGGCATTTCTTGAACGTACCTATTGCCACCCCCAAGATATGGCAAAGCACGAGGTAGCAAATCTGATGGATGACCTGCTTTCACCCAAGAGTATCTATCATCAGCCCTTCAAATTCGTTCTTAAAGGCAAAAAAGTAGGATAACATACACGGCACCGCCAGAAATGGCGGTGCCGTTTTTGTCAGTAATAGGTGAATTTTTAGCATAAAGATTGTTGGGTATAGTGATAGCTTTCTGTCGCAGTTGTCGGTATGCTTTGTTGTACCGCAGGTCAATAAAACATACGAAGGAGTGCTGAAAATGGCATCTATACGAAAGCGCGGCAGCAACAGTTACTTGATTGTAGTCTCT
>ERZ1673734.1998-NODE-1998-length-12243-cov-644.449048_pt1 | contig 12243 bp, 14 predicted proteins | sample MGYA00580199_ERZ1673734 | MGnify/ENA primary metagenome ERZ1673734 (study PRJEB41218, sample SAMN15661742) | gut metagenome | host: Homo sapiens | place: Canada: London | collected 2015-08-20/2019-03-30 | study: EMG produced TPA metagenomics assembly of...
TTGAAAACCAGAACCTCGCTTAGGCCTGTGTCCATATTACGTGGGTAGGATCACAGTATCATGCCCAAGAACCTTGCGGAGGCGTTCGAGCACTATAAGGAATGGTATCCGCATAGTACGCTGGCTTAAGTGATAACAGGTGTCTGGAAATATAGGGGCAAATCCAAAAACACCATTGACTGGTATCTCTAGGGTCACTGGGCAACATAATGCATAGTGAGGGATGAGTTTGTCTTCAGGATCTACAATAAAAGCAGATGATAAAACTTTGTTTTGCAGAGATTTTTCTGGTAATTCTTGTTGCATCAGAATGTTCCGTTCATTTATAAGATGTTCCCTGAATAACTCAACGGCAGTTCTTCCATCATTTAATTGTCTTTCTAGTGAGTTAGACATTGAGTTTGCTGTTTGGTGTCGTCTTAATGATGCGAGCAGTCCTGAAGGGATGTAGTCGACTAAAAAACAGTTTAAAAAAGGAATGTGTTGAACTACAAATTGCCTATGTCCAATCGTCATACAATCTCTGGTTTGTTGTCTTGCTGACTCCTGTATGCGTAATATATCACTCTGCGCTAATATTCCATTCTGAGCCAGATTTAATATGATTGGCATATATTATCACCCTAACTTTTGTCTCTTGATAAAAATGTCTATTAACACACATTAGTAGATCATTTCAAATAGTGGTATTTTCCATTTCTGTAACTAAATAGCTGTGCGGGATAGTAGATCACTTAGAGGGAGCTCAGCCTAGGGTGTGTGACCTGATCAATCTCCAAATCAAAACAAATCACCAACCGGACTGAGCAATGCCGATCATAGTACCAATTTCCCGTGACGAACGACGCCTGATGTAGAAAGCCATCCATAAATAATGTCCGCAGACTGACTGCCATGCTGATGCTGTTCCGAGGTTTCTTGCGCCGTCATGCGTGGCGACATTGACCTGCCAATAACGGCACGTGACCACAGCCAGATACAGCCAACCTTCATCACATACATAAGTGCGTGATGTCTCCCGCCCACTTCTGGTTCGGGCCACTGGCGTAAAAATCCTGCTCCAGCAGATTTTCTGATACAGGTAGACTGTGTGCGCGGTAACTGACCGGGCTGAACTTTCGGGAGGCTTTTGCCCTAAGTCCGTGACGGCGCAGGCTTGCCGTCACGGTTTTTACGTTAAAACGGTAACCCTGAGCACGCAGTTCATCCGTCAGGCATGGTGCACCGTAACGCTATTTTGACCGGGTAAAAGCCGTGAGGGCAACGCTGCCGCAGTGCTGACGGAACTGCTGACGTGTACTTATCTTTGTCCGCTGCTGACACCACATAATACCAGCCGCTGCGGGCCCCCCTGAGTATGCGGCACATTGCCTTGATGCTGAACTCAGCCTGATGTTTTTCAATAAAGACATGCTTCATTTCAGGCGCTTCGCGAAGTATGTCGCGGCCTTTTGGAGAATGGCCTGTTCTTCATCCCGTTCCGCCTGCTGTCGTTTGAGACGTGCAATCTCAGTAGACATCTCCAGCTCACATTCAGAGGAACATCTGCTGATTTTACTGTTTACTACGCCGGTTGTAGAGCTGTGATTCATACAGGCTGAGTTCACGGGCTGCGGCAGCAACACCGATGCGTTCCACAAGCTTCAGAGCTTCACTGCGAAATTCAGGCGAATGCTGTTTACGGTTTTTTTACTGGTTGATACCGTTTTTGTCATGTGAGTCACCTCTGACTGAGAGTTTCCTCACTTAGCTGCGTGTCCACTATTGCAGTGGTAAAGATCACTGTACCAGTAGCTGATTATCGTGAATCAAGTTATCGAACCGGCAATATCGGACAAAGAAGCTCTCCTTGAGGTATTTTACCACCCGTTCAACCGTTTGCTCCATATACATACTGAACTCCTGCAAAAAAGAGTTCCCTCCATTGAGCTGTTTCTCCAGACTGTCAGCGAGCTGACGCTGACTCCGCTCCCCAATGCACTCCAGAAAACCGCTTGGAATGGGTTCCCCACTAAATCCGTCCATAAATGAAATATGATGAAGTCGAAAACTCCGGCTTCCAACAAAAAGCACATCACTCTGATTGCTTCTTGCTACATTACGTAACGCCTCCAGTTCACTTGCTGGCAACATCCGTCCATTTGAAAGATTTAACATAACAGGCATATTCTTTCCTTTTCTAAATTATTACCACCACAAAAATAAACAATAATGAATACAAAAAAACGAATTAAATGAAGAGGGGCACCACATCATTCTTTACGCAATGACTATTGAATGATAAAATAATCATAAGCTTGCTTACATTTTCATTCATATACAAATCGAACTAATATCTAAAACAACATTGAGATGTTTACTTATTATTAAATGATTAACTTAAGACCGCGACCAATCCTCCGTGAGATAGCAGCTACGTTCAACGAGTTGCATGATGTTAATGTCTCACCAGTACTGAATTTAATCACTAAAATTAAGGTTAATGAAACAAGGAAAAAAGAATGAAAATAGGAAACATTTCATTATCAGGTTTCTTTGACTTCTTTCAGTCAACAAAAAGTGGTGATTTACACCACAATATAAAGAAGAATATTGAGTCCGGGAAAATGACAAAACCCAACTCCTGCTATAGTGTTGCCCTTTTTATTGCAGAGACAGACGGAGAGATATCTTCCAGAGTCAGAAAATCTGTTCAGGACACACTGAACAATGGATACTCACCAATGTACAGAGATATGATGAATATTGGTGAGCACACCTTAAATCATTTTTTAGATATACCTTGCGGAAAAAGTGGCTTATAAATAAAAATGGAGAGTTATGTCATACAGCATACATCAAAGCTTCGCCTGAAGGAACGGTTTACTATCATGCTAATTATAGCTGTATTGACAAATTTATTACTGATAAATGTGGTTTTGATTGCATGGGACTCATAGATAAAACCAGTATAATTTTTTATATCATTAATGGTGATATATCATCCTCCCTGACAGAATTTATGCAAGAGAATCAGTGGCGGGCAGCATTTTGCCCGGTTGGTACTTTACGGAAATAAGGCTGAAGTACTCATCAGGCACAGTCATTCAGGCCCGTCATTGTGTTCATTGAATTTGGGCCCCGGAAGAAAGATGCCATGCACCTGGCTGTTGTTCAGTAGTAAGCGGCTCGCCAGAACCGTATTGATATTTACTGAGAGGTCAGAGCAACTTTCCAGGGCAACAGATCGCGTACCCGGTTTGCTGGCCAGTCCTGGATATGTTCAATAACGTAACGCAGCCATTTTTCTGGCTCTATATTGTTCAGACGGCATGTGCCGATTAGCGAGTACAACACCGCCGCATGTTCGCCACCGCTGTCGGAACCCCACGAAGAGCCAGTTTTTCCGGCCTACGACCACTCCCCGTAAGACGTTCTCTGCGATGTTGTTGTCGATTTCCACCTGGCCATTACTGCAGTACACGTTCAGGCTATCCCACTGTTTCAGCAGGTATGCGAACGCTTTTGACGTATCCGAGTGACGCGACAGTGTTTTCATCTGAGCCTGTATCCAGTCATACAGTGACTGCATCAGTGGCGCAGCTCTGGCTTTTCTTGCTGCCAGACGCTGTTCTGCTGAACATCCCCGGACTTCTGCCTCGATGACATACAGTTCACCAATACGCTGCAGGGCTTCCGTGGTGATGTCGGTTGGCACTCTTGCATGCACATCGTGGATTTTTCTCCGGGCATGAGCCATACACGCGGCTTCCGTTATTCTGCCGGATTCGTATAACGCCCGGTAACCACCGTAAGCATCGGCCTGAAGCACACCGCTGTAACCGGCCAGGTGATTTTGTGGATGGATACCTTTCCGGTCCGGACTGTACGCGAACCAGACCGCCGGGGGCATCTGTGAACCGGCGTTACGGTCATCACGGACGTAGACCCACAGCCGGGCTGTCCGGGTTTTACCGCTGCCCGGCTCCTGGACCGGGACGGGGATATCATCAGCATGGACTTTACCGGGCATCAGCACATACTGGCGCAGGACGTCATACAGCGGCTCCAGCAGTTCAGCAACAGCACCTGTCCAGCGCCCCAGTGTGGCACGGCTCAGCTCCACTCCCTGACGACGGTATATTTCTGACTGGCGGTATAACGGCAGATGGTCTGCATATTTCCCGGTGACAACATGGGCCAGAAGCCCCGCTCCGGCATAACTGCGTGCAATGGGTTTTGAAGGTACTGGTGCCTGCACGATATGGTCGCACCGGCAACAGGCCTGTTTCGGACGTTGTGTTTCGATAACCTTAAAGGCGCTGCTGATAAGCTCCAGTTGCTCTGACACATCACATCCCAGAGAACTGAGTTCACCACCACAGGCAGGACAGCATTCCTCTTCCGGCCGGATAACCCGGGTTTCACGGGGAAGTGAGGCCGGTAACGGTTTACGGGCTGAAGACTGGCGCAGGGCGGATGGCAGTACCGGGTCATATTGCTCACCCAGCGTTTCCGCCATTTCTTCCTGAAGTGCGCTGATTCGCTCCTGTGCTTCCTGTATCTGCCGTTCGGTTTTTGCACGAAGTTTTTCTGAGCTTTTACCGAACTGCATACGTTGCAGTTTCGCAACCAGCGCCTTCAGCCGGTTGATTTCGGAAGCATAAGCCGCCACCCGCTGTGAGAGCAGGCGGTTGTATTCAGCCATCTGGCGGATGGTGTCCTGTTGCGTCTGCAACAGTGCCCGCAGGCGGGCGTTCTCATGAGCAAGTGAGGTGTCCATATCCTCACTTTACAACGGGTTATATGCGGATTCCAGCGCGTTCCGTTCGTTTCGGGTGCTTCCAGTTGATACCTTCAAGAAGCATGGATAACTGAGCCGGAGTAAGGTGCACCTTGCCGTCACGGGTGACTGGCCAGACGAAGCGGCCCCGCTCCAGGCGTTTGGTGAAGAGGCACAGTCCGTCACTGTCAGCCCACAACACTTTTATCTGGTCACCCCGGCGTCCGCGGAAGATGAACAGGTGTCCGGAGAACGGGTCATCCTTCAGGACGTTCTGAACTTTTGATGCCAGGCCGTTAAAGCCATTTCGCATATCGGTGATACCTGCAACCAGCCAGATACGCGAACCTGCAGGGAGAGATATCATCAGTGGCTGCTCCCTTTTATTTCGCGGATAAGTGTCTGTAATAACGCCGGCGTCAGTTTACCTTTAAGCCTGAGAGTTCCGGCCGGCAGAACCAGCTCACAACACAGACTGTCGGACGGTGTATTTATCTGCTCTGGTTCCTGTGCGGGGGCCGGGATTTTATTATCCGGCTCCGGCGTTAACGTCACGGGAAGCAGTGCCGGCATATTTTTTCCGGAAGGCAGCAGGCCACCTTTCCGGTATTGATGGCGCCAGTTGAAGAGCAGGTTATATGCCTATCGGGAACATGGGATAAGCATACTTACGGGTAAAAAAGGACGCTATTCTGCTGAGTTAAAACTCACAGTAGTAAAAGAAGTCGTGGATGACTGTTTTTCTGTTCGTGAAGTAGCGGTAAAACACGGAATACCAGCCTTTGGTACTGTATGCAACTGGCTTGAAAAATATAGAAAATATGGCGAAGATGCTTTCATTCGAAAAAATAAAAAGAGTATTCCTGTGCCGGATAAAAGCGCCATTTCAGCACCACCACTACCAACATTAACCAAAGATGAGAGAGAAGAACTTGAACAACTCAGGGTCGAGAATGCCTACTTAAAAAAGCTGAAAGCCTTGGTTCAGCAGAAAACATGCTCAACGTTCAGGAAAAAGTGAGCATTGTGAATGAACTAAGGCAGGAATGGCCATTGTCCCGATTGTTAATTGTTTCCGGGCTGCCCCGAAGTACATTTTACTATCATGTCAGACGGCTTGCTGCTCCTGACCGGTATCAGTCTGCCAGAGCGCTTGTGCTGAAAATTTATCACCAGCACAAAGGCCGCTATGTGTTCATCAGAGCTTATTTAAGGGCGTCAACAGAAGATCAGTTCGCAGATCGGGCAAAAGATATGCTGGAACTGTTCGTCCAGGAACGGGGGCGATTACTGATGGACAGTCACCGTAATGATATTTTACTGGTTGAGCAGATAGACCGCCTGACTCGTCTTAGCAACAGCGACTGGATAACGCTGAAAAAGCAAATTGAACAACATGAATTGCGAATTGTCAGTCTGGATGTTCCAACATCATGGCAAGCCCTGTCAGATAAAGAGCCTTCACAATCAGATTCGATTACCCGCATAGTGATAACTGCAATAAATAATATGCTTATAGACCTGATGTCCGCGATGTCGCATAAGGACTGGCTGAGTCGTCGCCAACGCCAAAAACAGGGAATTGAACGAGCTCATACGTTGGGTAAATACCGGGGAAAACAAGCCGATCAGGAACGGCATCAGAAAGTGTTATGCTACAGACAAGTAAAAAACTCAGCATCAGAGAAACAGCAGATGCAACGGGCTACAGCACTTTGCAGGTTTGCCGTATTCAGGCACTTTATCGAGAATCAACGACTGATTAAAAAGTAGCCTTGATGTGCAAGAGCCTGTACATAGAGTTGTGTAATTGCCTGATTTTGATATGTTCAATCCAACATCAAAAGCAGGTTAATTTATGGACGAAAAACAGTTGCAGGCTCTGGCTAACGAACTGGCCAAAAATCTCAAAACCCCTGAAGATCTCAGCCAGTTCGATCGCCTGCTGAAGAAAATCAGCGTTGAGGCAGCTCTCAACGCTGAAATGTCCCACCATCTGGGCTACGATAAAAACCAGCCTAAACCGGGTGCCAACTCCCGCAATGGCTATTCCACAAAGACCGTTATCACCGGTGATGGCCCCCTGGAACTACGCACTCCGCGCGATCGTGATGGCTCTTTTGAACCGCAACTTGTGAAGAAAAACCAGACCCGAATCACCGGGATGGATAACCAGATCCTGTCGTTGTACGCCAAAGGCCTGACAACCCGCGAAATAGCGGCTGCGTTTAAAGAGCTGTATGACGCTGATGTCTCACCGGCGCTGGTATCGAAGGTCACCGATGCCGTTATGGAGCAGGTAGTCGAATGGCAAAACCGGCCACTGGATGCGGTCTATCCCATTGTTTATCTTGACTGTATTGTCCTGAAGGTTCGGCAGGACAGTCGCGTAATCAATAAATCCGTGTTCCTCGCACTGGGTATCAATATCGAAGGCCAGAAAGAGTTACTGGGTATGTGGCTGGCCGAAAACGAGGGAGCGAAGTTCTGGCTCAATGTGCTGACTGAACTAAAAAACCGCGGCCTGAACGATATTCTCATAGCCTGTGTCGACGGGCTGAAAGGCTTCCCGGACGCTATCAACACGGTGTATCCGGAAGCCCGCATCCAGCTGTGCATCGTGCATATGGTGCGCAACAGCCTGCGGTTCGTTTCCTGGAAGGACTACAAAGCCGTCACCCGCGACCTGAAAGTCATCTACCAGGCCCCCACAGAAGAAGCAGGCCAGCAGGCGCTGGAAGCGTTCGCCAGCGCCTGGGACAGTCGCTACCCGCAGATAAGCCGGAGCTGGCAGGCAAACTGGACCAACCTGGCGACGTTCTTCGCTTACCCGGCAGATATCCGCAAAGTCATCTACACAACCAACGCCATCGAGTCGCTAAACAGCGTAATCCGGCCTGCCATCAAAAAACGCAAGGTGTTCCCGACGGATGACTCAGTGAAAAAGGTTGTGTGGCTGGCAATCCAGGCGGCTTCACAGAAATGGACGATGCCACTGCGGGACTGGCGTATGGCAATGAGCCGCTTTATTATCGAGTTCGGTGACCGCCTGGACGGTCACTTCTGAGAAAAGGCATTTACACAGAATCGTGTACAGGGTCATGTGCAATAATTTTCGATATCCAAACTGCCCCCTTACTCCATCTAAAGCGCAATTTACTGTATCAGTAATATATCAAAATGCTAATGCTGGCCCCCCGGAAACCTGATGTATTTGCATGCATCAGGTTTTATTTCTGTCAGTCATTTTCCTGTTCCGACCTGTCTTTCTGACAGCCTTTTCATTGTAACTTTCATTCTTATGACTATTGCGTGGTTTCACTTGCTTATATAAAATACACCTATCTTCATTATTCTTCATGAAAATTTCGTATGTTGATAAAAAATCCGATTTCTTATTTCCATATTGGTACATTTTTATTCTCAGAGAGAAAAGGTCATCTTCTGGAATACTGGAAAGCTGAAATTATCATGCGGGATAACTTTACTGTTCACCGACTTATCAGGAACGGTATGCAGAGGCAGAGAGGCTTTCTCCTTTGGTGGCGCTTGGCTAATGAAATGTATATATCCGGGAATAAAAAACAACGAAAATGTGCGATTAAGATAAAAAATGCGCTTATGGCAAAGTATGGATGTGATATCGGTCTGGGGGCGCGGATTGGTAAAGGCTTCGTGTTGCCCCACCATTCAGGTGTCGTCATTCACGGTAATGTAAAGATCGGTGAGAATGTGATTATACGGCAGAACACGACCATTGGCGAAAAGGAATCTGACAGCAGAGAAAATTATATTGTTATTGGTGATAATGTCGATGTAGGTGCCCATACGTGTATTATCGGGCTTAACGTAAAAATAGGTAGTAATGTAAAAATTGGAGCAATGTCTTTTATTATGGAAGATGTTCCGGATAACTGTACTTATGTTACCAGGAAAGAATCCAGGGTAATAATGCGTTAACCATGATGATATCACTCATAGTTTGATGGTATTGTTGATTGAGAATTTAATCCTTATGGGGGATTTATGACCAGAAATCAGGAAGTAAGAGTTCTTCTGCGGTCAGGGACGGCATGAAAAATCGCAGGTCAGACAGCGATATCCTGCGGCTTCCGTCTCCGCCACCGCCCGCCATGCGGCCTGTTGCCCTGTGCTGAGGGGAACCAGTGCCCGCAGCACGGTGTGTTCAGCTCAATCTCGCCGTCATCGCAAAGCAGCGTTTTTGACGAGTAGCCATTGCGGGCATTAGAGCCTTTTTTAGGCGCATTTTTCTCATACCCGAGATGGTCAGTCAGCTCTGCATTGAGCGCCGTTTCGACGGTCAGCTTAGTCAGCATACGGGAAAACTGGTTAAGATCAGCTTCGGTTTTAAGGCCCTTAGCCAGTTCAGGTGCCAGCGCTTTGAGTTTATTTTCGTCCATAATTTGCCTGTCTCCGGTGTTGGAGTGAACATATCAAAAACTGAACCTCCCCGGAAATCTTGGAGACTAAACTTTCTGAGAAGGAGGTAAACAGGATGACTAAAAATACTCGTATTTCCCACGACGTCAGCGGGCAATCTGTATGGCTCTGGACCCCCCCCCTGCTGGCTTAGCGTCAGCAGCAGGTCTGCACTGTAAAAGAGCTTGTCAAACAATGACTATCACTGTGGAACATCACTCCGACGGGCTTACCACGAGTTTCCCATGCCATTTCCAGCGCTTTCATGGTGAGCCTGCTGTCCGGCGAGAACGACATGGCCCAGCCCACTGGTTTTCTTGCGAACAGGTCGAGAACAACGGCGAGGTACGCCCCGCACTTATCCGTCCAGATATAGGTCACATCACCGCACCACACCTGATTTGGCCCGGTCACGGCGAACTGCTAGGGATGCCTAAGGTTCTCACGCCGCCATCCGGCTTCGGGATATCCATCCGGCGTATTGCCCGCGGCTGGTAGTTTCCGTCAATCAATGCCTGCCTGACACTGCGCCAGTTCTTCTTCAGCCACGGTTTCAACTCCGCCGCGCCTTTGTTTTCCACCACGCGCTGATAAGCCAGCATCAGGTTTTCTCTCGTTATCACCGCTTCCATCGTCAGCGGCATTTCCGCTTTCGTTTGCCCACCCGCCGCCGTGCTGATTTCAGCGCCATCATGCAGCCCTGACGGATACCGTCCGTCTCCTCTGCCGCTGGCCGCAGTCGCCTGCGCTTGTGCTTCATTAATCATCATCGGGTTCGGATGTCCTAATCACGGTTAATCATGTTCGGCCCTTCATGCTGCCGGTTTTGCAGCACTACTACGGCGTCGGCTGACTTCTGCCGCCCCATCCCGGCACCTTACGACGCCGGTAGCACACTGGCAGGACGGCAGATCTCCCGGGGCAATTCGCGCGACTTTCCTGCTTATGCCTGTCGGCTCTACGTCACAGCGTTTCGTGTGAGTATCGGGCTTTGGTGATGTATGCCACCTTACCCCGCAGCGCCGCCTTAACCGCTTCCTGTTCGTCAGGCCAGCATTTTGCATCCGGCTTCCTTCAGATTTCACCTCGCGATGAACACCCTTGCCTTCCGCTAACACTTCCCCTCACCGGGTGTGTGGAGGACTTTCACCTCTTAGTCGTTCTTCACCACCACAGTTGAAGAACAGCGCCAGTCACGGCGCACATACATAAGGCCTCACAATGGATTGCAAGGCTTTGTGCTTCTCTGTAGGGGCGACATGTTTTTATCCGGTGAGCCGTAAACCCCCTTCCGTCATGGCGTGGAGGATGTAAAGATAAAAAATTAGTGCAAGAGGACAAAAAAACACCTTGCGCTAATGCTCTGTCTCAGGTCACTAATCACCTCTAACTCATTGATTAATATGGGTGCGAAAGATTGGTGAGATATCGTTGCGTAACTCTTCCTGGCAGAAGGGACAGGGCAGACTCTCCTTCAGGAGAATCTGTAATCAGTATACAATCAATGCCAGTTTTTTCGCATTGATTGTAAAATTCATCAATAATGCCCGGAATGTGGATTATATTCTTCTGGGGCGGGCTTCTTCACTTAGAACATTTTCAATCTTTGGTTTCAGCTTCGTGCAGAATTCGAGCTGCTTCTTGCGTAACATTATACATTGCCTGCTCATCATTACCGCCAGCCCCAGCAATCGTCAATGCAACCCCAGCATAAATTTCTGGATAGCTATGTGTGAATATATCCAAGGCATTTACATGTTTCTCTTCCATTCCTGCATCACAACGAACCTTATTTATTCCCGTTGCCATTGATTGTGGAGGACTGGAGCCTTCTGCACGAAAATAGTGATGTGACAGATCCGAGATAGCTTTGCATCCTTCTGCTTGGCTCAAGCCAGGCGCGGCCCATGTTTTACCAAAATGCTCGGCAGCGTAACGTGTTGCAAGAGTGGCATCAGAGGAGGAGCCAGAGGTTCCGCTCATGACCGGTAGCCCAGCTTTATCACGCATGATTGTGCCGATATCTTGAGAAAGATCCATGCCTGTTTGTGTGCGGGTGGAGTGTGTACCGTTACGCTGAGCATCAACGCGATTGTTTGCGCGGAATGTCATTCGCTCCTGAATTTTTAGCCTTCCAGCCAACACTTGGCCGGTCTGTGCGAGCTCGAAACCGGAGAGTGTTTGCTCTTTCGTGAATGGTCCAGCAGAACCACACAGCATCATTGAGAAGGCAGAACGGGCACTATCGGATAATTTTAATCCACGACTACCGTAAAATGGTGAACCAGGTTTTGGCTCCTCTGAACCAAGAGCCTCTTTTCCTAGCTGCTCACGGTCGTTTCCATCCCAGCGTGTTTCCATTTTCCAAAGGCCACGCTCCAGATGCCCCATCCATGCTGTTTGTTTGAATACAGGAGATTCTGGATTAGTTAGCCCCTCAACGGTCGAACGCAGAATCTTCTCTTCTGCTTTGCGATGTCTCAGATAATTCTCTGCTCGTGTTTGCAGATGCTCTAATGATTTGTAATTATTGTTGGAAAGTGCAATTTGTAGGAATGACCTCACAGTTAGCGGCGAGTCAGCATCTGGCTGATAAGGTTGAGTTCCTATGTGGGCTTGGCTACACAATCCATCCTTCAGAGTATTACTGTCAGTTGTATATCTACCGATTTGTGAATCGCTTACAACTGGTTTGATTCTGTTCGCCATACCACTTGACGGTTTATTACTTGCGTTTTCACCATTTGCCCCAGGACTGAAGAATCCAGAAATACTTCTTTGACTGCTTTCGGGCTTTGCTGCAAACATATCCACTATTCCTTATTATATAAATGTATGTCCCGAGTCTAGTTTGCATACATTTTTTGTTACTGCAATAAACACTTGTAATCCATTTTGTAAATAAGAATTAAAAAACAAATAATGTTCGCACTAGACTGCCTTGAAGCCATAGACTGGGCCGCAGACACGGGAGGTTATGACAAAGCTGATCTTACCCAGCAATAGTGGACACGCGGCTAAGTGAGTAAACTCTCAGTCAG
>ERZ1673734.2002-NODE-2002-length-12219-cov-4.340677_pt1 | contig 12219 bp, 9 predicted proteins | sample MGYA00580199_ERZ1673734 | MGnify/ENA primary metagenome ERZ1673734 (study PRJEB41218, sample SAMN15661742) | gut metagenome | host: Homo sapiens | place: Canada: London | collected 2015-08-20/2019-03-30 | study: EMG produced TPA metagenomics assembly of...
ATACCATATAATTGATTTAATTGCAAGAAAAATTTACACAATTTTGCAAATTATTTATTACATTTGGAAATAACATCTTTGGCATTATCGGTAATATCTCTCTGATATGCTATTTCATGTTCCATTCCGCGTGACTCATCATTGGCAACCTTGGCCGCTTCAAGAATCTTATTAAGAAGAACGCCTATATCAGCTGCTTTACTGCTCTGTTTCACAGAACGCTCATATATATCATTCATCATCGAAACCATTGTCTCCACAAAATCATGTACCTCATGAACTGTATCAGCTATATCCTTGGATGAACTTGTCGATTGCGCTGCAAGATTACCTACTTCCTTGGCTACAACCGCAAATCCTCTGCCCTGTTCGCCTGCTCTTGCCGCCTCTATCGATGCGTTGAGAGAAAGCATATTGGTTTTGGATGCAATTTTAGATATCACGCCGGCAAAATTCTCAATCATCTCCGACAATTCTTCAAGACGCTTTATATTGTCCTTTGATTCCTCAACAATTGTATTAAGTCCGTTAATCTCATCCACAATGTCATTAATGCTCGTAATTCCTTCTTTGACAAGATTAAGCGATGTATCCGATGAATTAATTACATCAAATGCATGTTTCTCAACCTTAAGCTGTGACTCGTCCAGATTATTGATAATCTGTGTAAATTCTGTTAAAAAATGTTCTTCCATTATCCAATCCTCCGTAAATATATTTACCTTCTGCATAATTCGGAAACTGATTTAACCCCGGTAAGCCTGATACCGCTTATATCTCCCACACTCTTAAGACATGCCGCCGGAAGAATGCATTCTTCAAATCCAAGCTTTACTGCTTCGGCAACCCTTTGCTTGGCCTGGCTTACCGAACGCACCTCGCCCGTAAGGCCAACTTCGCCAAACACTATTGTCCTATCCGGTATGGGAATATTACGAAAACTTGATATCAACGCCATTACCATCCCTAAATCCAACGCAGGTTCGCTGACCTTAAGTCCGCCTGCTATATTAAGATAAGCATCACATCCGGAAAGCTGCATTCCTGCTTTCTTCTCCAATACTGCCATTAGGAGATTCATTCTGTTATAGTCTGCTCCGGCAGCTGTACGTCTCGGCATTCCGAAATTCGTATGGCATACAAGAGCCTGAATCTCTACCATGATTGGTCTTGTACCTTCCATAAGACATACAACAACCGAACCAGGTTCGCCGGAAGGCTTACCCTCAAGCATATATTCCGATGGATTAAGCACTTCCCTGAGTCCCTCATGGCACATCTCAAACACGCCGATTTCATTGGTTGCTCCGAATCGGTTCTTTACCGCTCTTATTATCCTATATGATTCACTTCGTTCTCCTTCAAAATAAAGAACCGTGTCCACCATATGCTCAAGAACCCTCGGCCCGGCAACAACGCCTTCCTTCGTCACATGTCCGACTATAAATACCGTTATTCCGAGTCCCTTGGCTATCTGCATAAGAGCATTCGTAGATTCACGCACCTGACTTACGCTGCCGGGTGCCGAATCCGATGTCTCACAATACATCGTCTGAATAGAATCAATAACAACTGCATCCGGCTTCTCTGCCCTGATTGCCGAATCAATTGTATTAAGATTCGTTTCACACATAAGTGTAAAATTATCCGGCATATTACCTATTCTGTCTGCGCGCATCTTAATCTGTCCCGGCGATTCCTCACCTGATATGTACAGAACCTTGCGCGATGCTGCTATATTGGCACACACCTGCAGCAGAATCGTAGACTTACCGATTCCGGGATCACCTCCCACAAGCACCATGGAGCCTGCGACAATTCCGCCGCCCAAAACTCTGTCAAGCTCGCCGAATCCCGTGGTATATCTGTCCTCAGAATTAGAATCTATCTGTGAAAACCTGATAGGTGCATTCCCCGATATACCTGTTATACCGACATTATGACTTCCGGTCTGTGCCGAACCCTTCACGGGTGCCTCAACCATTGTATTCCATTCCTGGCATGACGGGCACTGCCCCATCCATTTGGATGATTCATACCCGCATTCTTTACAGAAAAAAGTTATATTCTTAGCCTTTGCCATATCCGCCTTTCCGGTGTGCAAAGGACTGTGTTAAACACAGTCCTTAATAACATAAATTAAATTCATTCTATGCTCTTACAGCCTTAACCTCTGAGGAATTACCGCCTCCGAGTGTAACTGAAAGGACAAGCTTACCACTGATGTTGGTAGTCATGCTGCCAATGCTTACGCCGTCAACGTATACCTTGTACTCTGTAGATGGTTCAAGTTCAAGTGTAATCTGCGGGTCTTCACTGCCTTCCACTCTCATGCTGACAGCACCGTCATTCATAGAAAAATTATTAACAGCTGTTCCCGGAACAGACTCATAAACAAACATTCCGTTCCTCTCAAGCTTGGTAATCTCCTTGAATGTCTTAACCTTATAGATATCTCCGTTGTACTCAACATTATCGAGCTTGGTCTTGGTATCAAGTGTATAATCACCAAAACTGATCGTTCCATCGCCCTCTATGTGGATCAAATCGTTTACTACAGCCATTGCCGTTCCTCCTGATTGTGTTTGTAAAAAGAATGTAATCTTATTATAATATATCTCCTGTCTAATTGCTACATTAATTTGTAGAAAAAATCAGTTTTTTATCACCGTCGTCTGCGCATGTTATGTGAACATTATCGCCATTCTTAATTCTGCCTTCGAGAATCTGTTCGGCAAGTTCGTCTTCCACAAGCGTCTGAAGTGCTCTTCTTAACGGACGCGCGCCGTATTTCTCATCATATCCTTTGTCAACAATAAGCGCCTTGGCCGAATCATCAAGTTCGATATGAAGATTCATCTGTTCGCCGATTCTCTTGTTGATAGAATTTACCATTATGTCAACAATCTGCGCTATATCACTACGTGTAAGCATATGGAATACAATTGTCTCGTCAATTCTGTTAAGGAATTCAGGTTTAAACAGACGTTTTACCTCTTCCATAACTTTGCTCTTCATTGTTTTGTAATCCCGGTCAGGATCGGTCGATGTGTTAAATCCGAGATTCTTTGGCGCAACTATGTTCTCAGCACCTGCATTACTTGTCATGATGATTACGGTGTTTTTGAAATCAATCTTACGTCCGGTAGAATCAGTTATTATACCATCATCCAGTACCTGCAATAAAATATTAAATACATCCGGATGAGCCTTCTCAATTTCATCAAAAAGTATTACCGAATATGGATTGCGGCGCACTTTCTCGCTTAATTGTCCGCCTTCTTCGTATCCCACATATCCCGGAGGCGAGCCTATCATCTTAGATACACTATGTTTCTCCATATATTCGGTCATGTCAACCCTGATAAGATTAGCCTCGCTACCAAACATTGCATCAGCCAGTGCTTTGGACAATTCTGTCTTACCCACGCCTGTAGGTCCGAGGAAAAGAAATGAACCCGTAGGTCTCTTAGGGTCTTTAAGACCGACTCTGCCTCTTCTTATCGCCTTGGCGACTGCATTTACAGCTTCTTCCTGTCCGACAACTCTTTCGTGGAGTGTCTTCTCAAGATTCATGAGCTGCTCTGACTCTCCCGCAGCTATTTTATGAACCGGGATTTTGGTCCAGTCAGATACGACATCCGCTATTTCTTCCTCTCCTACAACAAGGTTACGGCTGTCTTTCTCCTTCTGCCACTGTGTATTAAGGCAGTCAAGTTCACCGGCAAGTTCCACGCGGCGTGCCTTAAGTTCTCCCGCACGTTCAAATTCCTCATTGACAACAGCCTGTTCTTTATCCTTGTCAAGTTCTTCTATAATGTGCTCGATTTCGCTTATTTTCTCAGGCTTTACATATACCCCAAGCCTTGTCTTCGATGCCGCCTCATCAATAAGATCGATAGCCTTGTCAGGAAGGAATCTGTCATTGATATATCTTTCCGATAGTTTAACGGCCGCGGTAAGTGCCTCATCAGTGATTGTTACATTATGATGAGTCTCATATGCTTTACGAAGCCCCTTTAATATCTCAATAGCTTCGTCTTCCGACGGTTCTTCAACATTAACAGGCTGGAATCGTCTCTCAAGAGCAGCATCTTTCTCGATATACTTACGATATTCATTAATGGTTGTGGCACCTATTATCTGAACTTCACCACGAGCCAACGAAGGTTTTAATATATTGGACGCATCTATCGCACCCTCGGCACCGCCGGCACCGATAATTGTATGAAGCTCATCTATAAAAAGAATAACATTTCCGGCATTACGGACTTCGTTGATTATCTTCTTGATTCTTTCTTCAAATTCGCCACGGTATTTGGATCCCGCAACCATTCCGGACAAATCAAGTGTCACAACTCTTTTGTTCTTAATGGTGTCAGGAACATTTCCTTCAGCAATCTGCAATGCCAGGCCTTCAACTATTGCCGTTTTACCTACACCCGGTTCTCCGACAAGGCAAGGATTATTCTTGGTCCGCCTGCTGCTTATCTGTATAACACGCTGGATTTCATGTTCCCTTCCTATTACCGGGTCGAGCTTACCTTCCGTTGCAAGCTTAGTCAGATCCCTGCTGTACTGATCAAGTGTGGCTGTGGGAGATTTTTTCTTATTCTTATTGCTTATTTCATCTTTATAAGCTCCGTAATTATTCGCATCTCCGACCGCCATCATCACATCGACATATATTTTCTGTATATTGCACCCCATGGTTGCAAGCAGCTTGGTAGCCACACATTCTGAATCCTTGAGCATGGCAATAAGAATATGCTCCGTACCCACTAACTGCGCTTTAAACCTTCTGGCTTCCCTGGCTGCCATATTGAGAATACCCGCGGCTCTCGGAGTGTAACTCTCCGGTTCCGAATATTCGGCCATATTATCAGGATGCATAAGCTGGCTCACCATTTCCTCAAAACGTTCCAGATCGACTTCATTCTTAAGAAGCACTGTCTGTGCAACGCTCTCGTCCGTCTGCATAAGTCCTATAAGAATATGTTCCGAACCTATACTTGAATGTCCGTACGCATATGCTGTTGTCGCGGAATTTTTTAATGCTTCCTCTGCTTTCTTGGTAAATCCACTTTGCATATATAATCACTTCCTTCATATATTAATTAATCAATTTCGGGCAGATTACTTCTTAAATATTGTGCCCTTAACATATCTGTTTCAGCCACCGATAATGCCTTGCCGGCCGAGTTATTAAGCACAGCAGGCTGTATGTCCATAATCAGCCGGTTAACATCAATATTATGACCGTCCTTCGTTGACAAAATTCCGATTGCAAGACCTGTCATAAGTTCAGATAAAAGTGTCATCGCATCACGTAATGTGAGCTTTCTCGCGTATTTGAGTACGCCGTATGATTTGTATGCCACATCCTCGGCGCGGCATTTATCCTTGTCATATATAGCACTTCTTTGTTCACGTTCCTGACTGATTATCTGCAGGACAATATCATCAAAATCCTTGATGATCGTCCTTTCATCCTGTCCAAGCGTCTTCTGTGTTGACACCTGGTACAGATTACCGAAACTGTCTTCCTCATCACCGTAAACCTGACGCATTCTTATTCCGAAACGTCCAAGTTCCGTACCTATCTGGGTGATTTTTCTTGTCTGCGACAATGCCGGCAGATGTAATGTATATCCGGCGCGGAGTCCCGTACCGACATTAGTCGGGTATGTGGTCTTATATCCGTATTGTTCATCATAGGCATAATCAAATCGTGAATCTATATAATCATCTATTTCGTTGGCTTTCTTAAAGCAGGCCGGAATATTCATTCCATTGGCAATAACCTGGATTCTTATATGATCTTCACCGTTAACCAGCACCGATGTTCCCTCGTCCCCCGACAAGATCACGGCACCGTTCTTTGACTTTACCAGATACGAGCTTATAGAACGGCGTTCCTTGAGCGCATTCTTCTTAGCCTCGGTGCAGCTGTTCATAAAATAATATCTGTATTCGTCCGGAAAATCCTTCTGAAATGTTCCGACAACGGAATTAACCAGCTCGGTTCCGTCTTCATCGCTTATCTTGGATGCAAACGGATAATTTGAGAAATTCCTCGCGAGCCTTATCCGGCTTGAAATAACCACATCACTGTTGGCGCCGTTACTTTCGTACCATTTATTCATGCCTGCTCCTTTCCCTTAAGTTCGGCTATCGCATCACGTAATCTGGCTGCTTCGGCGTAATCTTCCACAGCTACGGCTTCCTTAAGCTTCTTTGTCATAAAATCTATTTCTTTAGCAATATCATGTTCATCTACTCCAGCGGTTCCTTCCGGCTGTATCTGTTCCTGCTCCTGCATCTTATATAGCATCGGCTTCTTACCGGTATGACGGTCGCTGCCCTGTATCTTCTTAATTGTACCCGCAATAAGCGGTCCGAAAACATCATAACATTCAGAGCATCCGAATCGTGAACTTGCAATGAATTCACCATATGTCATGCCGCATTTCGGACATACAACATTCACTGCCGGATCATCGTTCCCATTATCTGACAAGAAACCCTGTGCGCCGAGAAGTCCCGACAAAAGCTTGGTAAAATGCATATCATTCTCAAAAATACTTGAATAATAACTTACATCCGTATTGGCCGCACAGCTGCTGCACAGATGATGTTCATTCTTAACGCCGTTAACCACTTCTGTATAATGAAATGTTGCAACATTTTTCTGACATTTTTCACATAACATAATTATACCTCCTGTTCTCCTGTAAATTCAGCTATGACATCATCAACAAGTGCATGAATCTTATCCGTCGAGATATTACGGCACATTGCCTTGGCCACCACAACCCTGAGTTCGTCCGTAAGCTCATTCATAGCCTTAATCCTATCTATATCCAGTGCGATCACTGCCCCATGCCGTCTGTCCAACTTAATATAGCCTTCCTGCCTGAGAACCGAATACGCCTTATTAACCGTATGCATATTAATTCCTATATTATCGGCTAACTGTCTTACCGACGGGAGCGAATCACCTTCATGTATCTTCTCATTCGCTATACACATTATAATCTGGTTACATAATTGAACATACAATGCCTCATCACTGTTAAAGTCAATTGTAAAAATCATATATCATCATCTCCCTATGACATAACCATATGTCTGTGTTATACATATACTATAACAAACAAGCGCAGAAAAAGCAATATCTTTTGCTGATTCTGCGCTGATTTAATACTTTTTTAATAATTATTTATCTTAGAGAAAAAATTCCTCGTCATCTCCGTCAGACGGCTCAAGTTCTATTGTTTCCGGCTCTTCCCCGGTTTTTTCCGGCTCTTTTTCCGGCTCCTTTTCCGGCTCCTTAGCCGCCGGTTCTTCGTCGTCATCAAATATATCATCTCCGAGGTCAATGATTTCGGTCTCGATTTCAAGCCCGTCTTCATCATTCTTCAATGGCTTAATCTCAGACGATTTCTGTGCGGGTTCATCATCAACCTGCTGTGCCTCGGTAACAAAAGCATCCATATCCGCCTGGGTTACCTTATCTTTGACATCATCAAAATCGTCTTCTTTTACCTCCGGCTCAGATGGTGTCTCAGGTGCTTCGGTCTTCTCCTCGGTATCCTGAACCGGTTCTTCCGTTGCGGCCTGTTCTTCTTCTGCTGATCCGGATTCTGTATTCTCTTCTGCGGCAGCTAACAATGCATCCGGCTCATCCTGGGCATTGTCAGACTGGGAATCGTCATCTTCATTATCATAGTCATAATCATCTTCATCAGGTATTACAACCGAATGTTTCTCTTCTGATTTGTGTGCAGCCAGAACTACCACAAGCACTATCAATGCTGCAAGCACAACTCCTCCGGCTATAAATGTAATATTACGGCCTTTTACGAGTGATGCCTTGGACTCTGTAAGCTTATCATTGTCCTGTTTAAGTGAATCCAGTTCTTTCTGCATATTATCATCGGATATTGCCGGCTGCGATGATGTATTATTACTTCGCTGTATTGTTTTTTCTACAGTGTCATATACATACCATATGCGCTCGCCTTTAGAATTGACCGCATAGAAATATACAAATTCGCTGTCTTTATCCGGTGTGTAAACTTTGACTTCAGTGCCCTGTATCTCACATTTGGTTTCTGCCATTCCTTCCGGTTTCTCTGATGCGTGTGATGCATCCAGATATACATAAACATTCTTTCCGCTCTTGAATGCAATATACTTCTCAAAGGTCTTGGTTTCCTTATCATAAATATATATTGCACCATTCTCATCGGCATCTGTAAGGTATACAAGATTCAGTCCCGTAACGTCGTTTGTAACGGTTTCTATTGTATCACCGCTGATATCAAGTGTTCCGGCTGTATATCCGTCAGGAATTTCATCCTCCGGGAAAGTCTTGCTTATAACATATTCCTTGCCGTCTATTGTAACTGTGGTATCCTTAACCGGTTCAGTTTCGGTCTCGGTTTCCGGCTCGGTTTCAGGAGCTGGAGCCGGAGCGGAAGCTCTGTTTACATTAATAGTGTATGTCATGACTTTACCGCTCTTTGCATACGACTTGACAGTAATAACATTATTTCCTACTGCAAGATTTTCCCAAGGTCCCTCAACTTCTGTCTTACCACCCTGTGATGATTTAGCTGATATATGAATGGCTGTGACATCATAAGGAACACTGCATGAATAATTCATTGTCCACTTGGCAAAAGACTTATTTAATGAAGTTTCTGCTATTCTAAGGCTGCTGAGTGTTGCATCCGAAAAAGTCGGATCTTCTGTCTCCGGTTCAGCCATAACCTGTACAGAAGCTCCACTGTAACTCATATTTACCACTGTAGGTTCTTCTTCGCCGTCAAATTCCATTATTGTTCCACCAGCAATTGAAAAATTGGCAGTTCCGACTGCTTTAGCCTTAAGTGTAATGGTAATAGAAATAGATTTAACTGACTGATTCCCTTCTAAATTAGTATCAACCTCATATGGTATCGTTCCCGCAGGTGATGTTGTCTTAGCTGCCGGCGTACTACTCACAAAATCAAACAGACTGTTATCATACTTAACATTAAATTCTGCATAATATATAGTGGCAGATGATGATATATTGACATTGACAGTCAGTTCATCACCAACCATAACACTTGTCTTATCAACCGATATCGTTCCGGTTCCCGATGCAGCATATGCTTTTTCGGTAAAACCAGCTGACATTGCCGCAACAATCATAGTAAGAACTATTATTGTACTTAAAATTTTTCTTTTCATATTAATCTCCTATCGTGTCTGAGTTATCGTTCCGTTTCTCCAGAGGAATTTCTTCATTACAGCCATATCGAACAAATCCACTCCTGATGATTTGGAATAAATATTAGCTGCTTCTAACTTAATTCCCGTTAAAATCGGTTTTACCCAATGATGTTTCTTAAGATACATGTAATCAAACAAATCCACTTTACCGTCCCCGTTGACATCACCATATAGGACTATCTGGTACTGTTTCATCACTTTGCCGTCGGCATCATATACAGTAAAATAGTCTCTCGTTGCTACCATGCTACTGTCTGACTTGGCTTTTTTATCAGAATCTAGTATTTTTACGGAACCGTTTGTCACAGATACCGCCTTGATTGCATTCGATACTTTCTCACCTATTGTAAATCCGTTGATGTAACTGCCGTTAATCTGCAATTTCTTATTATCGAAAGTTGTTGCTGCATTTCTTGTTACATCCACCTGATATGTTGTTTTCTCTCCTGACTTATCAGCCGAATCATACACATCTATATAAAATGTATTAACTCCTACCGTCAACGACTGTGCCGCTATTTTACCGTCACTGCAGCTTATCGTATGCTTTCCGTATCTGAGTTCAACAAGTGACTCGGATGATTCCATTGTGTATGTAAAACCAATACTTGATATACTGTTATTTACAGTCATCTTGTATTTGCCCGTTGCTTTATTAAATGTGCCGCTCAAACTTCCCGATGTAGGCTTCAATGCTGTTAAGTATGTACTTTTTTCAGGACTTTTTTCTCTTGTAATATTCAATGTATATGTCCTTGTCGTACCATATTCCGACTTACATACTATTTTGTATGTATTGGTTCCGACTTTCAGTGATTTCTTGCCGGTTCCGCTTACCGTAGAAGTCCCTGCGATAGCCTGCGCTGCTATCGTGACTGATTCCGTAGAATATGAAACCATTACGTTATATGAAGTTTTCTCATGATTAAATGTAGGTGTAAGAGCTAATTCGCCACCATTTACCGTGAGCGACTTAAGTCTGGTATTAGGATTCGCCCTCAATGACGTATCGTCGCCATTCGTATACCATCCCGGGTTCGGACAAGCCTGTTCCGGCATATTATTATAAACAGGTATTCTGAACACAAATGCCGAATCTGTTATTCCCGAATTCTTATATGTAGTATATATTTTACATCCCTCCGTTAATGATGCCGTAAGATTCTGAGCATATTGCTTCCAGTAATAATATGCCTTATTAACCACGCTGAACATTTCAAAATATATTGTATCCTGTCCAATTGCAATGTATCCGTTATTAACTTTAACAGCTCCTCCCATTATCGCCAGATACGGACTTGTCCAACCTTCGGACATAGCCTCTTTACCACCGTTGTTGATTACCGTCTGTTTTCCGCTTCCTGCTGCTCCTATATTAAAGAAATTATAATATATCGTTTTCTCCTTGCCGGTTGCCTGAGTGAAGTGCTTACCATCCGTGGTAATAACACCTTTACCCAATTCGTCATTACTTGTTCCCTTTTCCTGAATAAGTCTCACCGCCAGATGAACAGCACTTACTTTAGCCGCCTTAGCTGCATCGACAATTACCTGCGCATAGGTTTTATTGCCACTCGCCCCGGGGCATTTAGCATTATACATAAATGTACCCTTTAATGTATTATTGATAACCGTTACCGTATCATGCGATGCGTTATAACTTAATTGTTCAAACATAAACATGTATTCTTCTGTAAGCCAATTACGCGGATCCATAACATATGAAACTGCCGCCGGTGATGCCTGATTCCACTGTCCTGTATCAAATCCGACCCATTCGTTATTATCATAATTAAATGCTCCGTCTATCTCATCATATGCTTTCCATGCAGTCGGCGTCTGATACCATCTGCTATTATCCATGAGTCCGAGCGACATACTGTGTCCGCTTGCCGGGACAAGCTTTCTAGTAAGATAGCATTCATTGGCAAGAACCGTATTCCAATTAAGTCCCGTATTCACTGCCTCAAATGTCCAGTTCGGATGTTCCTTATGCAATGCACGCAGACTGTCCCTGTATGATTCCGGAAATGCTTCCAGTGACTTCTCGAAATTCACAGCTGCCACAACATCTATCGTCTGCTTAATCCCATATGCTCCGACAGCAAGCATGGAAATAACAGCGACTATTACTGTCGCTATATTTATCCTTCTTTTTCTAAACATCTTCAACATCTATCTATGTACTCCTATAATCCGGGCGAAAACCTGTTAATAAAATTATTATAAATAATTTTACCACAAATTTCAACAAATGGCGAAATAATTCCATATTTTTCCACAAATTTCACATTTACTCCATGGTTGGGACAAATGTATCTCTTATACCACTGAATTTAATTTTGAAATATTATACGATCATTATTGATTCATTATGAAAAGGCGTAAATTATTATCCCCAAATAATAGAATTTACGAGTTGAGGTGGTAGTTTACTACTTTGACAGGGTATTATATGATAATCCATTCTCACCATATTGACCGGAACCGTCAAAAAAGTGATAAATCACCTTTGGGGGCGGTTCCGGCTGTAACATATAATTCACCAAATTAAAAAAACATTGGACATTTGCGTTCAATACGCTTATACTTCTATTAAAGCATTTAAACTTAATTTCTACGGCATACGCCGAATTATAATCTGATATTTCGTATGAAATACTCTGAATTTTCAATGCTTTGTATCAAACAGTATTTTAATTACACCGGGCTTACTTTTATATAATTCACGCGCGGTGACACCCTTCGCACATTAAGGACTGCCTCCGCGCGTACTCTTCCACATCGGACAGCAATCTTCCGCGGCTGTTTGACGACGCCGGTACTTGATTTCGGCACGAAATCTTAGTACCGATGCGCCCGTCAACCAAGCGAGAGCATGCCGACGGAAGATTGCCGGCCGATGTGTGTACTTTGATAATTGAATAAGGCTTT
>ERZ1673734.2033-NODE-2033-length-12098-cov-8.415926_pt1 | contig 12098 bp, 8 predicted proteins | sample MGYA00580199_ERZ1673734 | MGnify/ENA primary metagenome ERZ1673734 (study PRJEB41218, sample SAMN15661742) | gut metagenome | host: Homo sapiens | place: Canada: London | collected 2015-08-20/2019-03-30 | study: EMG produced TPA metagenomics assembly of...
GAACGCTGGCCATGCATGCTGATACGGCATCGAACCAGAGTGATTCCGCTGGGGGAGCAAAATGAATACTCCCCCAAAAGGTAAATCACGACGCCCTACTTTTGCCCAAGTCAAAGCTGCGGCTTTGCGCAACATTGATCGCGTACTGAATCAATGGCTGCCAGACGGCAAGCGTGTAGACGGTGGCAAGGAATACACAGCACCCAATCCAACCCGCAACGACAAGCGCTCCGGCTCACTCAAAATCAACCTGAGTAAAGGCACATGGGCTGATTTTGCGACCGGCGATAAAGGCGGCGATCTAATTGATTTGGTGCGCTACCTGGATGGCGGCACGGACGTAGAGGCCTGCAACAAGCTTGCGGATCTACTTCGGCTGAGCACTGGAGATTCGCCATCAAAACCAGTCCCGACTAAAAGCCCAGCACCAGAGTGGATAGCAATTCAGCCAATCCCGACCGAGGCCATGAACAAGTGCCCCGCCAAGCATCGGCAACACGGCGCGCCATCCAAAGTCTGGATCTATCGCGATACTCAGGGCCATCCCCTAATGGCGCTTTATCGCTTTGACCTTGGCCTAGACGAAGACGGCAAATCCAAGAAAGTATTTGCACCGCTGACGTTGTGCCAGAGCTCCGATAATCAAACCGTCCAGTGGCGGTGGCAGGGCTTGCCCGAGCCACGCCCGTTGCTGCGACTACACGAACTGAGCTTGCAAGCAGATGCCACAGTGGTCCTGTGCGAAGGTGAAAAGGCTGCAGATGCTGCCGCCGAACTCTTTCCAGATTACGTTGCCACCTGCTGGCCAAATGGCTCGAATGCCTGGCACAAAGTTGACCTGTCCCCGCTCAAAAATCGCATGGTCGTGTTGTGGCCCGATAACGACCCGAGCGGCACAACCTGCATGGAAGCCGTTGCTAAAAAACTGGAAGCAATCGGAGCCGATTCAGTTCGCGTAATTGTGCTGGAAAACTTCAAACGCAAGCCCATCCTCAAAAATGATCTACCCGGTTTCGCCAAGGGCGGTACGTGGGAGCAAGGCGACGATGCAGCGGACGCACTCGCCAAAGGCTGGACATCGAGCCACATTGCCGAACTGGAGCGCACTGGCGAACTATTTGGTGTTGGCCCTGCTCCGGCCGCAGAGACCAAGGCAAAAGCACCGGCCAAACGCACAGCTAAGCCCAAGACAGACACTCTACCCAGCGGCTTTCGTCTGACTCACGAAGGGGTGTTTTACTCCGGCGAGGATGGCGAGTCGCGCCCTGTGTGCTCACCACTGGAAATCCTCGCTCGCACCCGTGACGCCAAAGGTCATAACTGGGGTTTGCTGGTCGAATTTGACGATCCTGACGGCGCAAAAAAACGCTGGAACATTCCTGCGCGCACCATGACCGGCGACTTCGGAAAAGACGTTCTAGGTCCGCTTGTAGATATGGGCCTGCGCCTTGCTGGCACGCGCTCTAGCCGAAATGCGCGTAACGATCTGCAGAGCTACTTCCAAGGTTTCGACAGCGCACAGCGAGCACGCTTGGTCACACGACTGGGCTGGCATGACAGCGCCTTTCTACTGCCAGAACAGCAAGTCGGCTCCCACACTGAGCATCTGCACTTCTACGAAGCAGGTGCCCAACTGCCGCCTATCAGCGAGGCTGGCACCCTGGAGCAATGGCAAGAGCAAATCGGCGCTTTGTGCGTTGGTAATCATCGCTTGGCATTTGTGGCCAGCGTTGCTTTTGCCGGGCCACTGCTGCACATGCTCGGCCATGAGTCAGGCGGCTTTCACCTATACGGTGATAGTTCAGGTGGTAAAACCACGCATCTGCAAGTAGCCGCCTCGATCTACGGCGGGCCGCGCTTGGTGCGGTCATGGCGCTCTACCGATAACGCTCTGGAGTCCATCGCGGCCGCGCACTCGGACGGCCTCCTCGTACTCGACGAAATCGGCATGTGTGACCCTCGTATCATTGGTGAAACCGTGTACATGCTCGGCAACGGCACCGGAAAAGCTCGCGCTAACGATCGCGGCCAAGCGGGCCGACAGGTTCAAGAGTGGCGCCTGCTATTTCTATCCACCGGCGAGAAAACCTTGGCGCAACACATGGCCGAGGCCAACAAAGAGCTTAAAGCTGGCATGGAAGTCCGCATGCTCGCCGTACCTGCAGACGCCAGTAAAGGGCTCGGCATGTTCGACGTGCTGAATGGTTTCGAGGACGCCGCTGCGCTTTCTGACGCACTCAAGGCCCGAGTGGCCAAGTACTACGGCACACCGCTCACAGCCTTTCTATCAGCGCTGTGCGAGCCCGGAAAAATACACGGCTGGGCGATCATCCTGCGCCGCACGCTTGAAGGGTTTATTGCCAAGTCCCTGCCCGCCTCAGCGAGCGGCCAAGCCCATCGTGCTGCGCTGCGTTTTGGCCTAGCGGCTGCAGCGGGTGAGCTGGCTACCGCACTGGGCATCACAGGCTGGCCAGATGGCACCGCGACCACAGCAGCCCGTGTCTGCCTCAACGCATGGCTGAATGAACGCGGCGGCGCCGGTAACTACGAAGGCGATGCCATCGTTGCTCGACTGCGCCAAGTCATCGAACGCTTTGGTGAAAGTCGCTTCACTCGCTGGGAGTCTGCCGCCGCCAAGATCGATGAGCACGGACCCCGCACCATTGACCGGCTGGGCTTTCGAAAATCTTTGGAGCACGGCTTGGGCGACGAGCTTCACACCACCAACACCTACTACGTGCTGCCCGAAGCTTGGCGCTCCGAAGTATTCAAAGGCATGAACATCAATGCCGTGAACAAGGAGCTACTACGTCGTGGAGTGCTCGAGCCGGGAAGCGATGGTAAGGCGTCTAGCCTCGTCCGCCTCCCGGGACTAGGGCCACAACGCTGCTACATCGTAAATACGGTTCCGGGGACAGATGAGAGCGAGGCCAGGGCTGCCTGACGGTTGCCCATTGATAGAGGTAGTGCCGGCTCATTCCCGGCCTCGCCAGCCGCTCATCCGATCCCAAATCAAATATGAAAGGAACTAGAGACATGAACGAATTCCAAGCCTCCACCCAACAACGTGAACTACAGAGCAATAAGCAAGAAAGCCTTGAGATCACAAACCTTGCAGAGCCTATTTCTGACGCCAGTGAAAAAACTGAGCAATGTGAAAAGAGACGTCATCTGCTGGATGAAATCGAAAAGCTGAAAACCTACCGCGACAATCACCTAACTGAAGCCGAAAAGCTCTATACAGAGATGTCTCCTCTAGAAGCTCTATTGGAGGGTGACGAGGTCATGGATGCTGATCGCGAAATTGAAATCCGGAAAAAGTACAACCAACTGAAAATTCCTTACGACTCTCGACAGCTTCATGTCAGCATCTTTAGCAATCAGATTGCTCGTCGCGAGAAGCTCGTTAATTACAAAACCTTGATGGCAGGCTACACCGACTCGATGGGTAGCTGGAAAGCCGACGAGCAAGAATTAAATGAGAAACGGGCCAGCCTCAGTACCCGCTTGAAACAAATTCAACAGAAAGCAAACGAGGATATGGCAAAGGCCCGTCAAGCAGAAACCGATGCAGCAACCGCCTATGCTCAGGCCGTGGCATGGGGCGACACCGAGGGTGAAAAAAAAGCCGATGCGGACGCGCAAAAGCATGCAAAAAACCTCACAACTGCAGCCGAGCATAATCGTCGCCAAAACCTGATTATTACCGCACTGGAACAGGAACTGGTCATCGTCGATCAACACATCGTCGAGGCAAAAAAGGAATATAACGCGATTGAAAGACAGGCCCTGCTTTTAGCTCATTCGGTGCTTGAAGAAAAATGGAACGAAAAAGCTAAGGAGCTTTTAGATGTGGGAGGCAAGCTCTGGGCTGCGTATCGACTAATAGATCGCGATCAAATCAACCTCAGGAAGCTGCAGATTCCTGAGGAAGGCGAACGATTCTATAGCTGGGATAGTAGTGATTTGTCGGAACGCTCTTACAAGTACAACGTCCAGGACGTCCTTGCAATGTAACCGCTCATATCTCCCGAAACGGCCTAATGCAGGGCCGTTTCGGTCACCCAGAGGCTCAACCATGAACACAGCTATACAAAGCAAAATCAGTTATTCAGATACCCTGAAAGCAAGAAAAGCCCACCTGAGCGGACTGATCAATCTCGTCAAGCCAAAGTCAGGGAAAACTACAAAAATAGAAACCATGACGATTGCAGCAATCAAGGCAGAGATTAACGTCATAGAACAACAGCTCGCAAAACGGAGCTAATGCCTAGACGGAAGCCCTCAGGGCTTCCGTCTAGGCCTGAACTTCAAATTCCTGCCAACAGCACTACAACCCTTCACCGAAAATAATCATACCTTCATAACCTCTCTCGAAATGACGTATTTGACCGATTGAAGGCCTTACAGACAGGCCTCTATCAGCCAGAAGCGGCCCTTCACGCGACCAGCGCTTGCCACCCGAGGCTTGCCCAGCAACCAGCGACGCCCCAATCAGTGCTCACGGCACTCGATCCAGCTCTTCTGCGGCAAGTATTCCAACGACTTCCAGTTTACCTAATCTCCGGTGAGCGCTCCCTGCACGGCTGGAATGTACCGCACTGGGCCCTCGAGCACTGCTCTGCCCACGAACACATCGAAATGCTGCGGGCATTACGGAGTTGGATAATCCACGGTCTTTCTCGATAGAACTGCATAGCTTCCTGCAACACTTACGACCCTAGCGAACCCCATTTGCAGCGGAATACCCGATTGCGGCCGGTTACGTGATGGACGCTTGCTCATCACATCGTCGAGCAATAGTTTTATTCAACGCGTTTGAACCAGACCGATGCTGTTTACTAGATCCTCTGCCAGTCATCAGCTGTGCTCCGGTGACATAGTGAAATCGGCTTCCATTTCACCACGACCTTGTACATCCTAATGGCGAATTGATGGCTTTAGGGTGATACCTTAGCTACAAATAGTGGTCCGGTCTCCGAGCATGAATAAGGATTAACGTGAGTACAGTAGAGCCAAGCGTCATCCAAAAAATCATTGAACTAGCTGATTACTCAGCGATAAAAAAGCTAGCAGCAGCACTTTGGCAGCAGGATGTCTCATATCACGGTGCCGCAATCATGGTAGGAGCGGGATTCAGTCGAAGTGCAGCACATAGTGGTGATACATCCAAAAAGCTATCTCTTTGGTTAGATTTTTCAAAAAAAATAGCAGGAGAGCTAGACCCAACCAATGAAAGGCTACCGCTTTCAGATCCACTTCGGCTCGCGGAAGAGTATCGAGCATATTTTGGACAACAGACACTAAACGATCTCATAAAAAAAGAAATAAATGACGCGGCCTGGACCCCTGGCGATCTGTATAAATCTCTACTAAGCCTACCTTGGTCAGAGGTTTTAACTACAAACTGGGATACTCTTTTAGAACGCGCTTCTCAAGAAATCAATCATCCCATCTACAATATCGTATCAAAACAAACTGATTTATCTTCAGTCCGTGCACCTCGAATTGTTAAGCTTCATGGCACCATCAACGCTACAGAAGAGCTTGTCTTCTGCCAAGAGGACTACCGAAAATACCCACAAACTCACGCTGCCTTCGTTAACTTTGCGCGACAAGTTTTTATAGAGAACGAATTATGCCTTTTAGGATTTTCTGGTGACGACCCAAATTTTCTACAGTGGGCAGGATGGGTGAGAGATCATCTAACAAAACATTCGCGACGTATATACTTGATAGGTGCTCTTAACCTCACAGCGGCTAAAAGAAAATACCTTGAATCAATTAACATTTCACCAGTCGATCTATGGAGTCTAGTTACAGAATTCGACGACTACGATGTAAAACACACCAAATCTACAGAGTTTTTTTTTGCCGCGCTGAACCACCTAAAACCTAAGAAATTATCAGACTGGTGTCCATCAGACTTGAGTAGAATCGAATCTTTAGAGGAGAAAATTTTTGCACTAAAATACGACCGTGAATCTTATCCAGGCTGGTTGATTTGCCCTCACACCATTCGCTGGAAAGTTTCCAACCAAATAAGCCTGCATCATTTTAGCAAAGACAACATTTCCAAACTATCACCGGATAACCGCGCGCTGCTTTCGTATGAACTGGCCTGGCGGTATAACATCACTTTTGACGTGGTTCCACTTTGGTTATCTGAAATATTTATCAATATTTGCGACCCTGCAACTCCTTGCATTCTGGGAAAAAAGAAGCAAATGGAAATTGCATTACTACTACTAAAGAACACTCGCTGGTTTGATAAAACCCCAGAAACTCAATCAATCACAAAGATAACGACAGATATATTAGAAAAAAACTTTTCTCACTGGCCAGACAGCACTGCGGAATTGGCCTATCATCAAGCAATTATAGCAGCAGAAAACTTTAACTATCGAGAAGTCGAAACTCTCGTAGAAAAAATAGTTGGGGTTGACCCGATATGGAAAATTAAAAAATCATCAATTCTAGGAGAGCTCGGATTATTTAGCGAGGGTGAAGCCCTCGTATCAAAAGCATATCATGAACTGCTAGATCAATATCGTCGTGATCGCAATTCTATTCACGTACTATCACGACTATCTTGGGCGCATGTATTACTGCGCGGCATGCAAGGATGGACCTCCGACAAAGAACTAGATGCTCTACCAGCTTCTCATAAAGGCTGGAAGTGCGATCCTTACGAGCAAGTTGACCACATTAAAGAAAAAGCCTCAAAAGGTCTCGAAGACTATAACAAAAAACAAACACCTATCGAACCTTTGTTTGAACCAGGACACTACAGAGATAACTCTAACAATGTAAGCCTCAGCAATGACACACACTTGCTTCTAATGATTGACGGCATTAGTCAAAACACTGGGCTCCCATTACATTGGAACAACACCAACTTTTTAAAGGATGCAGCAGAAAAAATAATTGCAACAGACCTTCTAAGCAACTCGGAGCGCTTCAAGCTTTCTATTCGCGCATCAACTAGCGACACTTCCATTTCTATCAAAAATACATTCTCACGAATCAATCTAGCGTGTACGTCACAGGAGGAAATCCTTCTCTACCTAAACCACTGCGATTACTCAATTAATTTTTGGCGCGCCAAAATTTCCGATGGTAGCCAAACACATCGAAACCACTGCATAGAACGATTAAGAGTATTCATCGAGGTATATGCTCGACTACTAACTCGAGCGACACCTGAAATGGCTGAACATGCATTTAAGCTCGCATTAGAAATTGGAAAAGAACAATTTTCAAACCATTTGTGGCTTAAAGACCCAATAAACAACCTACTAAAATATTCTTTAAAAAGCATTCCAAAATCGCAGCATTCAAAACTGCTACTCGAGGCTTTACGCTTTCCTCTGCCAAGCGAAAAAAACAACTCTGAATGGCCGAATATAACTATAAACCATCCTGGCTTAAGGGAGCCCAGTGTAGGCGTAGATAGCAGAATTGCAGAGTTGATTCAATCGATCGTGCCATCCTCCTCTTCCAATTCAGATATAACTACTTCACTAGACAACATTGAACACCAAAAAGAACACTCACCAAGACCAAAGATAAACTCGGCTGCACTTTCTCGACTTCTCCCGTTGGTGACTAATAAATTTACCAACCCCCAAGAGAACCTCGAGCTTTCCAGGGTTCTCTATGGAGAAGACTTTGATTTCAAAACACTTCCAAACTCAATCTTCCTTCCTCATATATTTAGCATACTTCCGTCCAACGACGAAACAAAAATTGTTGAGCTAGTCTCGCGAGAGCTATTCCCAGAACATTGCCCGATAACCTCCACACATTTACAATCTATAATTGCCGCAGCCCATTGCAAACAAAGGTCCACAACCCCCACCCCTCAACAATCAACAATCTATTTTGACCAATTAACCTCATGGAGAAGCGATAAAAAAAACAAGCACCCATTTGACTTTGCAGAGCAAACCGACAAACAAATAGGCAGGCTGATTGGTGAGGCTCTTGGATACTCTATAATCCCTTCCATGCCGGAGCAAGATCTTACTAAAGAGCGATTTGATCAGCTCTTTTCTTTTTGGTCCAACGTAGACTCTCCCTCAACTGCAATAGCATTTGTTTACTTTACCAAATCAAAAGAAGATTTCAGCCAAAGCATAGAAAAAATAATTCGTAAAGGATTGCAAGAAAGACAACAGGACAAAGTCTCTTGCGCAGCCTTTGCCCTGCTGAAATGGAGGGAGCTTTCCGACACAGAACCTTCACAGAGATTAATCAAACGTCTTTTATATTTAATCGAATCAGGGCGCACAACTGGGCTGACATCTCTATTATGGACCATTAACGAAATCCACAATAAAAAATGGCTTTCCAAAGATGGTCAAGCACTACTCGTCGATGTAATCCCATATATCTTTGATGATGCCCACTACAGTCGTATAGCCCGAAATAGTCGCGACGCAGTTAGCACGTCCTTCGTCCGCGCGGCTTGCGTAAAGCTTGCCAGAGATATTATCGCAGCCTCCGAACTGGAGCACGTCGAATTATTACGAGTGCTAAATGAAGCAAAGCAAGATGCGCTTCCAGAGGTTCGGTTTGCTGGGGACAATGAAGTAGCGGACTAACACTTCAATCGATGCAAGTAAATAAACCCTACTTAAACAGATATTTTGTTTCAGTTTATTTCGGGTTGATCACAGCGAGTCAAGCCCGACTGATCGATAGATGATGGGAAGACTCAGAGTTAGGCTATCGAACAAGACATTCATTCTTTAAGGAAAACACTGTGGAGATTTTGCAGCAAGCAGTAAGAAAACTCGCTAACTCGATGAGGATTTATGGTGAGACACACTGCGACTTCAAGAGACTGAAATACATAGATAAAGAAGAGGCGATTGATAATTTAGATCGTGCATTTGAATCAAAGCTGGAGGCTTTTCATAGTCTATACGACGTTTCCAAAGATCAACTCGACTACTTCTCCTGCGGAGATACCGCATCATTAATACTCATGCGCAATGCGATCCACCATCGCGACCATTTACTTTTCAAGAGCTGGAATCAAGAGATGGCTCTAGACGAAAGGTACAAAAATCATCTTGGGGCGGAATTTCTTTTAGTTGACTACCCTGTGCTAGGGGCCCCGTCCAAGATGCGATACTTCTATAAGCTTGAGGATTTTTATCTTCGGATAGATGAGAGTTTGAAATCTCCTTATCTAGAAAAGAAAATGGGATCAGCTAACCGAATAAAGCTTTTAAATAAAATCAATTCCGAGCTAAGCTTCTTAGAGATAAAAAAATATGCAGAGTCTGAAAGATATCCAATCGGGCAAGTCTATATAAATGTTATGCCTATCTTCATTTCTGCAACCTGTCGTGTCTTCAGCACCTTAAAGAAAAAAGGATTAACGTTCTCGGGCTTCGACGCAAAGATATACGAAGAACCATTCACAAATGAGCTGGAAGTTGATTTTTCTAAGTTTACTCATATGCCTTTACGTATAGTTTGAGCGCTAAAAATGGTTTAAGTCGGCGCGACTTAATTCAGGTGTTTCAAACCTCGGGATAACCATTTCGTAGAATGTTTTTGGCTTGTCTAGGCTAACAGCTCGCAAAAAAGTCGAGTGGCTTCTGCTGGCCGATTGCTGCCTGTCGCATAAAGGCAGTATCCGCCCCATAGGCGACGTTGGTCGATTGAACAACGGCATCGATGGCGGGGCCGTTGAACGTCAGGGGCCTGAAACCTGGGTCGAGAGCCACCCGCTATGCTAGTTAACTCTAGACCACAGTGGCATTTGTAACGGAAGCCGCTAGCGGAATTCACGCTATGGGCTATCGTCTGTGCTGGCACATTGAAATCACGATCTGAAGCGCAGGTTGATTTCGAGCCAATAAGGATGGGCTGCGGTGTTTTAAAAGCCGATGGCACGGTACCGCAGCAGCTTAATCATCTCTTGGGCGAGCAGCTACAAACGGAAGGTTTAAGACATGTCTAGATGTACAGCACCGGTACATGGTCATCGTTCGTCAAGCGCAAGAGCAGCGTGTCCCGCATGTGGCAGCGGATATAGCGGATACGGATCGCGATCGTATTCATCCTCGTCCTACGCACCATCCTATCCGTCCCCGTCTCATGGCGGGGGTGGTCGCAGTGGCGGCGGTTCATCCAGCAGCACAAAGCCGCGCTGGTCGAAACCCGGATCCTCTGTGGCCTACACCACCGCTGAGGTACGAACGCTTACACCGGTACGCGAAAATGTCGAGAGGCGTGCGACAGTACCTGATCTACGTGACGTCTTTCTTTGTCACGCCTGGGACGACCGGAAAGGATCCGCGAAGGAGCTGCATGATGTACTCGAGTCGCTCGGTGTCTCCGTTTGGTTCAGCGAGAAAGATGTCCTTCTAGGCTCTTCATTACTGCGTGAAATTGATAAGGGGTTGACTAAGTCTCGAGTAGGAATTGTGCTAGTGACCCCTTCTTTGCTGCGCCGCTTGGCAGCCGAAGGCATCGCCGACAAAGAACTTTCCGCGCTCCTGGCAAGGGATCTTCTGGTTCCCATCATTCACGACACAACATACGAATCGCTGCGCGAAGTCAGTCCTCTACTCGGTTCGAGAAGCGGCCTGAGCACTGCTGAAGATACGTTTGCTGTTATCGCGGACAAGCTTGCCGAGTTGGTCGCCCCGTAGCTTCACTGTCCATGCGTACGGCTTTACTTACAGACCCCGTTATCAAACGAAGGAGTTGACCACATGAGTATTAAACCCGGCCCCAAACCGATTGCTGAATCCACGGGCAAAAAGGACCAGCGCCGGCGTGTCACTGAAGAAAACAAACCCAAACATCCAGATCTGGAAGTACATAAACACAAAAAAGGTAAATGACCTTAAAAGCAGTGAGAGGGGGGCGAGTCACGTAAGTTAGGCCGCTTCCGCCCGTATTCCGCCTATCGCGTCCGACTGAAAAACGACCCAAAGCAGTCCTGCTGGAGGTTGGCAACCGGGCGGGAGCCCGGAAGCATGCGACTCTTCAACTATCGCGCCGGTAAACGCACTTCGCTGATTTAGGCGTCACCGGCCCTCCGCTTCTTGAATTGTTCAAAACGATCCCGGTACGAGAACATGTAGTCGAGAATTGCATTCGTGAATTCAATGGTGTCTCTAGCGTCTGGCTGGGCGATGGAAACACCCACTCCATGGGCAGCTTCATTGCCAACAATCCGCAGTGCATCAGACCACTCAAATAGCCGCTCGTCGATGAGGCCAACCTCCTTCATCTTCCTCAAGGAAAGACTGAGGTTTCGCTCCGCCACGCCATGCTCTGCGCATACACCTTCAATGGTCTTGCGGCACATAATCGCGGATGCTGTATAGGCCTGAGACCGATAACATGCGCAAGCTTCCTCGAAGGCGGCGCGGATCTCCTTGGGAGCATTTGGGTTGACTCGGACATCGGTTGGGGGGAAGACAACGAATGGGGTATCCCATTTATCGCCTTCTGCCATGTTTCCGATATTTGTCTGTCGCACAAGTATGGGAGATCTGCAAGCCGTGCATGACAGCAACGTGTAGCGGCAAGAAGGTTCTTTGCCCTCAAATCCACGCCAGTATCCGCCTGCCTCTTCTGCCTCAACGTATTGTCGACATTCTGCGCATTGGATGATCATTAGTTTTAGCTTCGTCCCTTCGAATCTGAGTAAGCGACCCAATGCGCCTGCCACGTTTAGTCACTTTACCTGATCGGGCAATGTCGGCGGTGATCTGCTGTCCCCCCGAAGGAGTTGGCCGAGAGCTGCCTCAGGCCCACTTCATAGTGACTATTCCTAGAGGAAATCACATGTAACACACGCAGCTCTTGTAACACCTACCTACGAGTACTGATCAACGCGGTGCAACTACCAAAAAAACCTTTAAAATCATATGTTTATATTTTTTCGTAACACCAGTAACACTTGTAACACAGCTTTCGATAGACCATCCCCTAGCCCCCAATCGGTAGTACCTTCAGCGATAGGAGCAGAGGAACTTCCCGACGAAGTTAAAAGCACCGGGGGTCCCTGGGACTTATTGTTAGGTACGGGGCAGGAAACCCGCGGAAGAACGTTAGTGGGAGGG
>ERZ1673734.2047-NODE-2047-length-12037-cov-4.140210_pt1 | contig 12037 bp, 10 predicted proteins | sample MGYA00580199_ERZ1673734 | MGnify/ENA primary metagenome ERZ1673734 (study PRJEB41218, sample SAMN15661742) | gut metagenome | host: Homo sapiens | place: Canada: London | collected 2015-08-20/2019-03-30 | study: EMG produced TPA metagenomics assembly of...
CCTAACTTTTCGTGCAAACAATCAACAACAATGTATCCATATGGAGCATCCCATTCTTTAACTTTTAAATATTTCACTAACCTATCTGATGTTTTAAGACGAAAATCATAACCACCATAAGAAAAAGTCGTAAACCCATCTTTATTGCTCAAATAAGCTGTATCTTTGTTCTCCATATTTTCACCACCTCATAAATTGCTGATCAGCTCTACTCAAATTATATCACACGAATAACTTTTTGATAACTATTTACCACTTCAAAAAGCCGCCACGCTCACGCGCAGCGGCTCACAGCAGTTCACTTATCTCACCGCCACATATACTGCTTTTCATCGGCAGCTTGTTAAGATAAGCATTTCTTTCTTAGTAAATACCATAACACCATTGCAAAGTGCAACTCAATCAAAGGATTTTCTCACAACATATGTAGTTTTGCCATCAGGAATATCCGGATTCTGCTCGAAAATAGAGCATAGTACAGACGTTAATTTATCGGTAGCAGCCTCTGACTGCATATTGATGGTGTAAACCTGATGCTGATAAACTTCCTTACCTTTGGAATTTTTAAACTTTACCTTATTGTTATGCTTGGGTCCAAGGGCATACAGATAAATAGCATGATATTTTTCATCAGGATTATTTATCTTGGAATCATTGACGAATTTACCATTGTAAGACGGATGGAATTCAAGCGTCGATGCAAAATCATCAATGTACTTAAGCATTTCCGGCGTAAGTTTAGGTGTTTTCGTCACATCCTTAATGTAACTGGGATATCTGTAATATTTTCCGTCCTGAGGTTTTGCTACAACATTCTCCACCTTCTTATCGGGCTCAGGCGCAGGCTTTTTGTCCTTGGCATCATCACCGCAGCCTGCTGCCAAAAGCAGTGCTGCAACCAAGCCCGCCGCAGCCACATACTTAAATTGCTTTTTCATAATCTTCGCCTCCTTTTTTCATCTGCTTAAGCTTTTGCTTTTCTCTACGCTTATTATATGCTATGGAACTAAAAAGCGCCCCACCCCAAAAGCCGTTTTAGGGTAGGACGCTTAAAATTTTTATTGATTTATGCTAAAACAGGTCAATCAAATCTTTTTTTCACAACATATGTAGTTTGACCGTCAGGAATATCCGGATTCTGTTCGAAAATAGAGCATCTTACAGACTTTAATTTATCGGTAGCGGCATCTATCGTCATATTGATGCTGTAAACCTCCTGCTGATAAACTTCCTTACCTTTGGAATTTTTAAACTTTATCTTATTGTTATGATTGGGTCCAAGGGCAGACATATTGATATAGTGAGTTGTTTCTTCCGGATTCTTTATCAGGGAGGTATTGGTGAATTTGCCCTTGGAATCCGGGTGGAATTTAAGCGTCGAAGCAAAATCATCAATGTACTTAACTATTTCCGGTGTCATCTTCGGTGTTTTGGTCACATCATTAATGTAATCGGGATATCTGTAATATTTTCCGTCCTGAGGTTTTACTACAACATTCTCCACCATCTTCTCCGGCTCAGGCGCAGGCTTCTTGTCCTTGGCATCATCTCCGCAGCCCGCCGACAAAAACAGCGCAGCAATCAAACCTGCTGCAGCCAAATACTTAAAATGCTTTTTCATAATGTACGCCCCCTTTTTTACATCTGCTTAAGCTTTTTGCTTTTCTCTACGCTTATTATATGCCCAGTAACGAAAAAGCGCCCTACCCCAAAACATGTTTTAGGGTAGGACGCTTAAAATTTTTCGTTTTTTGAGCTAAAAAAGTTATTTTTCAGTGGAAATTACTTCTTCAGGCAAAAGCTCAGGCAGTTTTGCCCTTCAGCTTAAGCACTGCTGCCAGCAGCAGGCTTACTACAAAGCAGGCGCTGAAGAAGTACAGCGTAAAGCTGTAGCTGTGTGTGCGCTCGTAAATTACGGATAAAAGCAGCGGTCCTGCAATACCTGCCAGGCCCCACGCTGTTAAAATACGTCCGTGAATTGCGCTCAGCTGCTTGGTGCCGAACAAATCGCTCAGATATGCTGGCATGCAGGAAAAGCCGCCGCCGTAGCAGGTGATGATGATAAACACCAGCAGTTGGAACATAAAGCTTTCATTTACGCCACCCAAAAGGTAGAAGGCCACAATCTCAATCACGAAAAATGCCAGATAGGTATTTGCGCGACCAATGTAGTCAGAAATAGTGGACCACACAATACGACCACCGCCATTCAGCAAGCCGATGATGCCAACCATAGACGCCGCCGCAATCGGAGACATACCGATAACCTCCTGTGCCATAGGCGAAGCCACAGCCAAAAGACCGATACCGCAGGTGATGTTCGTAAAGAAAATCCACCACAAAGCATAAAACTGCCAGGTGTGCATAGCCTCCTTCACGGAGTACTGCACATGCTCAGGCATCTTTGCCTTAAACTGTCCTTTGCCTGCTGCAGTTTCCTGCTTAGGCGGCTCCAGATAAAGCGCGGAAGCAGTCATCACTACTGCGTAGATGCAGGCCAGAATCACAAAGTTTTCTACCAGGCCGTATTTAGCAATCAAAATCTGCATCAAAGGACCTGCAACGAGGCTGGCAAAGCCAAAGCCCATAATCGCCAAGCCGGTTGCAAGACCGCGATTATTGGGGAACCACTTCACCAGTGTAGACACCGGCGTAATATAGCCTGTTCCCAGACCGATACCGCCGATAACGCCGTAAAAAAGATATAACAGCAGCAGGCTGTGCTGCGTCAGTGCATAGGCCGTACCCAGCAGACCGCTTACGAAAAAGCACATGGATATCAGACCGCTGCGGCGCGGTCCGTATTTTTCAACATACGTTCCCAAAAAGCCTGCTGAAGTTCCCAAGAACAAAATCGCCAGCGAAAAGGTCCAGGTAACCTCCTTCAGCGAAAAACCCATAGCCTGCATAATAGGCTTCGTCAGTACACTCCATGCGTATACGCTGCCAATGCTGATGTGAATGCCGATGGCTGCCAGCACGATCAGCCATCTGTTTTTTGTCTGTTGCATCATGAATACCTCTCTTTATAAGTATTACCTAGTCACCCGGGTTTTCTCTTTTGCTCCTTATAAAGAAAAAACGTCTGGGCGATTTTGCCCAGACGGTCGGCGCATACATTCATCTGCCTCCACGTGGTCAATTCCACTTATCCGTCAGGAAGCAGACTGCATTAGGTTATGACTCTATTATACACAAAATTCCGTAATTGTCAACATATAGTGTTTTGTTAATATTTTGTTACTATATAGTGTAGGAAAAAGAGTACCTTCCCCAAGGGGCACAACCCTCAGTCATCGCCTACGGCGATGCCAGCTCCCTTGCAGGGAGCATATAGAAAATTAGAGTTTCAATATATCATTATATCTTCTCTGAAAGGGAATGTGGCTGCGAGCTTTGCGAGCAGACGGAAGGGTTGCGATATATCAATTGCGATGCACATAACCCCCTTCCGCCTCACTTCGTTCGGCACCTTCCCCTATGGGGCAGGCAAGAAGGTTAAGCTAAAGCTCACACAAACACAAAAAGAGCCGAGCGAACGCGCGGCCCTTCAATACTCATCATACTAAAATTATTTCTTACGAAGATTTACAGTTGTCGTATGCTTGCAATGCGGGCAGCAAGCCTTACCACCGCCGGCATCACAGCCAATGCAGCCACCGGTTTTATGTGCCTTGATGACCTGCTTGGATGCCAAATACACACAACCAACAATAATCAGACCAATAATCCAGGTTGCCATACGAAACACCTCTTTTATTTTGCATCAATGCTCATAACCGTCTCTTTGTTATATTTCTTAGCCGGACGGAAGAGCAGATACAGAAACGCAATCAGGAAAACGACAGCCACGCCAGTACCGAAGCTGAACGCTTCACCACCGACAAGCACTCTGCCGAACTGGTAGACCATCAGGCAGATGCTGTAAGCATACAGGTTTTGGAAGAGGATAGTTGCCCAGGTCCACTTCTTGCTGTTCATCTCCTGGCTCATAGTGGAAATCGCTGCCAGGCAGGGAGAATCCAGCAGATTGAACACCAGGAAGGAGAACGCTGCAACAGTACTCGGGAAGAACGCCATAACAGCAGTCCACAAATCAGGCTCATCCTCGGCAGCCTCAGCCAGACCGGAAAGAATAGCCATCGTGCTGACGATAGACTCCTTAGCCACAAAGCCGGAGAAGGCAGCAGCCACAGCCTGCCAGCTGTCAAAGCCCAGAGGAGCGAATATAGGAGCAAGACCGTTACCGATGTAAGCAACAAAGCTCTTTTCAGTATCAACCATAGCAACAGAGCCTTCATCAATACCAAAGCTTGCCAGGAACCACATAACAACGCAGCACAGGAAAATAATAGTACCGGCTTTTTTCAGGAAGCCAGCAACACGCTCCCAGGTATGCAGCAACACGTTCTTAGCAGCAGGCAGATGGTACGGCGGCAGCTCCATAACGAACGGAGCAGGATCACCGGCAAACAGCTCAGTCTTTTTCAGAATGATGCAGGCAGTAATAACAGCAAAGAAGCCTACGAAGTACATAATCGGTGCCATGTACCAGTCACCGCCCATAATAGCGCCGGAAAGCAAAGCAATAACAGGCAGCTTAGCACCACAGGGAACAAAAGTTGTAGTCATGATAGTCAGACGGCGGTCGGTTTCGTTTTCAATAGTACGGGAAGCCATAATACCCGGTACGCCGCAACCTGCGGAAATCAGCAGAGGAATGAAGCTCTTGCCGCTCATCCCGAACTGACGGAAGAAACGGTCCATAATGAAGGCTACACGCGCCATATAACCGCAGTCCTCCAAAAAGCTCAACAGCAGGAAAACAATCGCCATCTGCGGAGCAAAGCCAATCGGTGCGCCAATGCCGCCGATAATACCGTCAACAACAAGAGATACCAGCCAATCCTCACATTCGGCAGCCTCCATGTGCTCCTGCACCCAAGGCTGAATCCATTCGCCGAACAGTGTATCATTAGTAAAGTCGGTTACAACCGTACCGATAGTTTCTACAGCGATATAGTAAACCAGGAACATGATAATCGCGAAAATCGGCAAAGCCAGGAAACGATTCGTTACAATGCTGTCGATTTTATCGGAAATCGTCAGACCGGTATGGCCTTTGACAACAGCATTGCTCATCAGCTCGCCAATGTAGTTATAACGCTCGTTGGTAATAATGCTTTCGGCATCATCATCAAGTGCTTCCTCGCAGGCTGCAACGATTTCTTCAATCTTAGCCTGCTCTCCTTCGCTCAGGCCCAAAGCTTCAGCAATCTTCTTATCACGCTCAAACAGCTTGACCAGCAGCCAACGCTCGCTAATACCGTGAACCTTGTTGCCGGCTTCGCGGGCAATCGCAGTCAGAGCATCCTCAACCTCGCTGCAGAAGCGCATATATTTCGGTGCAGCACCGCCGACAGCTTTAATTGCTTTTTCGGCAGCCTCACCGGTACCTTCACCCTGCAGTGCGGAGGTTTCCACAATCTCGCAGCCAAGCTCGGCAGCCAGCTTAGCGGTATCAATCTTATCGCCGTTCTTGCGGACGATATCAATCATGTTCAAAGCAATAGTTACAGGATAACCCATCTCCATAACCTGGGTAGTCAGGTACAGGTTACGTTCGATGTTAGAGCCGTCAACCAGATTCAGCACACCATCAACATCATTTTGCAGCAAATAGTTACGAGAAACAACCTCCTCCAAAGTGTACGGGGACAAGGAGTAAATACCGGGCAGGTCGGTAATAATTACATCATCATGACCTTTAAGGCCGCCTTCTTTTTTCTCTACAGTTACGCCGGGCCAGTTACCAACATATTGGTTGGAACCTGTCAAATCATTAAACATTGTTGTTTTGCCGCAGTTAGGGTTACCAATCAGGGCAATCTTGATCTGTTTCATCTTTTCCCTCCAAATTATTCTACAACGATGTGTTCAGCCTCGCCATTACGCAAAGTCAGCTCATAGCCACGTACTGTTACCTCCACCGGATCACCCAGCGGTGCAACCTTACGTACGAATACGCTCACACCTTTAGTCACGCCCATATCCATAATACGTCTTTTTACCGCACCCTCGCCAACGAGCTTAGCAACGGTAACTGTTTCACCAACAGGAACTTCTTTTAATGTTTTCATAACATCCTCCACTTGCATCAGATAAATATTTTGGCTGCCATCTGCTTGCTCAGGGCAATGCGGGCATCCTTCACATTGACAATAAGATTACCGTCAATTTCAGAAATAACAGTTACATCTGAGCCTTCTACAAAGCCCAGGTTAGCCAGAAAGCGTTTGATTTCATCCTTGCCGTGAACAGCGCTAATCTTGTTAGTCTCGCCACGACGGGCCATTAATAAAGGCATCATAATTCCCTCCAAAAAAATTGTTAGCAGATACTAACTTTAAACGATTTCAATAGCAGTTAGGCAATACTAACTACTATTGAAAGTTTACGTCAGCTATAAATTTTTGTCAAGCATTTTTTATAAAATCCTACGCTAATTTACAAAATTGGTTAGCTTACGCTGTCATGTTTACAAAAAAACATCGGCTGACTTTATAGTCAGCCGATTTAAAGCAAATCAGCATATTAGCTATAGCTTTTTATTATATCTTTTTGTAGAGAATACGGATAGAATTCAGCACGCACAGCAGCGATACACCGGTATCCGCAAAGACTGCCGCCCACATAGAAGCATAGCCCATAAGGCCTGCAATCATAATAATAACCTTAACAGTCAGAGCGAAAATTACGTTCTGCCAGGCAATCGCACCTGTTGCACGCGCGATAGCAATCGCTTGCGGAATAGCCTTCACTTCGGAATTCATGAAGACAACGTCGGCAGCCTCAATCGCTGCATCTGCACCGCTGCCCATAGCAGCGCCGGCATCCGCACCGGCTAATACAGGCGCATCGTTAATGCCGTCACCAACGAACATAACCGGGCCGTACTTGTTGCGCAGCATATTAAGCTCGCTAAGCTTATCCTGCGGCAGCAGCTGAGCGCGTACCTCGTCAATACCTGCTTCCTTAGCCACAGCCTGCGCTTCCTTCTGCGCATCGCCGGTGAGCATAGCAGTTACCAGGCCTTGTGCCTTCAGCGAAGCAATTGCTTCCTTGGCATCTTCCTTCAGAGTATCGTTAATCAGCAGTTGGCCCATGTATAAGCCATTGTCGGCCACAAGCACCTCACTGCCGCTTTCGGTAGGAGTATAGCCGCCGTATTCAACGTTAAAGCGTTGCAGCAGCTTGGTATTGCCGCACAGAACCTTGCGTGCGCCAAAGTACGCAACCAGGCCTTCACCGGCAATTTCTTCAAATTTATCGGGGCGTACAAGCTCAAGCTTTTCAGCCTTAGCAGCCTCTACAATGCTTACGGCAATCGGGTGGGTAGAAACAAGCTCTGCACTTGCACACAGGCGCAGCAGCTCGTCAGCTTTCATGCCTTCGGCAGCATTAACCTTCTGCAGCACGAAGTTACCCTTGGTAACGGTACCGGTTTTATCCATAACTACGGCAGCAATGTTTTTCAAAGCCTCCATAGCAACGCCGCCCTTAAAGAGAATGCCGTACTTGGAGCCGGCGCCGATGCCGGAGAAGAAAGCCAGCGGCACGCTCAGCACCAGTGCGCAGGGGCAGCTGATAACAAGGAAGGTCAGCGCGGTGTAAATCCATTTATTCCAGTCGCCAGTAATCAGGGACGGAATCACAGCAGTCAGTACTGCGGCAGCAACAACAAACGGAGTATAGATACGTGCGAAGCGGGTAATGAAGCGGTCGATAGTCGGCTTGCTGGCAGCAGCGTTCTCTACGCTGTCCAGAATGCGGGTTACCATGGACTCTTCCAGAACCTTTTCTACACGGATTTTCAGCATACCGGAGGTGTTCACGCAACCGGAAACAACCTCATCGCCATATTTGCGTTTTACAGGCACAGGCTCGCCGGTTACAGGAGAGGTATCTACCAGACTTTCGCCGTCGATAACAACGCCATCCAGAGGAATACGGTCGCCTACGCGCACCAGCAGGATATCGCCTACGTGTGCGTCAGCGGCAGGAATAACCTTCACATCTTCGCCTACCAGCAGGTTGACAACCTCAGGACGCAGGTCAACAGCGTCCATAATCTGGCCACGGCTCTTTTCCACCGCACGCTGCTCAAAGTATTCGCCCACACGATAGAAGAACATAACGCCTACAGCCTCTTCCCAAGCCTGAATAGCAAACGCACCCAATGTTGCAACGGTCATGAGGAAGTTTTCGTCAAATACATTACCCTTCGCAATATTCTTCAAAGCAGTCAGCACAATGCGTCCGCCAAGCAGAATATAGGCAAAAATCAGGAAGTACATATGATATGCTTCCGGCACCAAGCCCAGCCATTCGGTGATGATGAATACTGCACCGCCAAGTACAATTTCGATAATCGTCTGCTTTTCGCTCAGCTCGGAGAAGATACCGCCGGATTTTTTGCGTTCCTCCAGCTCAGGAGCCAGAGAAGGCTTGCTTTCAGCCTCCAGCAGTACAACGCCCTCTTCTACCTTATCGGTTACAGCCTGCATTTTCTCCAGCAGACCATTGTAATTCTTAGCACTTACGCGCAGCTTTTTCGTAGTAAAGGTCAGGGTAGCTTCATCAATCTCAGGCATAGCGTTCAGCGCACGTTCAATCTTGGCACCGCAGTTAGCGCAGTCCAGATTCTGCACCAGATAAACTCTGCTCTTGCCGCCTAATTGCGGACGGCGGTCACGCGGTACTACCACAACGTCGGACTCAATAGATGTGCAGATTTTTTGAATTTCCGGCAGCAAAGCCTCATGGTCAGCAGCGCTGAGGCGCAGCTGCTTGGTAGCAAAGCTTACGTTGGCATAGGTTACACCCGGCAGCTCTTTGATTTTGTATTCCATTTTGGCAGCGCAGTTAGCACAGCCAAGGTTTTGCAGAATATATACGCGCTTAATTTTATCGGCATCCGGCATACGGCAGGTGCAATTAGCCAGGCTTTCGCCGCATACATCGCAGTACTCCTCATGCGGATGGCAGATTTCGCAATTACAGTCAGCAGGATGACCGGGAACGTGATGTCCGTGTACATGAGCATGTTCGTGGCCGTGGTCATGTCCGCAGCCACACTCGTCACCGTGTGCGTGAGCATGTTCATGCTCGTGGCCGTGGCCGCAACCGCATTCGTCACCGTGCGCATGAGTATGTTCGTGCTCATAGTCGTGGTCGCAACCGCATTCGTCACCGTGTGCATGAGCGTGTTCATGCTCATGGCCGTGGTCGTGACCACAACCGCATTCGTCACCGTGTGCGTGAGCATGTTCATGCTCGTGGCCGTGGTCGTGTCCGCAGCCACATTCGTCGCCGTGCGCATGTGCGTGAGCGTGTTCTTCATCTTCATGCTTATGATCATTACCACAGCAGCAATCATCGCCATGCTCATGGGAATGCTCTTCATGGTCATGGTCATGATCGTGGTCGTGTCCGCAACCACAAGCATCGCCATGAGTATGCTTAGGCACATGTCCCATAGTTTTATGATCATGATCCTTACCGCAGTGACCGCAGGTGCAGCCTTCCAGATGCTTGCTGTAATCCTCTACACTATTGATATGGCCGTCAATATGACGAAATGCTCTTACATCGCCGGCACCGTTACGGATATCTTCCAAATCTTTCTTCATTGTATCTACCACCTTTCTTTTCAGGTTGTCACACTCTTCATATGAGTATCTATTCATATGTAATATAAAAAATAATAGGAAAGGTGATAACACCTTTCAGTAAATTCTTTGATACCTATATTATAACACAAATAACGTATGAGTCAATACTCACTCATGAAATTAGTGATAAAAATTCCTAAGAAAAAATGGGTACAGCACATTCGCCGTACCCACTATAAAAATTGATGGAGAAAATTACTTTAAGATAAGCTCTATGCTTGCGCATATTGCTTTAGGACTGCCTTAATCAAACAGGTGGCAGGCAACCCAATGGCCGTGCTCAACCTCTTTCAGCTCAGGCTTAACCTGTACGCAATGCTCGGTGCAGTGCTCGCAACGGCTGGCAAAGGGACATCCCGGCGGCAGGTCCAGCGGACTTGGGATTTCGCCTTCCAACGGCTCAATCTTTTCTCCCGGCTTGAAGTCTACCTTAAATACAGCACCCATAAGTGCCTTGGTGTACGGATGCTTGCACTGTTCTGCAATACGGCCGTGCTCCAGCCATTCTACAACGTTACCCAAGTACATTACCGCAACCTGATGGCACATCAGGTCTACCAGACCGAGGTCATGGGCAATGAACAGATAGGTAATATTTTTTTCTTTTTGAATGCGGCACAGCAGCTCGCAGATTTTTTCCTGTACAGAAACGTCCAGCGCGCTGGTTGCCTCGTCGCACACGATAATCTTCGGTTCAAGTGCCAGAGCGCGGGCAATGCCCAGACGCTGACGCTGACCGCCGGACATGCTGTGCGGATAGCGGTCCTTGAATTCAGCAGGCAGCTCAACCATTTCCAGCAGCTCTGCTGCTTTAGCGTCTACCTCGCTGTTTTTAATCAGGCCGAAATTTTTCAAAGGCTCGGTGAGGATATCCTTAACAAGCATCTTCGGGTTGAAGGCAGCAGTAGGATCCTGGAACACCATCTGGATGTTCTTTCTGTCCTGACGCAGCTGTTCACCCTTGGACTGCATCAAATCATGGCCTTCGAAAATTGCTTCACCGCTGGTAGCAGGGTGAATACGCAGCAGAGTACGCACCAGTGTACTCTTACCGCAGCCGGATTCACCGATGATGCCCAGGGTACGGCCTTTGTATGCACGCAGGTTGATGTCATTGCAGGCAGTCAGAAACTTGCCGCCGTCAACTGCGAATTTTTTGGTAAGGTGGTTAATCTCCAGTACCAGTTTAGTACGTTCATAGGCCGGTCTTTCATTATTGCTCATAATATGTCTTACCTCCTATGACCGGAACTGCCCTCAGCAGCTGTTTTGTATAATCATCCTGCGGATTAGCAATAACGTCCTCACGCTTGCCATATTCCACAACATGACCGCCCTTCATAACCATCAGCTTGTTGGATACGTAGGAAGCAACGCCCAGGTTATGCGTAACCATAATAACGGCCACGCCGTATTCGTCACGAATATCAACAATCTGACGGATAATCTGTGCCTGAGTAGTTACGTCCAACGCACTGGTAGGTTCATCGGCCAGGAGGATTTTCGGGCTGAAAATCATAGCCATAGCAATACCTACACGCTGACGCATACCACCGGACAGCTCAAACGGATAGCTGTTCATGATATTTTCCAGGTTCGGCAGACGCACGTTAGTCAGCATATCGCAGCACATCTTGTAAGCCTGATCCTTAGACTTGTCCGGCTGATGCGCCTGAACATAGTCGATGAACTGTTGGCCGATGCGACGGATAGGATTAATCATGTTGCCGCTGTCCTGGAAAATCATGGACATCTCACTGCCATACATTTTGCGCCATTCATCAGGGGTATTTTGCAATACATCCTTGCCATCAAAGATGATGCTGCCGCGGCTAACACGGCCGGCACCGGGCAGGCAACCCATAATAGCGCGGATAACGGTTGTTTTGCCACTGCCGGACTCACCGACAATGGACATAATCTCACCCTTATCCAATTCTAAGCTGGCACCGGTTACGGTGAGCTTGTCACCGTAGCTGATGTCTAAATCTTTTACTTCAAGAAGCATTGAACAATTACCTCTTTATTAATTATTGTTTCGGGCAAACGTCTTTAGTCAGCCAATAGTAGTCAGCCGGGAAGATATTAGCGTTAGCCAAGCCTGCTTTAGATACCATGTTGGTCTTCGGATAGCCAAAGAACAGAGCAGCGCCGTCATCCAGCAGGATTTGCTGCATTTGAATCATATATTCACGACGTTTAGCCGGATCGAATTCTACAGACAGCTTATCAGACAGTGCGTCGTATTGCGGATTGCTGTAGCCGGTGGAGTTTTGCGGTTGGCTGCCGTTGATGTTGCTCTT
>ERZ1673734.2052-NODE-2052-length-12016-cov-5.671934_pt1 | contig 12016 bp, 8 predicted proteins | sample MGYA00580199_ERZ1673734 | MGnify/ENA primary metagenome ERZ1673734 (study PRJEB41218, sample SAMN15661742) | gut metagenome | host: Homo sapiens | place: Canada: London | collected 2015-08-20/2019-03-30 | study: EMG produced TPA metagenomics assembly of...
GTGTTCCCACCGTCTCCACATACAATTCCAGCAATTCCTTCCACACCTTGTCAGCTTCCTGGTACTTATTGATATTCGGAAACTGGTGAAAGCGAAGTGTCCCGCTTTCATTAAGAATCGCCTGGCATGCCGGCTCCAATGTACTCAGCGTATCCATGCAGGAAGATTCCGCCACTACCAGCATTGTCACCTCCCCATTTTTCTCCCGTTCCAACAGTTCCTCCATCTTTGTGTATGTATGGATCTCCCATGGCAGTTCCTTCTGCCTTCTCAAAAACTCCGAAAGAAGTCTCGCATACTCTTCTTCACGGTCGAACAGAACCATAACCGCTTCCTTCTGTTCCATCAATAAACTCCTCCTATGTATAACAGCACACTGCAAAAAACGGGACCGGCCATACAGATTCCGCTTGCCGGATGTGCTCTCTCCTCTGCAAAATACGCCTTCCAGCGTCCACAGCGGACAACATCCCACACATATTCACCCAGATAACACAATCTGTCCCACAGATTACGTGCCAGGTACATTTTGCAAAGTGCAAAAACTGCTGCGAATAGCAGCGCGAAAAATAGAAAACAGAGAACTTTTTCACCGGAAAAATATCCTGCACAGACACCCAGGAGTTTCACGTCACCGGCTCCCATGGCACCAATATAAAAAAACAGATAGAATGCCACTGTCGTCAGTAAAACATTGCAAAAATATTCCATAATCCCATAAATCCCCTGTTCCCACCATCGGAATGCCGCTCCGGCGATCAGGTAGCTCAGGATCAGGCCGTTGGGGATTCTGCGGCTTCTGTAATCATATCCGCAGGCAATACTTAATAGAAAACATAATACACCCTTTATTACTGTGTTCGTTGCATTCTCACTCTCCTTTCCTTCGATTTACAAGTGGTAATGTGGGATGACTCTATCCCATAAAAGAATTCTTTCAGATCTTATAAGATATTTGATACAACCATCGCGATTGGTTGTAAGATGGATTATAGCCGTTGTTTTTCCGTCTGACAAGTGTTTTTCCGTAAAAAAATAATCTTTGGCACATTTTAACAATCACCTTTCTCATACGGCCTTCCAAAATCCCGCAACTCCTTGATTTTACGGCATTTTCATCTGTCAAAGCATATGATAAACTGCCAGGCCGTATAATACCAGGATTCCCGGAAAGCCCAAAATACCCACTGTCAGAGCCGTAGCTGCATTGATTCCCACTGCTACCGTGAATCCCAGGATCTCTATCCCCCAATTTAGAAAATACATAAAGATCACTCCAAAAACACTACGCAATACAAGGTTTAAAAACCACTCCGCCTTTTTTCCCAAAAAACTTATGGCAAAGAGCAGGACTGCTGCCCCAATAATCCACAATAGATTCTCCGGATGCTCCATTGTTGTCCTCCCGATCTTTCCGCTGTTTGTTATAATCTATTCCCATTTTTCGCAAAAATGTCTTCCAGTTTTATGTTAGGCAGGTATATTTTCCCTTTCTGCTTCCTATACTGTTAGCAGAAAGGATGGATTTTTACATGAAAATCTTTTTTAGTCAGGTAAATACAAATTCCGAAATGATCGAAGAAGATCTCGCACCGTTGGATTTAAAAGAATCCATAAGAAAAACCCGCCAGGCTCTGGATATCGCCTATGCGGGTTTCGATAATGCAATCGAAAGTGATCTGATCGACAGTTATATCTATGAAATTAATGCTTTGCAGAAACGGTATCAGCACCTCACCGAACTCGCCGCTTCCCAGCCTGTGCGGCAGGAAAAAACTTTATACCAGCATTCCCCGATTCGAGCCCTGGTCAGCCATGTTTTCGGTTAACTGATTTCTTCCGTAAGTCAGTCCCGCATACACGGTCTGCGAATTATTCATCACAGGACCGGACGAATTCTGATCCTGAATCTGTCTGTAAGCATCACAGAGCGGTGCTATAACCTTCCGGATATCCTGCAGCGCCGTTCTGTCGGCTTTTGCTTCGCACGCCGCCAGTCTGCGGATACAATACAGATACAGCCTGGAAAGCTCTGTCGCCGGACTGTACTGTCTGTGAAGAGAATTTAAAAGCTCATTGATACAGCCTCTTGCTCTGCGAACTGCTTCCAAAAGTTCTGCGTCATCCGCAGCCTGTTCGCCGTCTGTAAGATACTGTAATGTCATTTCGTAGAGAATGACCACCAGCTGTGTGGCATTGGCTTGTGTGATCCGCAAGGTAAATTGTTGTTTACATTCTTTTGTCATTTTGAATCCTCACTTCATCGGAATCCATTACTGCAACAGCTGTAACACCTGGGACGGTCTCTCGTTTGCCTGGGCCAGCATGGAGGTTCCTGCCTGTGCCAGGATCTGATAAGTGGTATAGGAAGTCATTTCCTCCGCCATATCCACATCCATAATACGGGAATATGCCGCTGTCATGTTCTCACTGGTAACATCCAGGCTGTTAATGGAAGACTCCAGACGGTTCTGAAATGCTCCCAGTCTGCCGCGGACGGAGGATACATATTTGATGGCTCCGTCTACTCTTGAGATGGCATCCTTTGCCCCTTCCTGCGTATTCACATCAATATCTTCAATTCCCATGTTCTGCAGAGTAACCGCGGGAATATTAACCTCCAGTACCTGTCCTTCGTTGGCTCCGATCTGCAGACGCATTGCTCCGATACCGGTAGCATCGATCTTCATGCCATCATAGGAATCTCCCTCTTTTGCTTCCGATACATCCAGACGCATTTCAAAGCCGTTCGTGCCGGTGATCGTCAGAAGATTATCCTTCATATCCGTCTTTAAGGGTTCTACCTCTTTAAATCCGTCTCCGAATTTAATATCTCCGTCTACTTCAAAATTTCCCTCTGCATCTTTCTTAAATTTCATAGACTGTATGGTATATTCTTTTACCGGTACATCCGGAGAGCAATAATTTACTTTAATCTCCTGCTTATCGGTGTATCCCTTGAGATCAAATTCTCCGTTCAACAGCTTCTGCCCGTTGAATTCCGTGGTATCCGAGATACGGGTGATCTCTTCCTTCAGCTGCGCTACTTCATCCTGTATGGTTGCGCGGTCATCCTCTGTCATAGTGCCGTTGGCAGCCTTGACGGAAAGCTCATTGATACGCTGCAGCATCTCACTGATCTCTGTCATTGCTCCGTCCGCAATCTCTATAATGGATACGCCGTCACTGGCATTCTGATTGGCCACGGACAGTCCCTCGATCTGAGCATTCATACGCTTGGACATTGCCAATCCGGCAGGGTTGTCCTTGGCGTGATTGATCTTCAGTCCGGAAGAAAGTCTCTCCAATGATTTGGACAGCAGATCGTCATTTGTGGATAAGGCATTGTTGGATAACATTGCCGATACGTTGTAATTGATTCTCATGTGTTACTCCTTACTTTCCGCTGCTGTCTGCGACAGCCTGCAGGAATCCTTTTGCCAGACGGTACAGCTGTTCCGTATCGATCCGACTCTCTATGGTATCTGCATTTTTTGTCTCTCCGGCTGCCATCCTTGTCATATCCCGGGAGCTGACGATAGGAAGCTTTTCCGCTTTCCAGTCTGCAGAAGTATCTGTCTGAATCCGTTCAAGGAATATATCGGAGGTCTTCTCTAATTTCGTAACCTCTTCCGGTGTATTTCCTACGAGATAGCCATCGATGATGTCTCCCTTTACCTGTAAATGTGCCTCCAACTCCATATCTCCGGCATTCACCCGGATCTCCACAGCTCCAACAGCTCCAGCTCTCTGCTGTAAGGTAAGATGGACTCCCGCCAGCTGCTCACCCAGGTACATCGGAAGAAAATATTCCTGCTTCGCCTGAAGGCTCTCCGCAAGGCGCAGTTGCTTGTGTACCAGCTGCAGCTGTTTTACATCCAGATGTTCATCCGCCTGTTCCAGACTCATGGTCTCCACATCTTCTGCCGTATTCTGAAGCATGGACCGATAATCCTCTGTAAAATTCTGCTGATCCAGCTGTTCCCACAGTTCGGAAGTTTCTGTCCCGACAGGCACTTCACCTGTATCTGTTACCGTCTGCGAGACTTCTTTTTCCTGCCGATACTTTTCTCTGTATCTGCGCAGATTGCCAAACATCTCCGCCGGATCATCCATAAGTGCCTGGGCCGCCAAAAGATTCGATGCGCTGACGGGAACTTCTCCCCTTTGCAGTAGTTCTGCGGCTTCCAGCGTTGTATTTCCCGCCTCACGCATCTGCTGCAGTCCTTCCCGGTCATACGCTGCTCTGCTTTCGCCATCATCTGACACCTCTGTCAGAACCTCTTTTGCCATACCCATCCGAATCTGTTCAGATATATTATTCTCGGACAAATGAATCTCCTGTGTCAGCCCGGTATCCTCCGACACTTTCCAGTCCATATGAGAAGCCCTTCTGCTCCTGGCTGCCGTCAGCAGAGTGGAAAATTGCAACTCTGCACCGGTATTTACTACCGCGCCTACCGCTGCGCCATCCTCTCTCTCGACCTGATGCACCATTCGATAAATTCCAATATACGCTTTTCGTTCCTCTTCTGTAACATCCTTTTTCCGTTCCAACTGATATAGGAAACGGCTGTAGTCCTCCACTTCTTCCTCATAGCTTTCGGGATTCTGTGAAAAATAGGATTCCAGTTCGTCAAAGGTCTTCTCCAGAGGATTTACACCATCCCGGATCATCTGTAACACATTTTTCGGTGTCAGTCTGTCCACCACTGCGCTGACCTGTCTGTCAGCTTCCTTAACCTTCTCGATATTTTCAGGCGTAATTTCCATACTGTTGTATGCCAGAATCCGGACAGCCCGCTGATTTTCCGATGTTTTTTCTAATGACACATCTGTCAGGATATCATCTACATTAGAAAATGCTTTCCGGATGCTGTCTCCCAGATCGCTTCTCGGTGCCGTCATCAGAGTCTCATAACGTTCGCCCGCTTCCTCATAGGCTTTCTGCATTGCAGCGCCTTCCTTATGGAAGTCAGAAACTGTCTCTGTGGCAGCATTCTGTTCCAGGCTATAGGGTCCCAGTACTCCAGCAGGCAATCCCGGCAATTCAGAAGCCACCTGCACTGCCTGGGTATAAGTCTCATATTTCATCACTGCCTGAGACTCACCGGGAAAATATTTTCCGGCAACCTCTGCCTCCGCCTTTCGCAGCGCTTCGATCAACTGCTCCATGGGGGCTGTATCAATAGAAAAATCACTCTGTAAAAGCTTTACGTTCACTTCTGCCGTCATGCGAAGGCGAATCTCTTCCAGCTGTTTTCTTGCTGCCAGATTCTCTGCCGTGGCATTCCACTTTGCATCTGAGAACCAGTCCTGCAGCATTTTATCTGCTTTTTCATAAATCGTATCCTGTCTGCCCAGGTTCGCATACATCGGGGATTTTCCCTCCGCAATTGCCGCTGCTACTGCCTGCGCAAAAGTGTCCTCCGTGACAGGATAGGAAATACCGTCCAGTTCCACAAGCTGCTGCAGCGTATCCGTGGTCAGCGCAAGGTCGGCACTTACCAGCCACTGTGCCTTCTGTCTGTTCTCATCGTTTACCGTCAATCCCGCATCCGCAATTACCTTGTCCATCTGCTCCTGCAGTTCCTGCGGAACATCATTATTCTGTACTTTCGCACCGCTGTTCTCTGCCACATAGAGGTTCCAGATCTCCGGTTCCAGTCCATTATCCACCAGGTAGCTGACCGCACCTTCTTCCGGTTCCTTCAGGGAAGCTGCCATATCCCAGGCGCTTTTCAGTTCATTTATATTTTCCTGTGTCAAAGGAAGATCCGCGGAACGGAACTGCTCTTCGATGCTTCGGGCTAAAGTATCACTTCCTACCGCTGCCGCCAGGGTATCCATGTCGATATCATCCGTATATCCTGCGATCTGCTGTCCGGAACGCACCAGCTCTGCCTTGATCTTATCCACGATGGTGACCGCTGTATCCTGATCCAGCTCTCTAGGATCAAATCCATCCTCACAGGCCTTCGCATAATCCTCCTGTGACATGGTATGCGACAGCAATGTCATATAGTCCTGCTGCAACGCCACATTAGCATTCCCGGCATCCTGCTGCAGCTCCATCAGAGCTTTTCCTTTGTTGTTCTCTTCCTTTTCCAAAGAAGACATGGGCACTGCGGCCTGCCCACCCTCGTATACTGCCCCGAAATTCACATTTACGCTTTTTTTACTGCGCCATGTCTTGTCTTTGCCCCAGCTGTTTTTCTCTGTCCGGTTACTTTCTGTTCTATTGTCATTTTCATTGATCGTCTGATTCTGAAATGTTATCTTCACGCCTGTCGTCCTTTAAATCCTCTTACGAATGCAATCATTTAAAGAGGTCTTAGTGATATCTACATGTCTCTGAATAGTTAAGAAAAAAGATGAGTGTACTTTGGATCACACTCATCTTTTATTTCGGTAGTTTTATGTAATTTCTTAACCTGACCTAGAACAGAAATACCGCTGCACCGTAGGGCGGCAGATCAAAGCTGATGGAGTAATCCTTATAATGATAAGGCTTTTTCTCCGCCATAATTTCTGCGGGAATCTCGTTGCCCCAGCCGCCGAACCGTTCCTCATCACTGTTCAGCAGAAGCTTATATTTTTTCTTCTTAGGCACGGGAACGGTATAGTTCTCCCATTTCATCGGGGTCATGTTGAGTACAAACAGCAGATTATTCTTGCCACTGGAACATTTTCTCACGAAGCAGTATGTACTGTGCTCCGCATCATCCGCGTTCATCCATTCAAAGCCGTCCCAGGTATTGTCAAGCTCGTACAGAGCAGGGTATTTACGATACAGCTTTAACAGCTCCTTTACATAAGTATGTACGCCCTGATTCAGCTTCTCTCCTAACAGATACCAGTCAAGCTCACGCTCTTCGCTCCACTCTCGCTCCTGTCCGAAATCCTGTCCCATAAATAATAATTTCTTGCCGGAATGCCCGAACATGTAGCTATACCCCACACGAAGGTTGGCATATTTATCTGCCGGATATCCGGGCATTTTATTCACCATGGAGCACTTCAGATGTACCACTTCATCATGAGACAATGGAAGAATATAATTCTCACTGTCGTTATAGCTCATGGCAAAGGTCATAGCGTAATGATCGCCTTTCCGGTACAGAGGATCCAGCTTCATATACTCGCAGAAATCATGCATCCAGCCCATATTCCACTTGAAGGAAAATCCTAAGCCTTCCTCCCCGATACCACTGGTGACATTAGGCCATGCGGTAGATTCTTCGGCAATCGTCAAAAATCCCGGATAAGTTCCGCGGATCACTGAATTCAGATGATGGAAGAACTCAATGGCTTCCAGGTTCTTATTGCCGCCAAATTTATTCGGCAGCCATTGTCCGTCCTTTTTACCGTAATCCAGATACAGCATGGATGCTACTGCATCTACACGGATACCGTCTACATGGAACTCTCTCAGCCAGAACAGAGCATTGGCTACCAGGAAGTTCTTCACTTCATTTTTGCCATAATTAAATATCTTCGTTCCCCATTCAGGATGTTCTCCCAAACGAGGATCGGGATGTTCAAAGATGCACTGTCCGTCAAATTCTGCCAGTCCGTGTGCATCGGTTGCAAAATGTGCCGGTACCCAGTCCAAAATAACTCCAACGCCTGCCTTATGCAGTTCATTGACCAGATACATAAAATCCTTAGGCGTTCCGTAACGGGACGTAGGCGCATAGTATCCGGTCACCTGATACCCCCAGGAGCCATCATACGGATGCTCTGCGATTCCCATAAGCTCTACATGGGTGTATTTCATCTCTTTCAGATATTCCACGATCCGGTCGGCAAACTCCCGATAATTATAGAATCCTTCCGCAGTACCGTTATTCGGATGCTTCATGAAAGAACCGATATGACACTCATAGATCGCCATGGGCTCCTTGTTCATATCTTTTTTATCCCGGGCTTCCATCCACTTGGAATCCTTCCAGTCGAATCCCGTGATATCCGTAACGATGGACGCTGTTCCGGGTCTGTATTCCGCATAATTTGCAAAAGGGTCGGCTTTATACAGTCTTCTGCCATCTCTCGCATAGATCAGGAACTTATACATTGTTCCTTCTTCCACGCCGGGAACGAACAACCCCCAGATACCACCTTCTCCCAGCTTCTGCATGGGATGAGACTCCTCGTTCCATTCATTGAATGTGCCAATGACATTCACCTGTGCTGCATTTGGTGCCCATACCCCGAAATAGACTCCCTGCACACCATCTTCCGTCGACAGATGCGCGCCCAGTTTTTTATAAATATCATAGTGCGTTCCCTGGGCAAAAAGGTACTGATCTGCTTCGGAAATAAATACCTTCTCCTTCGTCATAGCTGCGCCTCCCGCTATATATTTTTAACTATTCAGAACCCCATTCGCAAAATCGCATTTTCAATGCTTTCCTTTTGCTCATGTGGTTACTTCGCCCTATAAACATTGATAAATGTTCTTACGAATGCAAGCATTCGACGCCCATTCGTCAATGTTTACATGGCTCTGAATAGTTATACAAAATCTTTCTCCGTGAGGATGATCATATCCTCATCATCATATCTCTTGGCAAACAGAACATCAAAGAAATGCTTTAATGTCTTTTTATTCGCATGCGCAATTGCCTCATCCACGATTTCTTTTACATCCACCACGGTAACTACATGATCTATCGTCTGCATATCCTCGATTCTGGTATGCAGTGCCAGAACACCCAGTTCATCGATGGAATATTCCCTCTCCCGTGCATACTGCCTTCCGAACGCTACCAGTGTATCATTGCTGAGTGCTTCGACATCCATGCGGGAAGTGAAGCTTTCCTGCAATTTCTCATACTTTTCCAGAAAACGATCTATCTCTTTCCTGGTATCTTCCAATATAATGACAATGCCCTGATTCTCCTGCTGCAGCGCTTTGTACATCGTGTCCACAGTTTTATTATTCATTTCCGATGCCTTACAGATGATAAGTGCACCGTTCTGCAGTCTGTTCAGGGTCTCGGCTGCATCTTTTTTGTTCAGCGCATGGCCGGAGATTTTGGCAACTTTTCCGGAGAAATTGCTGTCGGTAGCCTGAATCTCCCGGATCATATTTTTTGCAAGGGATAAGGTATCCATGCCTTCTTCACCGGTGATGATCACATTGCCGGTATAGGCAGCCAGGCTGATATTATCAATGGCTTTGACTAACTGTTCTCTTGCGGACTTACTCTGAATAAAGGGCGCATACAGCTCGCGCTCTTCTCTGGTAAGCGCACGGACTTTTGCTTTGTCTCTCTCCACTACGGGAGGCTCCGGGGTCTGCGGCTGCTCGTCCTCAGGGACTTCTTCTACCGCTTCTTCCGGCTCCTCTTCAGCCTCTGCTACGGATTCCTCCGATGCTTCCTCGGTCTCTGCTGTGGTTTCTTCCGATGCTTCTTCGATCTCTGCTGTGGTTTCCTCCGGCACTTCTGGGATTTCTGCAGCCGGCTCCTGCGTCACTTCCATATCGACAACAGCGTCCGGTTCCTCTGTTGCGGATTCTTCTTCATATTCCGCTACGGCAGGTTCCTCTTCAAGTTCTTCTACCTCTTCAGTGTCAACGATATCCGTATCAGCAGGTTCTGGTTCTGGCTCTTCTTCAGAAACTTCCGCAGGAGCTTTTTCTGTTTCATCATTTACATCCGCAATCTCTTCCAGCTCTTCAACTTCATCTGTATCCGTAACCGTATCAGCATCCACCGCTTTTTCTTTTTCCAGTTTTTCTAACAGGCCATCTCTTACCGCCTGTTCAAATTCCGTGAACATGGCACCGGTCTGCTGTAGTACATGCTGGCGGACTTCTTCTTCTCTCTTTTCGAGGTTTTCTTTCTTTTTACGCTCCCACTCTGCCAGAATGTCTTCAATATTGATCTGACCGGTAATCTGCTTCTCAATGCTTTCCGCCTCGGGCATTACCAGGCTGATCTGTCCGTCGGATTCCTGTGCCAGTACATTCGCCAGCTCCTTGGGAGGTTCCACCGGTGTAGTCGCTTCCGGCTCCACTTCTGCTTTCGATAATTCCGGCACAACATCCTGTTTCTTAAGAGATGCGGGTTCCTCCGGCAGGATTTCCTCGGTCTCTACCTCCGGAACCTGAGACAGGTCACCGATCTCTCCGGTCTCACCAAAGAATACCTCGGAACCTTCGATCTGCTCGGTCTCCGGCTCCAGATCATCCTCACTGACCTCTGCAATCTCCGGATAATCCAGAGATTCTGTATCGGAATCCATCATAGGTGCTACGATAGAACGGGTAATGGAGTCCGATGTCGCTTTTGCGGTATCTCCTTTTGGCTCCTCACCGAGGACTTCACGAAGTCCCGCTGCAAGTTCTGCCTGCAGATTGATGGTATTATACTGCCCCACATCCATGGTCTTCACATGAATATCGTAATCATCCTGTACCGGCTGTGTCGGTGTCTCCTGCTGTGCGGGTTGCACCGGATCATATATCTGTGTATCTCCGTTCACCTGATCATAACCGGAATCCTGTACGTAGCTCTGGTTCTGATCGTAGCTGCTATCCTGCGCATAACCCTGACCCTGATCATAGCTGCCGTCCTGTGCATAACCCTGCTCTTGATCGTAGCTTCCGTCCTTGGCGTAACCTTGCTCATAACTTTCATTCCCGCTATACCCGTTATCCTGCACAGAGTTCTGCGACGGGATATGGCTTCCGGGCGCGTCGAACCGATGATCGTATTTTTCCTGCTGCTCCGGTGTCAACGGCTGATGGAGCATTTTCAGTTCCATTGCCTTAATAACGTATTTTCCCTCGCCAAACCAGAGGATCAGTTCATCACATTCCTCTACGCATCTGGCTGCCAGTCCGACTCTATGATACAAATAGGCCAGTTCATATGCCCATTTTTCCCTATAGTCTCTCTTCTTGAGTTCCTCCAGAACAGCAATTCGTTCTTCCAGGCTCACATCCTGCGCCTCATATAATTTATACTGCAAAATGTACCTTCCCGGATCCTTGGGCGCCACCTGTACAAATTCCTTATAATATTCTATTGCCTGCACATATTCTTCCATTTTAATGGAAAGTTCGCACAGAGAATAGCAGATGGTCCTTCCGCCGGGACGTCGCTCGTATGCTAAAAGCAACATATCTCTGGCATCCTCATATCTGCGATTGATCTTATAGAGGTCGCTGATCGTACACAACATCATGACACTTTTTACACGACGCCAGTCAATCGTGTCGGCAATTTCAGCCGCCTGTGCATATTCTCCCCGGCTGATCAGGTCTTTGATTTCTTCCGCTCTTAATTTATATTCACTCTTATCCAAGGTATTTCGCTCCCTTAACCTTTTCTTGTCCTAAGTTCCTTATTTCATCAAAGCAGACTGTCCCACTTTTTTCTTATTCAGTGTATCATAGTCACTATACGTATGTCAAAATCAAACTGGGGAAATTGTAGTGGAAATTACACGAGCAATGAACCGCGCATAGGCAAAATAAGAACCGTGATTGGGAGCTTGCTCACAAATCACGGTTTTTACTTTTGCCGTGATGCGGCGAACGCCGCGATATGAAATAAGATTGGCAGCGCCTTTTGCTGACAATCTTATGAATAGCGTGGCTCATTGCGTAGGGTTGTCGTGAGCGTTCTGCGTTTTGGGTCTATGCAGAAAAACCGTGTTGTGAGATACTAAATTTGCTAAAAATAACGAATAAAAAGATGAATATGGGTCTATATAGAGAAAAACTGGCTCTGAGGTACTCATTTTGAAGAAATTGAGTATCTGGCAGGCGATTTTTTCACTATAGGCCCATATTGTTTAGTTTTTGTTTTTTGCCCATCCCAAAAAGTACCTACAGGGCAATTTATCTTCTTATAGACCTACGAAGATTTTAGAACAACTATTTAACTACCTTTCAAGTTAGTTTGGTGTAAAAACCCTAAAACAATGAATTCCGTACAAAAAAATTTCTAAATCAGGAATTTTTGTACGGAATTTCTTCATTTTGCACGCTCAGCGAAAA
>ERZ1673734.2053-NODE-2053-length-12013-cov-40.032363_pt1 | contig 12013 bp, 8 predicted proteins | sample MGYA00580199_ERZ1673734 | MGnify/ENA primary metagenome ERZ1673734 (study PRJEB41218, sample SAMN15661742) | gut metagenome | host: Homo sapiens | place: Canada: London | collected 2015-08-20/2019-03-30 | study: EMG produced TPA metagenomics assembly of...
AGTAAAGAATCCGTGAAAAGACCCATCCGTGCGCATCGGTGCAATCCGTGTTTTTTGATAAAAGCACCCTGCATGGTTTCTGTGTCGATCTGTGGCATCCGTGGGAGAAATATTCTCGTGGCGCATGGCCACATTCCACGCTCAACATCCCACATTTCACATCCAACATCTCACACCCATCATCTCACATCCAACACTCCACACTCAACATTCTCAACATCCCTTTCCGCCAGCGAAATATCTGTGCCTATCCTCCGCACCGGCGGCGCAATCTGTGTTGTTGACAAGCACCCCGCATGGTTTCTGTGTCGATCTGTGGCATCTGCGGGAGAAATATTCTTGTGCCGCATGGCACATTCCCCATTCCGCCGCTCCCCATGCGAAGGACACATTCCACATTCTCAACACTCCTCCCCCAAATCTACACTGTTTTTTCCCGTCGCGCCCCGCCCCGCGTCCAAATACGCCATTCTCGGCGCATCATTGCAACCGCCTGACAACCAGCCATTTACTATCCAATCCTTCCCGCGCCACCTTCCAAACACACCATTCCCCACCACGAAACGCCATCTTTCGACCCACGATCCCTGCCCTTTCGAAGCTCCATCCCTTACCTTTCGCACCTCGATCCCTAAGCCCCCGCAACCCGATACATGCCCAACGCCCGCGCCACCCCTCGCTTACGGCCTTTCCACCCGTTCCCAACTCGCCTCCGAACCCTCAAAATCTCAACTCCCCGCCCTCTGTTTCACCCAAAATTCCGACACAAGATTTGCGCCAAATATTTTTAATGTAGTGTGGTTTTCATCATATAGGTTGTTGGGAGTTGAGCGTGGAATGATTTATCAGGTGGATAGTTGGATTGATGGGCTGGGCATGATGCAAAAGTGCAACGAGCGTAGCACTTTTGCCGTGGTCGCACAATCTGCTGCTGTTGAGCAAGCGACTGAATGATGAAACCACACCCTATTATGCGCAGGAAACCGTAACCAAAGGTTGGAATCGCGACTTGTTGCTCAATGCCATCAAACTTAGCGACCAACGCTATAGCGACCGATTGACATACGATGGGACTTGGGAAAACAACCTGTTCAACTTTATTCGCATGGTCATTCCGAAACTGACACGTGATTTGCCTCACCCTTTCAGTATGGACGGTGTAGTACGCAAAGACGATACGCTTCAAGCCAAGGCTGTGCGTGAAGCCGTTACAAATATGGTTATTCATTCCGATTTTATGGTGAATGGAGTGCTGAAAGTTGAAAAGTATGACGATTGTTTTGTTCTGACCAATCCAGGACTTCTGAAACTGCCTATTGAGCAGATTTACAAAGGTGGCGAGTCAAAGGCACGTAATCAGCGTATGCAGAATATGTTCCGCATGATAGGCTATGGCGAGAACCTTGGCTCGGGTTTCCCACTCATTCTAAACGCATGGAATGAAAAGCATTGGATAAAGCCTGAGTTACAGGAACAGCCTGAACTTATGCAAGTAAAATTGACATTACATATTCAAAACGATGTTTCATATGGTTCATCGAATGACCCAATAAATGACCCAATAAATGACCCAATAAACTTGACCGAGAGGCAGAAGATGATTTTGCGGATGTTCTCAGAAGAAAAGAATCTAAGCAGAGAAAGGCTTTGTGAGAAAACCGGATTGTCGGATGCCACCGCCAAGCGTGAAATAGCATTTCTCAAAAAGACTGGCTATTTAGAACGTGTCGGCAGTTTCAAGAGTGGATATTGGAAAGTGTTATCAAAATAATTGTATTTTGAGCCAAATGTTCAATGAATGGGAAATACCATTGAACATTTGGACTCATTATTTACCGTCCACGTCGCACCCTATACTTCGCAGGTCGCATCATTGCAGCTGCTACGGCGATACACCTGCGCCACCAATGATCATCGTCTTCACCCTTGTTACGTCCCCAGTCAGAGCCAGGTGAACCACCCTTCGCTTACTGCCTTTCCTCCCGTCCCCATTTCGCTTCCGAACCCCCCAAACCGCGCCTTCCCGCCCTCTGTTTCACCCAAAATTCCGACACAAGATTTGCGCCAAATATTTTTAATGTAGTGTGGTTTTCATCATATAGGTTGTTGGGAGTTGAGCGTGGAATGATTTATCAGGTGGATAGTTGGATTGATGGGCTGGGCATGATGCAAAAGTGCAACGAGCGTAGCACTTTTGCCGTGGTCGCACAATCTGCTGCTGTTGAGCAAGCGACTGAATGATGAAACCACACCCTATTATGCGCAGGAAACCGTAACCAAAGGTTGGAATCGCGACTTGTTGCTCAATGCCATAAAACTCAATATGTATGAGCCCCAGGCATTGGCACGAGTAGACAACAAATTTTGGTCACACTCTTCCTGCCGAACAAGCGCAGTATGCCAACGAGGTGTTTGGCAGCAGCTATGCCCTGGTTTCCTGGGAGTTACCAGTCCTATCAGGCGCACTCGGAGAAATCCTAACTGCTTGAATATTGGCAGTTAGGATTTTTGCCAAGTTTTTGCCGAGTTATTAAGAGCTTACCTGTATAAGCCTCAGCAAAAGTGTCATAATATCAGTTTCAACATATTATTTTCACACACAAAAGAGAAAACAACCCTATAGTTGTGCTTTCTCGTTAAAATCTGTTATCTTTGTAGGCGAAATGGCAATAGCCAAATATAAATGGTACAAAGCGAAATGCGTCTAAGATGATAAAGGAAACAGTATCTCCTGATCGAAATAAAGGAGCACAAATGAGTCAAGAAGAAAAACCTTGGTTTAACCATTCGCAGATGATAGCCAATATCATGTCTGCAAGAATGAAAGAACTTGGAATGACTCAAAAGATGTTGGCAGAGAAAATGAATTGTACCCAACAGTACATTTCAAAAATATTAAAAGGGCGTGAGAACCTTTCGCTTGAAGCCATAAGCAAAATAGAGAATGCCTTGGATATTCATTTCCTGCAAATGAATGAATAGCCATGTTCCATTTCATGGCACGTTTTCTCGCCATGGCAGAGCTTAAGCAAGCTTAGCTCTGCTCATTTGGCTTAACGAAAACCTTCTTATAAGTGTAACGATAAAAAAGATAAGATATGCCAGTACAAAGTGAAGCTGCCCTCGAAAACGGACTTATAGATACTCTTCAAAAGATGAACTACGAGTATGTTCATATTGAAGAGGAGAAGAACCTGTCTGCCAATTTCAAGAAGCAGTTGGAGAAACACAACAAGAAGAAGTTGGAAGAATTGGGTCGTACCGAATTTACAGAGTCTGAGTTTGAAAAGATACTTATCTTTCTTGAAGGTGGCACTCGCTTTGAAAAGGCAAAGAAACTGCGAGACCTCTTTCCGCTTGAACTGGAAAGCGGTGAACGCCTGTGGGTGGAGTTCTTGAACCGCACTCACTGGTGTCAGAACGAGTTCCAAGTTTCCAATCAGATTACGGTTGAGGGCAGAAAGAAGTGTCGTTACGATGTGACGATACTTATCAACGGATTGCCATTGGTTCAGATAGAACTGAAGCGTAGAGGCGTAGAGTTGAAACAGGCATATAATCAGATACAACGCTATCACAAGACTTCTTTTCATGGACTGTTTGATTACATCCAACTGTTCGTCATATCCAATGGTGTAAACACTCGCTATTTTGCCAACAATCCGAATAGCGGATATAAGTTCACTTTCAACTGGACGGATGCAGCCAATGTGCCTTTCAACGACTTGGAGAAATTTGCCACAGTGTTCTTCGACAAGTGCACGTTGGGCAAGATTATCGGTAAGTATATCGTCTTGCATGAGGGCGACAAATGTCTGATGGTGCTTCGCCCTTATCAGTTCTATGCAGTGGAGAAGATTCTCGACCGTGTGGAAAACTCCAACGATAATGGTTATATCTGGCACACAACAGGTGCAGGCAAGACCCTCACCTCGTTCAAGGCAGCACAGCTCGTTAGCGAGATAGATGGTATTGACAAGGTGATGTTTGTCGTTGATCGTCACGACCTTGACACTCAAACTCAGTCAGAATACGAAGCTTTCGAGCCGGGAGCCGTGGATGGTACGGACAATACTTACGAGTTAATCAAACGACTCAGTGGCAATTCAAAAATCATCATCACCACCATCCAGAAACTGAACTGTGCCGTCACCCGAAACTACTACAACAAGCATCTGCAAGAGGTGAAAGACCAAAAGGTTGTGATGATTTTCGATGAATGTCATCGCAGCCATTTTGGCGAGTGTCATAAGAATATCGTGAATTTCTTCAAGAACCTGCAGATATTTGGCTTCACTGGCACACCTATATTCTCTGAGAATGCCAGAGGCGAACATACCACAGCCGAGGTGTTTGACACCTGTCTCCACCGCTATCTCATCAAGGATGCCATAGCCGACGAGAACGTGCTGGGCTTCTTGGTGGAATACTACAAGGAGAATGGCGACGTGGATGTGATGGAAGAGAAGCGCATGAGGGAGATAGCACAGTTTATCCTCAACAACTTCAACAAATCGACCTACGATGGAGATTTCAACGCTCTGTTTGCCATACAGTCTGTCCCCATGCTGCTTCGCTACTACAAGATATTCAAGGAACTCAATCCGAAGATACGCATTGGTGCGGTGTTTACCTACGCTGCCAATGATAGCCAGGATGATGAGCAGACAGGCATGAACCAGGGTTTTGCCAACGACAAGGTGACGGCAGACGAGTTGCAGGCTATCATGGACGACTACAACGGCATGTTCCATACCAATTTCTCTACCGACAACTTCAGTGCCTATTATGACGACATCAACCTGCGAATGAAGAAGAAGCGTGCCGACATGGAGCCGCTCGACCTCCTGTTGGTTGTCGGAATGTTCCTCACGGGCTTTGATGCCAAGAAACTCAACACGCTGTATGTTGATAAGAACTTGGAATACCATGGACTCTTGCAAGCATTCAGCCGTACCAACCGAGTGCTCAACGAGAAGAAGCGGTTTGGCAAGGTGGTGTGCTTCCGCAATCTGAAAGACAATGTAGATAAGGCAGTCAAACTGTTCTCCAACACCAATGCTCCCGAAGCGTTGGGCTTCGTGCTGCGTGCGCCATTCGAGGATGTGAAGAAGGAACTGAATGCCCTGTGCCATACTTTCCTCGCTCGTTACCCCAACATGGCATCCGTGGACCGCATTCAGAACGAATACGACAAGCGAACCTTCATACTTGCATTCAGAGACATTATCAAGAAACGTTCTGAGATACAGATATACGAAGAGTTTGATGCTGATGACCCTACATGGGAAATGAGTGACCAGCAGTTCAACGACTACCGCTCCAAGTACCTTGACATGACACTTGGCTTTATCTCAACAGACAATGATGAGCAGAATAAGGGGACAGACGAATCCACAAGCATGGTGGCAGAAGACCAGCAGGGAAAAATCACCGACATAGACTTCTGCCTTGAACTACTTCACAGTGATGTCATCAATGTGGCATATATCCTCGAACTGATAGCCGACCTCAATCCTGATAGTGAGGACTATGGAGAAAAGCGTCAGCATATCATTGACACGATGATTAAAGACCCCGTGATGCGCAACAAGACTCGCATCATCGACAATTTCATCCGTGAGAATGTCGATAACGACCATGAGGGTTTCACTCGCAGCAAGGCAGACGGAACGATGGACTTGGAGAGCCGCCTGACGGAATACGTTACAGAAGCTCGTTTGCGTGCCATTTCCGACTTGGCAAAGGAGGAAGATGTTGACGAAAAGGCTCTTATCAAGTATGTACAGGAGTATGATTATCTGCAACGCGAGAAACCAGAAATACTACAGCGTGCCATCAAGCAGAAGAAGGGACTTCGCCTCCTGCAACGCTCATGGCTTCTGAGAAGCCTGACGACAAAGTTGAGAAACATTATTAGTACATTTAGTTGGGAATAAAGTATGCAAGACAATAAGACAAATAGAGTATTCTTCTCTGCGTGCCTCACGGAAGGTTATAGAAGCTGTGCTAAAGATATAAAGAACGCATTAAGAGAGAATGGCATTGTTGTAGAGAAGAAAATCCGTAACACCAAGGATATTTGGGCTCGTGATTATATGCCAATACAGATTGGTGAAAACAAGTTCATGCGGTACACGTACCGCCCCGATTATCTTTGGAAAGTCGAGAGCAACCGACAATATATCACAGACAATGCTCAATGTGATTTTCTTACAGGTAAGGAAATTGTAGATTGCAATATTGTATTGGACGGCGGCAATGTTGTCATTTGTGGAAATAAGATGATATTGACAGAGAAAGTGTTTGCTGAGAATGCTGACTTGCAACCGTTTGAAATAACAAAAAGGATTGAGCAAGCCAGCGGAAAACAAGTAATATGGATTCCCGTTGATCCGCATGAAGTGGAAGAAGCAAGACGAAATAATGAACTACCACTATGCCATGCTGATGGAATATTGCATGCGATTGACGAAAAAACCATCTTGTTATCCAATTATCAGGATTACGATTTGAATTATCGAGCCAAATTACTTGAAAGGCTTTCACCATATTTCAAAATAAAAGAGCTTGGCTTTGGTGATAAGAAGTCTGATAATTCTTGGATTTACATTAACTATTTACAGGTAGGCAAAGTAGTTCTAATGCCAACCCTTAATGAGCCAGCGGATGAATTAGCCGTTGAGCAATTAAAAGAGTATTTACAGGTAGATACAATCGTCACGATAGATTCAAATGAATTGACTTATAATGCGGCAGACCATAATGTAGGTGGTTCTCTTCATTGCATTTCATGGAATGTTTTTGACTCAACAAAAGAAAAATAGCCATGGATAAAGTTTTTCTTGTTAGATGGTATGGCTCTTTCAATGGTGAGGATGCTTTGGATGAGCTTAGGCTATGGGAGAAATCACATCCCGAATGTGAATGTAACCTGTACCTAATCAGAGGATATAAGAAACATGCCAAAACCACCATTCATTATTACATAGGACAAACGATACAAGGTGTAGCCAAACGATTTGCCAATCAAGGTCACCATATTAATGAATTACACCGAATATCCGAAATATGGGTTGGTTGTTTTGCAAATACTGTCCCAGACAAGAAAGACATTTCTTTGGTTGAAAGGATGTTGATTTGTTATGCAAGTAGTGAGGTCGGGAATCCGAATATGCTTAATCAGATTTGCACTGATTATGCTCCTCCGCAAAATGTCTATATTCTATCTGAGTGGTATAACTATACCACATTAAAACAATACGAACGTGTTCGTAGGGACTCGGTTGCCAAAATTATTCCAGATGTAATAGCATATCGTGTAACGGAAGAAAAAACATCTATATTATTTATCTCAGAAAAATTAAAGAAATATTGGTATTGAATATGAGCGAAGAATTACAACAGAAACTCCGTGACCAACTTTGGGAAGTTGCAAACAAACTGCGCGGCAATATGTCTGCAAGCGACTTCATGTATTTCACTCTCGGCTTCATCTTCTACAAGTATCTGTCGGAGAAGATAGAGAAGCACGCCAACGACGCATTGGTCGACGACGAGGTGACGTTCAAGGAGTTGTGGGCTATGGAGAAGGACGAAGACGTAGAGGCATTGCACCAAGAAGTAAAGACCGAATGTCTGGAAAACATCGGCTACTTCATAGAGCCCGGCTTCCTATTCTCGTCTGTCATTGACAGCATTAAGAGAAAGGAGAACATTCTGCCGATGCTCGAACGCTCATTGAAGCGTATTGAGGACAGTACCCTCGGACAGGACAGCGAAGAAGACTTTGGAGGTCTATTCTCTGACATTGACCTTGCTTCACCCAAGTTGGGCAAGACTGCCGATGACAAGAACACTTTGGTCAGCAATGTTCTTCTTGCACTTGATGACATTGACTTTGGTGTGGAAGCATCGCAAGAGATAGATATTCTCGGTGATGCCTACGAGTATATGATTAGCCAATTTGCCGCGGGTGCTGGCAAGAAAGCTGGCGAGTTCTACACACCTCAGGAAGTGAGCCGTATCTTGGCAGAGATCGTAACCATCGGTCACGCTCGTCTGCGCAATGTCTATGACCCAACTTGTGGTAGTGGTTCGCTGTTGCTCCGTGCTGCAAGCATCGGTCATGCAAACGAGATATTCGGACAGGAGAAGAACCCTACGACCTACAACTTGGCTCGTATGAATATGCTTCTTCATGGCATAAAGTTCAGTAACTTCCGCATAGAGAATGGCGACACCCTGGAGGCTGATGCTTTTGGCGATACACAGTTTGACGCTGTGGTAGCAAATCCTCCTTTCTCTGCCGAATGGAGTGCAGCCGATAAGTTCAACAACGATGACCGTTTCAGTAAGGCAGGACGCTTGGCACCACGCAAGACTGCCGACTATGCCTTTATTCTCCACATGATTTACCACCTCAATGAGGGTGGCACAATGGCTTGTGTCGCTCCTCATGGTGTGCTCTTCCGTGGCAATGCAGAAGGCGTAATACGTCGTTTCCTCATCGAGAAGAAAAACTATATCGATGCCATCATCGGTCTGCCTGCCAACATCTTCTATGGCACAAGCATCCCGACCTGTATCTTGGTGTTCAAGAAATGCCGTAAGGAGGATGACAATATTCTGTTCATTGATGCCAGCAAGGAGTTTGAAAAGGTCAAGACACAGAACAAGCTCCGTCCACAACACATCAAGAAGATTGTTGATACCTATCGTGAGCGCAAGGAGATAGAAAAGTACAGTCATCTTGCCACACTGCAAGAAGTGGCTGAGAACGACTACAATCTCAACATTCCTCGTTATGTAGATACTTTCGAGGAAGAAGAACCTATCGACATTCATGCTGTCATGAAGGAAATCAAGGATTTGGAAGCCAAACGAGCCGACCTTGACAAGGAGATTGAAGGGTTTTTGAAAGAGTTGGGATTGGTTGAATAAACAAAAAAAACTGACAATGAAAGGTTACGCAAAACCATTACATGAATTTATAGAAGGTCATAAAATCCAATTTGTAATACCTGTGTATCAGCGTAATTACGATTGGTTGATTGACAACTGTGACCAATTGTTTAGTGACTTGGTAAAACTAAGCCGCTCAAACAGATGTTCGCATTTCTTTGGCTCTATTGTTACATCATCTGCGGATAGCAGCTACAATAGATTGGTGATTGATGGTCAACAGCGTTTGACCACCATTTCACTTCTTTTGTTGGCAGGTATAAAAGCAGTGAAAGATGGTGCTATTGAGATTAGCGAAGAATCAAAAATAGACGAAGCATACGAAGTCTTCTTAAAAGCTAAGTTCTGTAACTCTGAGCGTAAAATCAAGTTAGTTCCCATAGAGAATGACCGTATCGCTTACGATAAGATATTCAATGAAGAAGATTCTTTTGATGAAGATTCTAAGGTTACTCGCAACTATCGCCATTTCTATGATTTGTTGACGAGAAAACCGCAAGCACTCTCTTTCGACCAATTGCTTGATGCAATAGAACGATTGCAAATCATATCAATAGAGTTAGATAGTGATGATGATGCCCAGCTTATCTTCGAAAGTCTGAACTCTACAGGCTTGGCTCTTACTGAAGCAGACAAGATACGCAACTATCTCTTGATGTCTTTGACATCAGAGGAGCAGCATATGTGTTTCAAAAACTACTGGCAAAAGATAGAACAGGCAACCGAGAACCAACCAACAAAGTTCTTGCGTGACTATCTCACCATTCAGCAACAGTTACAGCGTCCTGTCCGTCAGTCAAACATCTACTACGAATGGAAAAAGTATATGGACGGACATGACCGAAAGGAAGAATTAGTCAAGATGCTTGATTATGCGCACTACTATCAGCAAGTGACAGAGGCAAAGCTATCTACGGCAAAACTTTCAGAAAAGATGCGCCACATCTGTAATATAGAAACAGATGTGACTAATGTATTCTTTATACAATTTTTGAAATATGCCTCTGCCAACAATCTTTCAGAAGATGAGATATTCAAGGTGATTGATTTGGTAGAAAACTATTTGGCAAGACGTATCGTGTGCAATATGCCTGGTAATGCTCTTACTCAGGTTTTCTGTGCTTTGCATAAAGATGTTTTGAAAAGCATAGAGGAATATAGTTCTGCTAATGTTGAACTTGGCAACTCATATTCAGACATATTGACTTATCACATCATGCGTCGTGATGGTAACTATCAATTGCCAAGAGATATGCAATTCGTGGAGTCAATCAGAACACGTGACGCTTATCACATGTTGAAGCCATTCCAGATTTTCCTCTTTGAACGATTGGAGAACTCTGTGCATGGTGAATATAACGATGTGGCAACCGATATGAAAAAGAAGGATGCCACTATTGAGCATATCATGCCTCAAACGCTCAATGGTGATTGGAAAGCGATGCTTGGAGACAACTTTGAGGAAATACAAGACAAGTATCTTCATACATTTGCAAACTTGACTCTGACAGGTATCAACAGTGAGTTAAGTAATAAGGCTTTTGAGATAAAGCGTGATGGTAAAACCATAGGAAAAGAAATTTACCCTGGATATAAGAACTCAAAGTATCGTTTGACGAAAAGTGTTACCTTGTGTAACAAATGGACTGAAACGGAGTTACAGAACCGATGCAATGAGATAGTGGCAACATTCTTGCGACTTTATCCATTGCCACAAACAACATTCAAGCCATTGCCAAAACCAGTGGACGAAGCCTCTTTAGACGAAGAAACATTCTCTCCAACAAATAGAAATCTTAAAGGTTTCCGTTTGTTTGGCAATGAGTACAATGAAACTACTTGGAAAGGGATGCTTCTGCAAGTTGTAAAACTTGTGATGGAGCGATACACAGACATCGTAGATACGCTCTATGATGCCGAAGGTTTCTTCTGGTCTGCCAAGCAAGCAGATACAAGATACTGTACAATGATTGCTCCACAAAAATACTTGTGGACTTCAATGGATAATAGAAGTAAACTTCGTTGTTTACGCTTCTTGTTTGAGAAATGCGACATAGCTGAGTCTGAATTGGTGCTGTTGCTTGAACCTGTAAAAGAATAGTCGTATGGAATATATAGATTTCAAGAAATTGATAGACGCCCTAACTGCCAAGCCTAAAGAAACAGAATGGCTGGAGTTTAAGCACAATTTTCATTCAAAGGAGGAGATTGGTGAAAGAATCTCTGCCTTGTCTAATAGTGCCTATTTGTGCAACATGCCATTTGGCTATATTGTATTTGGTGTTGATGATGAAAGCCATGATATAATTGGCACCGACCTATATGGCAAGCAGAAAATGGTTGGCAATGAAGAACTTGAATCTTGGTTGTCAACTCGTTTGAACCCTCGTATTGACTTCGAGATTATTGACGATTTCTATTATGAGGAGAAAGGTCATGTCTGTATATTTAAGATTCCTGCCACAACTAATCGCCCGGTAAGTTTCTTACATGAGGCATACATCAGAGTTGGCACGATTACTCGCAAGTTGAAGGATTTCCCTGCAAAAGAGGCTAAGATTTGGAAAGGAGGTCAGAAACCTTTGGAAAAGATTGTCTTAAAGAAAGGCTTATCTGGACAGGATGTTTTCTCTTATCTTAGTGCAGAGACCTACTTTGACATGATGCATTTGCCACTTCCACAAGATACTAATGGCATCTTGGACAGATTCTTGTCTGAAAACCTTATTGTAAAAGATGAGGTTGGCTACAGCATCACCGAACTTGGAGCTATTCTGTTTGCCAAACATCTTTCTGATTTCGATGGACTGAAACGTAAAATGGTCAGAGTAATTGTCTATAAAGGCAAAAGCAAGATTGAAACAATTCGTGAACAAACTTTCGATAAGGGCTACGCCATAGGCTTTGAAGAAATGGTTGCATGGATAAACAGCCAACTTCCTGCAAATGAAGAGATAGGCTTGGCTCTAAGAAAAGATGCTCGTATGTACCCAGAAATAGGGCCCAAGGGGGATTGTCCGTGGCGGACGGATGCCGCTGCCTAACCAAA
>ERZ1673734.2060-NODE-2060-length-11948-cov-7.802237_pt1 | contig 11948 bp, 7 predicted proteins | sample MGYA00580199_ERZ1673734 | MGnify/ENA primary metagenome ERZ1673734 (study PRJEB41218, sample SAMN15661742) | gut metagenome | host: Homo sapiens | place: Canada: London | collected 2015-08-20/2019-03-30 | study: EMG produced TPA metagenomics assembly of...
TGCTAATCTGTATTGTTTTTTCATGATAATCTCCCTTACTGCTTAAAATTTTCACATATTCATAGCTTCTTCATTGATCATCTGTTCCTCTTCTATCACCGTAACAATACCTTCATATACGGTAAAGTAATATCGAATCTGCTCCTGTACGTCCTCATACTGCCAACGTTCCCAGGAAGCTTCCTCAACAGACTTCACCTGCGTCAATGTGTCATCGGCATCCGCAATGTTTCGCTGTAATTCCTCCAGCGTTGTCTTATCGACAAGGAATCTCCCATCCCGGCTGCTGCCGGCCTGAATCTGTATCCTATCTAATCCACCATTTTCATCAAAATAACAATAGTATTTGCTGTTCTCTATATAGAGACTCGCATTCTCACTGGCGACATCGCATTGCAATCCGGCATCGGTACACAATGCCCGTACTTCTTCCCTTCGCATTCCCCATTGCATCCTTGACAGTACCTCTCGATTATACTCCAGGGAATAGACCACAGCCTTCACCGGCACAAAGGAAAAGGAGCAGAGGTGCGATCCTGCCTCATCCAGATCCCCCTCCATCACTGTGGTCACAGAGTCCTTGCCAAGTTTGTCTCCTGCTCCCAACAACGTACCATCTTCCAATAAGGCAAAATTATTATATCCATATCGAATAGCAGAGATATCTGCATCAAAGGTGCTGGCGTCATCGTTGTGCCGGATTCCGCCCAGCCATACCATGCTGACCTTATCCAGTACCTTTTTGGGTTCTCTGACAAAGTCATGAACGTTCTCGCTCTTAGAAATGCCGCACTGGCCAAAGATATTTAATCCCCAAAGATATAATTCTCCGGCTTCCGTGATTGCCGCTCCATTCCACGCATTGATGTCTACATAGATACAATGATCCAGAACTTTATGTGGTTCCAGATACATCATTTTTACCAGATTCAACGGATTCTCTGTTACTGACCAGTATTCATCATATCCCCCTCCGGTCGTGCTGCTTGTCGTCCGAAGCTGTCCCCACCAATATACGGTTCCGTCTTCCTTGAGTACGATAATGGCTTCCCTGCCGGCTCTGGCGTATCTGACATTTTTCATTAACAGTGTGGGGGTACATACCCTGTCGTTATCCATGTCGCTATATACCTGCTTCACAGTGTCTTTTCCCAACAAAAGTCCTGCCATATTTAATCCCAGTCCGTAGAGGTTTCCATCCTCCGTCAGATAAATGCAGAAATTATTATTCCAATCGGCATCTACGGAAACCACATGATCTGCAATCCTCACATCATCAAACTGCCCCTTGTCAAAATCCGTCTCGTAACTGCCTGTTCCCAACTGACCATTCTCATTATAACCGCTCCCCCAGAGAATACCATCATTATCAATATAATAACGATTATAGGCAGTGACCCGCTCAGTGATATAATAGTTTTCAATACGAAAAGGACTGGGAGCTTGCAGTTCCTCTTCCTGCTGTATGTAAATTGTTGGCAGATTCTGTTCCTGTACTTGTCCTGTTTCTTCCGTTGTCACCATTTCTGTGAAGTCTTCCTCTGTTTTCTGAGAAGAAACCGCACTTTTCTGTGTGAGCAGTACCAGTGCTGCAATGATACACAGTTCCACTGCCAGCGCTGCAAGCTTCCCAGCGGTCTTACGTCCTTTCAAAATATGCCGGATCCTGCCCTTGATGTCACCTTCATCGAAGCACACCGGTGCCGCGAATATCCTGCGTGCAGTCGTGTCGACCGCCATGTATAACAGTGCGGTGGCATATTCCTGTCTGCCCTCCGGCTCCAACTGCTCCGTCACTGCCTCGTCGCAGGCTTTTTCCATATCGCAGCACATCAGATAATACGCCAGCCATACCACCGGGTTCACCCAATGCACGATGCTGATCAGATATGCCAGTATTTTCCACAGATAATCCAGACGGCGCAGGTGAATCCGCTCATGCTGCAACACGCAGTCATAGAATTCCGGATTCATCTCCACCGGCAGATAAATCTGTGGTCGCAGGATACCGAATACCATCGGTGTACGGATCCCGTCCACGTAACGTACGCCCTCCTCTCCGGGGAGACATTCCGCCAGACGGCGTTTCATTCTTATATACGAAAAAATAAAATACGCGAGAAAGCAGGGGATTCCTGCCAGCCACAGGCATTCAACTGCAAATATTACCCGCAAAAAGGTAGCCGATGCGAAAAATGCGGCTGCCGTGCCGGTGGACTGTACATCCGGTGCCGGAAGTGCGCTCGATTCCGATCCGCGATTCGTACTCTGTTCTATCGTTACATCCGTTCCTACGGTTGTCTGTCCATGCACAGCATTATTCTCCGGCAGAGTACTCTGCCCTGTCATAGTGCCCTTCTCCGGTAAGGTATTCTGTCCCGGCACAATGCCCGTTCCAAGTCCCGTCACCACCGTCGGTCCGTCCGCACTTACCGCTACTACCATCGACTCCGGCTGCGCCCGCCAGAATCCATGCTCATTCTCGATCTTCCAGGGAAATATAAGATAGAAAAAGACGATTCCCCACAGCAGCACACAGTAGCGGTAGGAGATCCGCAGTCCTCTAAATACCATTCTGAGGATCAATACGATTCCTACGATGATGCTTCCCTGAATGCTCATTCTGATCAGTATCTGCATCATTGCCATCCCTGTCACTCCTTTGCTCCCCCGTTATTTTCTATGATCTTCTTCAGCTCTTTGATCTCTTTCTTAGACAGCTTCTTCCGGGAAGTAAATGCCGCTACGAAATCCGGCAGAGATCCTGCGAAAGATTCCTCAATGATCTCCTCGCTCTGTCTCGCCTGGAACATCTGCTTCGACAGCAGCGAAGTAACGACACCGTTCTCACTGATAAATATCCCCTTCTGGCAAAGGCGCCGCAAGACTGTATAGGTCGTGGATTTCTTCCAGTTTAACTCCTGCTCGCACAGCTTCACCAGTTCCCCGGAGGAGACCGGCTCATGCTCCCAGATGATCTCCGCAAAACGCATCTCAACAGCACCCATGGTATATTCCGACATTGCAATTCCTTCCTTTCTGTTCTCGTTGTATCTATGATGTCTTATAACGCAAAATGGTTTACAAGTTGTAACGTTTTTATGTTACATCCTGTAAACCATTTCTGTCAATGCCTATTTTTTATCTGCTAAGGTAAAAGTTTCTCTTATACTGGAAACTTTTTTTATTTTTATCAATTGTTTCCAGTATAAGTTTTATCACCCACCATATGGCATCAAGTCATTAAAAGTCGCCCAAGCTTCCTCATAAGTGTAATCCGCCAGCTTAAGCCACCCGGTGACACCATTCTCGGTCTCCACGCAGAGCCACTGTCTGCCGGCATCTAGATAGAGGAAATAGACTCCGTGATCTGCGTTGATGGTAAAGCGTTCGCTGCCGGCATCCGGAGTCCGGCAGACTTCCAGATCCTTATTGAGTCCGTGCAGGACCGCCTGCTCCGGCAGATCATAGCGGTCTGCGGGGATCTCCGCCAGCCTTCCGTCACTTCCGATGCGGTATATGATCCGCAGATTCTCTCTCTGCAGGATATAATCATAGCTTTGGGTGGTGATGATCTGGCCGTTTTCCACCCAGATCTCCCGGATATCCTGCGCGAAGCTTCCTACCTCCTGTAGTTCCCCGTTCTTATAGCTGAACAGGAAACTCTCGCACTGTCCGAACTCGTCCCTACGCATCAGTGCCAGCAGTATCTGTCTGCCATCCGGGCTGAACGCATAGATGCTGTTCCCCAGATTCTGTGCTGTCCGCGTCTCGCCTCTTGTAGTGTTCACCTCAAATACATACTTGTCCAGAGGCGAATGGTCCAGCTCGTTTACTGCCTGTGCCATCTGGGGCCGCAATATGATCCGCTCTGCACTGCCGTTCCCATCGAGATCAAGCAGGGCATAAGTCTCCTGCGCTGCCCGCTCGGACAGATCGAATACGACTCCCACATTCGTCATAATATCCCGTCTCTGTGCTGCTGCATAAGCATCCGCTTCCTCTGTCGTCAGATCTGCCGCCACCTTCCCATTCCAGACCGGCTGGTTGGACAGAAGCGGAAGTTTCATCTGGGCGGTTCCGTTGCTCTGACTCAGGATCCAATAACCTCCTTCCGCAGTAAGCATGTCTGCGGAGAAATCCTGCGCCTCCGACGGCAGCTTCCAGTCCGTGACCCCGTTTTCTCCGGTCTGTCCCGAAGTATCATATTCCCGGATCGTGTCGATCCAGATGTCCAAGTCGCCATCCTGATAGTCAGAGGATGCCAGGTAGTACAAGCGCACGCTCTCTATCTCATCCCGGTAACAATCTAAATAGTCACACTGATCCGAAGTATTGAAGAGTCTCCGATCCTGATATACGCATGACCAGTGGGATGCTGCATATCCCGGCGCAATATACCCCGGTACGACACAATCCAGTCCGGCATCACTCCCGGTTGCCACATAGATGCCGTAACTGGACACCTGATAAGTAGCATATTGATCTCTAAAAGATCCCTGAGGTACCTGCGTATAATCCCCGGGATGGGCTCCCGCCAAAGGATCCTCTTCCACATCCTGCGGTCCATATTCCGCATAGACGATTCTTGCCTGATTCTCTCCATCCAACGGACCGTAAGAATGCCGTCCTTTACTGTCGATATCTCCCAGTGACAGCATCCAGATCTGACTGCTCTCCTCGGCGAATACCATGGGAATATCAATATCGGATCCGTCAGCGAAAATATAATGTACGTTTGCCACAGAGCCTTCGCCGGGTCTTGTGGAATCTTTTTGGAAAAATAAATACTGCCTTTCCGCTTCATAGAGCAGTTCCGTCATTTCTCCGCTGCCACCCTCCAGATGCAGCAGTGCTTCCGCCGCTTTTACCGGATCCTTATAAGTCTCGTGGGCTGCGGTATCCCCATCCAGGATCTGTCTGTGCAGTTTTCTCGCCGCAACGCCGTTGTATTCCAGATATTGAATGCCGTCCTGTCCGGCAAAAGACCGGGTATCCTCCAAGGTATCCACATCAAACAACGCACTGAATTCTTCTCTGCTATGAATCCCCTGTTCCAATGCCGCCAGCCATTCGGTTTTCCTGCCTTCATCGTCTGAACCGTCCTCTGTGAATTCTCCGGTCGTCACTTCTTCTGTCGCATCGGAAACGTCAGACACATTTGCTGTATCTGCCCCGTTCCCATTTCCTCCGGGGTTGCTGCACAGGCACACCACCAGTACCACGATCACTGCTGCCGCGCCGATCATGACCCAGAACGGCGGCTTGCGATAATCCAGTACATGACGAATACGATTCTTCACATGGTCTTCGCCAAAAGAAAGCAGTGCGCAGATGGAACCGCCCCGATAGCGTTTCCATTCCCCGCCGGAAGCCTCTTCCAGCAGGGTATAGGAATAGATTTTCTTGCTCTCCTCCCCGAGGAGCTTCACCACTTTTTCATCACAGGACATCTCGCAGTCCATATTCATCAGATAAAATGCCAGCCACACCAGCGGATTGAACCAGTGGACACAGCAGATTACTAACGCTAGCGGTTTCCACAGATAATCTCTTCGCTGTAAGTGCACCCGCTCATGGCACAGAACAACTTTTCTGCTCTCGGGATCTAAGCCCGAAGACAGATAGATCACCGGATGGATCAGTCCCATGACGAAGGACAGATGTCCGCCGTCAATCTCGCAGATCCCAGGTTCCACCTGTCTGACACCGCTGTCAAGTCTGCGGATCCGATGACGCATGCGCAGATAAGAATAAGCATGATATCCTAGGAAGCCAAGCATTCCTGCCAACCATACCATGGATAATACACGGAACCACACCGGGTATGTCCATGCGCGGGCGTCAGTACCCGTTCCGGCAGATGTTCCCGAAATCACTGCATCTGTTCCACTGGCTGCCACCCCTGCAACCGTAGCTCCACTTTCTGTTCTCGCAGTTCCCAGGGAAAAATCCTGCGTGCCGTCAGTGTTCATGACAGTATTATCATTTCCACCAGCCATCGTTTTTTCTGCCGCCTGGCTGTCCGGTACTTCCTCTGCATCATACTCCCGCCGCAGGACATCTCCGATATCCTTCGTATCGTTGGCCTCTGCATAACCATGACTGCCCGGACCGACTGTCTGCTGCCCGGACGTCATCTCTGTCCCCACAGACAGCAATTTGTCCGGAATCAGACTGATTCCTGTCTCCGGTAGTATCGGACAGCACAACCGCACAAACACGATTCCCCATAACAGATAGGAGCACCATTTTGGTGCTTTTTGCAACAAAAGTCTGGCGAGGAGCACCAGCAGCACGCAGTATCCTCCCACCAGACTTAAGTTCCATACACCGTCAAATATTCTGTAGATATTCTCACCCATAAGCCCCTCCTGTCCTGCCCCCCGGCAAGGCATAGTCGATGTTTTATAGACTCTTTGTAATTATAGTCTACATTCTACCGACCCATCTGTCAAGTAAGAAATCTGATTCCTTTAAAGTTGAAAAGGGATGTACTCCCGGTATTTCTGAGCACTCCCCGCGCCCTCTGTTTTCCGGAAGACATCGTACACCATCCGGTACTCTCCCGGCTCCAATACTCCGTAAAGCCAGTCCCATTTGTAAAAGTTTGAGACTTCCTCCCCGCAGCCCACCGTATGACCTATCATCGTAAATCCGTAATCGTCTATGATCGTCTCCGCATCCTGCCATTCTCCTTCGATCCTGCGCTGTAGAATATAGGCATCTCCATAGGTCACCTCTGTCCCGGCATCCTCATCCTCCCGCCGGATGACAATACTGGCGCCTATATTGGAAATATCCCGCAGGGTCACAGTCACACCCGCCTCAGGGTCATAAATCGTTTCTGCCTGATTCTGTTGTCCCTCTTCTTCCGGATTCCAGTCACTTACTGTCAGCTCCGGCTCTTCTTCCGAGCGCAATACCTCCGCATGCATTTCAAAATCCAGCACGCAGTCTCTATGGATTTCCTCTGTCTCCCCGGTAGTCATGGAAGTGCCGGTCCCCCGGAACGAGATCACTGTCTTTCCATCTCCTATGGTCACATCCGAAGTGACATATAACGGTTTCTGATACTGTTCACTGATCCACACAAAAACCTCATTGGTTGCTTCCCAATACTGCCGCAGTTCCTCACCATACTGCTTCGCATACCCCTGTCCGATGTGGGATCTGCTGCGAATGGAGCATATGGGATAGGACCGGTAGAGATCTTCACTACGATCATGGCTGAATCTGATCTGTATCTCCGGATGCTCATACAGCCATAACTCACGTCCGCCCAGAATCCCTGCCGCCAGCGCCACCACTGCCAACACGATCAAAATAACATGCCTTTTCTTTTTACCGTTCATTTCCGCCCCTCTCTTTCCCGTGCTTACTTCTGCAACGCTTCCATCAGACGCTCCTGCCAGTCATAGAAAGCCTGGCCGTCCACCAGGCAGCGTTCGTCCTCACCTATCCATAATCCCTGTTCTTCCGACGCGTAGCGAAAGGTCCTTGTCTCACCGTCTGCATAGACAAACTGAAAATATCCCACACCTTCCACCATCTCTTCCGGCGGGATCGGATCTGACGTCACTTTTCCGGAAAGCTGTATAAATTCCTGCCACAGCTGCTCTACGGTATCGACATCTTCCACATAATCGTAATCCTCCGTGCAGAAGCTGCAACCGATCTTCTGCGGGCACTCCTCCGGCAAAAAAGCCGCGCAGAATGCTGTCTTTGCTTCATTCTCCAGCATTCCCGGATACCATATATCCGCTATGGCATAGGCTTCTTCCGGTGTTGCCGCCGGATATAAAACATAGCTGGCGGGATTCTCTACGGATATCATCCCTTTTTCCACATTCTGTACCGCCTGATAAATCGCTACGGTGGTCTGGGCATCCGGGGTTCCGATCCAGCCAGCCCCTCTTCCCTCCTTCAGAAATCCTCTGCTTGCTCCATAGGTAAAGAAATAATTCTGCGGTTCCTCTCCCTCTCCAACGAAAGATATCTGCCCATGGAAAGTGCTGCCGTGGATCCAGGGCAGTACCCGGTAATAATAGGTTCCGTTGACGCTCACCTGTACCTCTTCCTGCTTTCCGAAAGCGTTCTCCTTCGGCATCTGTATCCCCGGCACCGTGAAATCCACCGTTTTGCGGAATTCGATGAGATTCAGCAGAAGTACCACTACCACCAATACGATTGCACTGAGAAAAATGGTTGCTTTTACGTTAATCTTCTTCATAAGCCCCTCCTTTGTTTCCCTTCTATCTATATTGACGACTTTTATACTCCGTTTGTTACAAACAGCATAACAAAATTTCACCCCTGAATCTACTTTTTTCACCCAAGCGACCGCTTTCTGTTATTTCTGGTCTTTTTATAACATAACCACTGTAAATGCACAATTGAGCAGATGGAAACTTAACAGTCTGGAACTATAAAACTGGCGGCATCGGCTTCCCGGTGTCGCCAGTTTATTGTCACTCTATTTTACGAGTGGCTCATAATAGAGCACTGTCTGCGCAGGATCTTTTCCGCTGATCTCTACGCCGTCCGCCGTCGTTCCCTGGAAACCGTCGGATGCGCCGATATAGAGAATGCGACCGTCCGGTACGAGGACCGCACAGGTACCTTCCGTACCGCAGGGCATCTCCCAGTTCTCCTGCACTCTGGTGAATTCCGTCTCACCCAGGCGATAGGTGTCCACGCCGTTGTATCCCCATAGGATAAAATCTGCCGTCTCACTCACACCTGCTGCCGCCATTTTCCACGGGTAGATCGTATCGGCACTGCAAACAACATTCTCACCTCCAGCCACCGGAACAAACCTGAGGCTTTCCGAATCTACTGACACTAATGTCATAGCTATATTCCCTGCTGTCGCATCGCCCACTGCCTGTGCAGCCGCATAGACTTTGCCGTCCTTGCCCTGTCCTAATGCTCCGGCACCTTGTACGGCATAGCTGTTGTCATCCGCCACGTTTCCGATCAGTTCTCCTTCCGCAGAATAGATCCGCACATAACTGCCGTCCTCCTGCATCCGCATCCGCATATATAATCTGCCTTGGGCATCTGTTGCCATACTATCAACGATATTCCATTCCCGCTCTCCTACGGTAAAACTGTTCAGAAGCGTTCCCTCCGGGCTGATATGATAGATTACAGGCAGCCAGCCGTGCTCCGCTCCCGGTACAGCCAGTCCCTTCAGTCCCGCATAGATGCTGCCGTCCGGTGCCGTGCACAGACTGTAGACCTCTCCGTTTTCTGCAAAATCTTCAAAAAACGTCTCTGGCGTTCCGCTGCCGTAAGGCAGATATTCCACTCTCGCCTGTCCGTCCGTAGTGAAACCGCCCACATACAGACCGTTCTCTGCCACTGCCGCACAACGGATACTTACGTCTCCCTCATAAGCAATCTGCCATTCCTGCGTTGCCGTATCGGCGCCGAGAACCGTACCACTCGTTCCCTGCTGTGCTACACGTCCCTGCTGCGCAGCATCCTTTTCCGGCTCTGTCTTTACATACTCATAAGAACCTTCCGCAATCTCCTCGCTGATCTTCGCCAGACTGTACTCTCTCTTTTCCTTAAAATCGATCAGCTCCAGCAGCTGCTCATCCGTAAGCTCCTTCTCCGGCAGGAAAAAGGTACTCCGCTCCGCATAAAAAGCCACGCCTTTCTTGTATTTCTCGGGGCTGTCAATCAGCGTAAGCTCCTTTTTCGGGAAATATCCCTGCTCCAGGTATGCCTGCCTAAGTTCTTCCAGTCTCGCCGTCTCGCTCTCTGTCATCGGTCTGCTGTAAGAGTCCGCAGAGGCATTTGCGTCCTGCAACTGGGCAAAATACTCCTCCAGTTTTTCGTGATTCATGCTTTCCATCCGTGCCTGATACATTCCGGATGCCGTCACCGTCGCCGACGCCAGTACCAGACAAGCTGCCGCCAGAATCGCCGCCCGCCGGAAGCTGTAATGGTGTCTGCTGCCTCTGCCGTTTTTCTCCATATGCTGTAAAATATCATCCACCCTCGCATCCAGATCTTCCGATACCGCCATCTGTTCCTGTTCTGCCATTTTATATAATTTTCTATCTAAAAAATCGCTTTGCATCTCCTGCTCCTTTCCGCTGCTACAACATTGCCCGCAGCTGCTCTTTCGCCCGATGCAGACGGGATTTCACTGTGCCCTGCCTACATTCCAGGATCCTGCTGATCTCCGGGATTGTGCACCTCTCATAGTAAAACAGAACGATTACATCCCGATACCCGCCGTCCAACTGCATCACCGCATCCCACAACTCATGATGCTCATCGTAGAATTCCGGAGACAGGTTCTCTTCCCATTCCACCGGACTGGTGCGCTTGTTCTGCCTATAGATTTTTTTCGCCTCGTTGGCTGCAATCTGCAGGATCCAGTTACGAAAACTGTCTGCTTTTTTCAATGTGTCTAATTTCTCATAAGCATGCACGATAGCCTCACTGACCGCGTCCTCCGCATCCGCACTGTTTTGCAGAATCGAATACGCCAGTCGGTACATGGGAAGCGTGTTGCTCTTCACATGCTGTGCAAACTCTTCTTTTGTCATGACTGCCAAGGTATCACCTCCTTCTTATCGCCGGCTTCACTATATATGAGTCGCAAGTAGCGGAAAAGGTTCCCAAAAAGTAAGGCACCGGACGGATCCAGTGCCTTGCGATGTTTTTCCACCTTAATTTACGTTTTTAGTATAATTGAATTCAGAAATAAAAGTATACTTTCCTTTGCCTTTTCCTTTAATTTCTTCAACAACACCTATTTCTCTTAATTTTTTCATAACATTCTTAGCTGTCGAAGTTGAACATTTCAATACTCTCTCTATCTCAGGAGCTCCAAATATCTGCTTATTTTCAATTTTTTCATATACTTTTAATATGTTTTTTTTCGTTGGTTCATTATAAGCCTGACTATCAATAGCCAACTTTATATTTTGAAAAGACAGTTTTTCACTCTCAATAGCCAGATTTTCACTCTCAATAGCTAACTTTCCCGTCGGATAGCCAACTTTTTCAGCATTGGAATTATAAATAACCGCCTGCAACATAAAAGCATTTGTATGATAAACCGGATCTTTTAGTCCAACCTGCTCCAGCTCATTACACATACGATTAACGCCTTCTCCAAATTCTTTTACGAATTTATAGTTCTTTAAAAACTCTGCAATCTTAGGATTTCTGGAAAAATGTGTGAAACGTATATTGTCTGCTCTTACAAGCCCTGGAAGTTTCCCTGGGCTTTCTACTACTATGTGGTCATCAAACATTTTAATCTGAATATCTGTCCCAGTAATACTATAAGCACGATGCGTAACAGCATTTACAATCAATTCCTGTCTGACAAACTTAGGATATTCCTCATCTGTAACAAATGTTCCATCTGGTCCAAGATATGTTTTTTCTTTTACCTGCGTATCCAAATATGCAATTGCCTCATTTATCATGTTAAGCAGTGTGCCTTCAAAGATGACGTCCTTTATAACATTCATTTCTGATCCAAATTTTTCTTCGGTTCCCTCATAACGTATAAAACGAATCCTTGCGCGAGGGAAGAAATTTTGCGGATTCTTTCCAAATAACAAAATTGTAGCGGTACTAATTTGAATCTCGCCATCTTTTTCTTTTATAAATCCTCTGTTTTCTTTGAGATATTCCAGTGGACTTTTCCCATAATCAATCTTATCTGTATATTCTCTTACAAAGTCCATATCTATATCATCTATCGTAGCATCGGGTACGGCTTTATCTTCAAAGTAACGTTCTCCCTTATCATAATTGAGTTGGAGACGTTCCTCAAAAGTCTGCAATTTAGATTTGTCACCAACTCTTAAGAATACATCATCTGCCTGATTTGCATGTACTTGTGGACTTGCATCAATATGCATTACAAGTACATGATTCTCTCTTCCCTTTTCATCGACACATGGTACTTT
>ERZ1673734.2062-NODE-2062-length-11938-cov-41.851384_pt1 | contig 11938 bp, 11 predicted proteins | sample MGYA00580199_ERZ1673734 | MGnify/ENA primary metagenome ERZ1673734 (study PRJEB41218, sample SAMN15661742) | gut metagenome | host: Homo sapiens | place: Canada: London | collected 2015-08-20/2019-03-30 | study: EMG produced TPA metagenomics assembly of...
GTAGGGAAATCCTGATAAGGAACAATATTAGGGTGAGCATTCCCCAGGCGCTTGGGCGACACGCCTGTCGTCAGGTAATTCATAGCCTGATTGGCCAAGCACGCCACTTGCACATCCAGCAGCGCCATATCGATATGCTGCCCGCCGCCATCATGCTGACGATGAGCAAGCGCCGCCAAAATGGCGACTGTCGCGTAAAGCCCCGTCAGAATATCCGTCAGCGCAACCCCAACCTTGACCGGCCCGGCACCCTCCTCACCCTCAGGCCGACCGGTCAGACTCATCAGCCCGCCCAACCCCTGAATCATGAAGTCATAACCAGCCCGCTTCGCATACGGACCCGTCTGTCCAAACCCGGTAATGGAGCAATAGATCAGCTGCGGATTGACCGCCTTGAGCGACGCATAATCCAGCCCATACGCCTCCAGGCCACCCACCTTGAAGTTCTCGATCAAGATATCGGACTTCGCCGCCAGCTCCCGCACCAGGCGTTGGCCTTCCGGCTTGGTGAAATCGATGGTCACCGACTGCTTATTACGGTTAGCCGACAAGTAATAAGCCGCCTCCCCCGTACTCTCTCCATAAGCATCCTTAAGGAAGGGCGGCCCCCACGCGCGCGTGTCGTCGCCATTGCCCGGGCGCTCGACCTTGATCACCTCAGCGCCAAGGTCCGCCAGAATCTGCCCAGCCCACGGCCCAGCCAGTACTCGCGATAAATCCAGCACCCGCAAATGCGATAAAGCACCCATGAGCCAAGCTCCTGTTAATAGAACGCCTGAAGACCCGTCTGCGCACGCCCAAGAATCAAGGCATGCACGTCATGCGTCCCCTCATAGGTATTCACCACTTCCAGGTTAACCAGGTGACGCGCCACCCCGAACTCGTCGGAGATACCATTGCCACCCAACATGTCCCGCGCCATACGCGCGATATCCAGCGACTTGCCGCACGAATTGCGCTTCATGATCGAAGTAATCTCAACCGCCGCGGTTCCTTCATCCTTCATCCGCCCCAAACGCAGGCAACCCTGCAAGGCCAACGTAATCTCGGTCTGCATATCTGCCAGTTTTTTCTGGATCAACTGGGTCGCCGCCAACGGCCGACCGAACTGCTGACGATCCAGCGTGTATTGACGCGCCGTATGCCAGCAAAATTCTGCGGCGCCCAATGCGCCCCACGAGATGCCGTAGCGTGCGGAGTTCAGGCAGGTGAAAGGCCCTTTCAAACCGCGAACATCCGGGAAGATGTTCTCTTGTGGCACAAACACGTTATCCATCACGATCTCGCCAGTGATCGACGCACGCAAGCCAACCTTGCCGTGAATCGCCGGAGCGCTCAGGCCCTTCCAGCCCTTCTCCAGAACGAAGCCACGGATGTCACCCTCGTCATCTTTCGCCCACACAACAAACACATCGGCAATCGGACTGTTAGTGATCCACATCTTGCTGCCCGTCAGGCTGTAGCCGCCATCCACCGAGCGCGCACGAGTGATCATCGCGCCAGGGTCAGAACCATGGTTAGGCTCCGTCAGACCAAAACAGCCAATCCACTCACCCGACGCCAGCTTCGGCAGGTACTTTTGCTTTTGCGCCTCAGTACCGAACTCATTGATCGGCACCATGACCAAGGAAGACTGCACACTCATCATCGAGCGGTAACCCGAGTCAACGCGCTCAACCTCACGAGCAATCAGGCCGTAGCTGACATAGTTCAAGCCACTGCCACCGTACTGCTCCGGGATCATCGCCCCCAGCAAGCCCGTCTCACCCATCTCGCGAAAAATCGCCGGGTCAGTCTGTTCATGACGGAAAGCTTCCAGAACACGTGGCGCCAGCTTGTCTTGAGCAAACTGCTCAGCGCTGTCACGCACCATGCGCTCTTCTTCAGTGAGCTGCTGATCCAGCAACAGTGGATCAATCCAGTTGAAGCTTGCTTTACCCGCCATGAAAGAACCCTCGCGAAATAGATCAAATGTCGTACGCCGATCCTAGGCCGCCTCTTATAAAGAGTACAAACGAGGATTCAGCACGCCGTTGTGATAATTTCTCACTCCGTGACTGCCTGAAAGGCCATTTCTGATCACCTTTAGTGAGGAAGCCGTACATGCGCCGCAAGATCCCCAGCACAACCGCCCTGATCAGCTTTGAAGCGGCCGCACGTCATGAGAGCTTCACCAAGGCCGCACACGAACTGTCCCTCACCCAAGGCGCTATTTGCCGACAGATCGCCAGCCTTGAAGAATTCCTCAGCGTAGAACTCTTCAGACGCTCCAAGCGGGGCGTAAAACTGACAGAAGCAGGCCTTTCCTACAGCCGACGGGTTGCGACGCAACTGGATGCCGTCGAACGCGACACGCTGTCCGTGATGGGGCAACAAGGCGCCAACACCATTGAGCTGGCCGTTGTCCCCACCTTCGGCACGCAATGGCTATTGCCCCGCCTCAAGGATTTCCAGCAACAGCACCCCGACGTTACCGTCAACCTGACAAACCGTACGCGCCCCTTCCTGTTTGCCGACACTGACTTCGACGCCGCCATCTACTTTGGCGATGCCGACTGGTCCGGTACATCGTCCCACCGGCTGATGGGCGAGAACCCGCTGCCCGTGTGCAGCCCTTCACTGCTGGGCGACCGGCAAAGCCTCAGCGCCCAGGCATTGGCCGAACTCCCCCTGCTCCAGCAAACCACCCGCCCCTACGCCTGGCGCCAATGGTTCAACGCACAGGACATGAACGTGCCGCGCGACATGACCGGGCCGCGCTACGAACTGTTTTCGATGCTGGCCCAAGCCGCCATACACGAAATGGGCGTCGCGCTGATCCCGCCCTTCCTGATTCAGCGCGAATTGGCCGAGAAACGCCTGGTTATCGCCAACCCGCACACACTGCCCAGCAACAAGGCTTACTACCTAATGATCCCGGAACGCAAAATTGAGTCCGCGTCGCTACACGCCTTTCGAGACTGGCTGATCAAGCAGGCCGCGGCCTACAGCTTGATTTGAGAAAATTCGAATCCTCAAAAAACAATGTAGTGATACTTAAAAAACAACTACAGATGTACGCAAATGTCGCTATTTTGCACGCTTGACTTAAGTCTAACTGGACAAACCTGAAAGCCAGTAACCACGCGGCTTACAGGGTATTTCTGAAAGTTATGCAGCGATAACCAAAAGAAATGTGAAAAAAACTCGAAAACAGCCTTAAATCTCTCTAAGCCTTATAAATAAAGGCTTACAGCCGAGCGTTGCGACATTCGGTCACTGCATGACTTGTAGTAAAAAATCCGTCACCCTTCATAAGTTCTTGAAAGCCCCAAAAATCGCCAGCAGAATGCCGCGCCCCACCCAATATTTGGTGGGATCGTGCTGATCGGCCGCCCCAGTCGCACCATCCGTAGTGCGCTGGCTTTCTTATAAAAGATCACGCAGGAGATATGACGTGCACATTGGTGTTCCTCTCGAAACCCAAACGGGTGAAACGCGGGTTGCTGCAACCCCGGAAACCATCAAGAAGCTGATCGGCCAAGGCCATAAGGTGACTGTTCAAAGCGGCGCAGGTATTAATGCCAGCGTGACTGACAGCGCCTATGAAGCCGCAGGCGCAACTATTGGCAGCGCCACAGACGCCTTTGGCGCCGAGCTGATCCTTAAAGTAGTTGCCCCCAACGACAGCGAACTGGCCCTGATCAACAGCACCGCCGTGCTGATTGGCATGCTTAACCCGTTCAGCAATGAAACCATTGCCAAACTGACCGAGCGTGGGATCACTGCCTTCTCGCTGGAAGCTGCCCCGCGTACCTCGCGTGCGCAAAGTCTTGATGTGCTGTCATCCCAAGCCAACATCGCCGGCTACAAAGCCGTACTGCTGGCCGCCCACCATTACCCGCGCTTCATGCCCATGTTGATGACCGCCGCCGGTACGGTAAAAGCCGCCCGTGTGCTGATTCTCGGCGCAGGCGTTGCCGGCCTGCAGGCCATTGCGACAGCCAAGCGACTGGGCGCGGTCATTGAGGCCTCAGATGTGCGGCCTGCGGTAAAAGAGCAGATCGAATCGCTGGGCGCCAAGTTCGTCGACGTCCCTTACGAGACCGACGAAGAACGCGAATGCGCAGTCGGCGTGGGTGGCTATGCACGCCCGATGCCTGCCAGCTGGATGCAGCGCCAGGCCCAGGCCGTGCACGAGCGCGCCAAGCAAGCCGATATCGTCATCACCACCGCACTTATCCCAGGTCGCAAGGCACCGGTGCTGCTGAGCGCTGAAACCGTGGCGCAGATGAAGCCTGGCTCCGTCGTCATCGACCTCGCCGCTGCACAAGGGGGCAACTGCCCGCTGACCGTGGCCGATCAAGTGGTCGTCGAAAACGGCGTGATCATTGTCGGCCCGACCAATCTGGCCGGAGAAGTGGCCGCGGACGCATCAGCGCTGTACGCCCGCAACCTGCTGGACTTCCTCAAGCTGGTCTTCACCCCTGAAGGGCAGTTCCAGATCAACCTTGAAGACGACATCGTCGCCGCGTGCCTGATGTGCCGCGACGGTCAAGTTGTGCGCAAAAACGGCTGAGGATAAAAACAATGGAAGAGCTCATCTCCCCCGGTATCTACAACCTGATCATCTTTGTGCTGGCTATTTATGTCGGCTACCACGTGGTCTGGAACGTTACCCCTGCACTGCACACCCCGCTCATGGCCGTGACCAACGCCATTTCCGCGATTGTGATCGTCGGCGCCATGCTCGCTGCCGCGCTCACTGTCACCCCACTGGGCAAAACCATGGGCACCCTGGCCGTCGCCTTGGCGGCCGTTAACGTATTCGGTGGATTTTTGGTCACCCGGCGCATGCTGGAAATGTTCAAGAAGAAAGCACCTAAAGCTAAAGAAGAGGTGCGCAAGCCATGAGCATGAACCTGGTCACTGTTCTCTACCTGGTTGCATCGATCTGTTTCATCCAGGCCCTTAAAGGCCTGTCGCACCCCACCACCTCGCGTCGCGGCAACCTGTTCGGCATGCTCGGCATGGCCCTGGCCGTGCTGACCACCATCGGGCTGGTGTACAAACTGGGCGCTGAAATCGCGACCACCGGCATCGGCTATGTGATTGTGGGCCTGCTCATCGGCGGCACCGCAGGCTCGATCATGGCCAAGCGCGTCGAAATGACCAAAATGCCAGAGCTCGTCGCCTTCATGCACAGCATGATCGGCCTGGCAGCGGTGTTTATCGCCATTGCCGCCGTGGTAGAGCCGCAATCGTTGGGCATCGTCAAACACTTGGGCGACGCCATCCCGGCCGGTAACCGCCTCGAACTGTTCCTGGGCGCTGCCATTGGTGCAATCACCTTCTCGGGTTCGGTCATCGCGTTCGGCAAGCTGTCGGGCAAATACAAGTTCCGCCTGTTCCAGGGCGCACCGGTACAGTTCAGCGGCCAACACAAGCTCAACCTGGTGCTGGGTCTGGCGACACTGGGCTTGGGCGTGACCTTTATGCTCACCGGCAACCTCAACGCCTTCGCGCTGATGCTGGCCCTGGCGTTCGTACTGGGCGTGCTGATCATCATCCCGATTGGCGGCGCCGACATGCCGGTCGTGGTTTCGATGCTCAATAGCTACTCGGGCTGGGCGGCGGCTGGTATCGGCTTCTCGCTGAACAACTCGATGCTGATCATCGCCGGTTCGCTGGTCGGATCGTCGGGCGCCATCCTGTCGTACATCATGTGCAAAGCGATGAACCGCTCGTTCTTCAACGTGATCCTCGGTGGCTTTGGTGGCGCAGCGGACGCTGGCGGCCCTGCCGGCACACAAGAAGCACGCCCGGTTAAATCCGGCTCGGCTGACGACGCGACCTTCTTGCTGACCAACGCCGACACCGTGATCATCGTTCCGGGTTACGGCCTGGCCGTGGCACGGGCGCAGCATGCACTTAAAGAGCTGACCGAAAAACTGACCCACCGCGGCGTGACCGTCAAGTATGCGATTCACCCGGTCGCGGGTCGTATGCCCGGCCACATGAACGTACTGCTGGCCGAGGCAGAAGTGCCTTACGACCAGGTGTTCGAAATGGAAGACATCAACTCCGAATTCGGTCAGGCCGACGTCGTGTTGGTGCTCGGCGCCAACGACGTGGTTAACCCGGCGGCCAAGAACGATCCGAAATCGCCTATCGCGGGCATGCCGATCCTCGAAGCCTATAAAGCCAAAACCGTCATCGTGAACAAACGCTCCATGGCCAGCGGCTATGCGGGCCTGGATAACGAACTGTTTTATCTGGATAAAACCATGATGGTCTTCGGTGACGCCAAGAAAGTTATTGAAGATATGGTCAAAGCCGTCGAGTAACATCGCGGCCTGGTAACACCGAGAACCCCGGCACTTAATTCGCCGGGGTTTTTTATTTCTGACTGATCCCGACCAAAGGCTCTAAATCGGCCTGCGGCATTCGACCATGGTAGCGGGACGCCGCGCTTTGAAAATGAATAGACTGCGCATCTTGCTTCCGTTGCCCGAGATAACAATCCATGTACCGTGAACGTATTCGTCTGAACTCCCTGCACGATAAGGTTATGAGCGCCGAAGAAGCCGCCGCCCTTATTAAAGACGGCATGACCGTCGGCATGAGCGGTTTCACCCGTGCCGGTGAAGCCAAAGCCGTGCCACAAGCCTTGGCCGAGCGCGCCAAGCACTCGCCGCTGAAAATCACCCTGATGACCGGCGCCAGCCTGGGCAACGACCTCGACAAGCAATTGACCGAAGCCGGCGTACTCGCACGTCGCATGCCGTTCCAGGTGGACAACACACTGCGCAAGGCGATCAACGCCGGCAAAGTCATGTTCATCGACCAGCACTTGTCCGAAACTGTCGAGCAACTGCGCAACAAGCAACTCACCCTGCCGGACATCGCGGTCATCGAAGCCGTTGCGATTACCGAGCAAGGCCACATCGTGCCGACCACGTCGGTGGGCAACTCCGCCAGCTTCGCGATTTTCGCCAAACAAGTGATCGTCGAGATCAACCTGGCGCACAACCCGAACCTGGAAGGTCTGCACGACATCTATATCCCGACCTACCGTCCGACCCGCACGCCAATCCCGTTGGTGAAAGTCGATGACCGTATCGGTAGCACCGCCATCCCGATCCCGGCCGAAAAAATCGTCGCGATCGTGATCACCAACAAGGCTGACTCACCGTCGACAGTGAGCGAGCCTGACAGCGAAACCGCCGGCATCGCCTTCCACCTGATCAACTTCCTCAAAAAAGAAGTGGATGAAGGCCGCATGACCAACAAGCTCGGCCCGCTGCAAGCCGGTATCGGCAACATCGCCAACGCGGTGATGTGCGGCCTGATCGACTCGCCGTTCGAAGACCTGACCATGTACTCCGAAGTACTACAGGACTCGACCTTCGACCTGATCGACGCGGGCAAAATGCGCTTCGCCTCGGGCAGCTCGATCACCTTGTCCGAGCGTCGCAACTCCGACGTGTTCGGCAACCTTGAGCGCTACAAAGACAAACTCGTGTTGCGCCCGCAAGAGATCTCCAACCACCCGGAAGTCGTTCGCCGCCTGGGCATCATCGGGATCAACACCGCGCTGGAGTTCGACATCTACGGCAACGTCAACTCCACTCACGTCTGCGGCACGCGGATGATGAACGGCATCGGCGGCTCGGGCGACTTTGCCCGTAACGCACACTTGGCCATCTTCGTGACCAAGTCGATCGCCAAAGCCGGTGCGATCTCCAGCGTGGTGCCAATGGTCAGCCACGTTGACCACACCGAGCACGATGTCGACATCCTGGTCACCGAACAAGGCCTGGCTGACTTGCGTGGCCTGGCGCCGCGTGAGCGCGCCCGCGTGATCATCGACAACTGTGTGCACCCAGACTTCCGTGAAGCGCTGAATGACTACTTCACCAAGGCCTGCGCCATTGGCGGCCACACCCCGCACATCCTGCGCGAGGCGTTGAGCTGGCACATCAACCTGGAAGAAACCGGGAAAATGCTGCCGTAACACGCGTGCTAGACAGCCGCCGTCGAAAACACTGTTTTCTGCGGCGGCTTTTTTATGCCTTCCTGACAAAAACTGTACTGCTGTACTGGTAATTTCTTACCCTTATCAGGGTCACTTCCCACAAAAATGACTAGAAACGCACCAACTTAGTGCCGACAGGTACAGTTGTGCTCGTTTATGGCCGTACAGCGCCTATAAACAGTTAACTGGCCCATCGCAATACAGGTGAACTGTATCTACAGAGTCTGGACGTAGAGGAGGATCATTGGCATCAGTTAAACCACTAGCCAATGCCGCCACAAGCGGAAGGATGCCATCATGGAACGTACACTCAGTTCCGATCTGTTCACCGAAAGCAATGCTGTAAACACCCAGGCTTCCATGCCTTTGCGCGTACTTGCCAACCTGATGTTGTGGCAGCGCCGTATCTCCAGCCGCCATCAATTGGCTCGCCTGGACTCGCGTCTTCTGGCTGATGCCGGTATTAGCGAAGCACAGCGTTACGAAGAGCTGAGCAAGCCGTTCTGGCGCTAACGAGCGCTCGCTGGCCCTGACCATCGGTCCACCGCCAGCACCCAGAATTGAAAAAACAAAACCCGTCGCGGGTAACCGCAGACGGGTTTTGTCGTTTTGGGCGGCTATTTTTGAGCGCCAGAAGCATGACAAGTACAGTTTTATAAAAATACGCATAGACCAGTACAATCACGAAAAAGCCTGATCCAGAGCATCCTGTCTGCACCGCAAAGCAAAACATCCTTTGCGACACGCCGCCCTGCGCCTACTATTCGCCTATAACCGACTATTTTTATACGACCCTCTTCCGGAGTATCACCATGCCCACTCTTCGCCTGCTCAGCGCTGCCGCCTTGCTGACACTCGCTGCCAGCGCCAGCGCCTCCAGCTTTCTCGTGACAACCGATGCCATCGTGGGCGCCCTGAAAGCGACCTCTGACCTGACCTCCGACGCGACCGGCTCGCTGCGCAACAACAAAATCGTGCGCGAAGCCCGTGATGACGCCGCCAGCTTTGTGGCCAGCGAAGGGGCAATCCGTGGTGTGAAACTGGAAAGCGCCTTCGACGCCATTCGCCAGCAAGCGCCTCAACTGCAAGCCAGCGATGCCCAACTGGCGCAGGCAATCCTCGCAATCTGATGTTTAATGACCTGTGGGAGCGGGCTTGCTCGCGATGCAGAGCACATGGTGTCTCTGAACGGGCGCTGTGATGCTATCGCGAGCAATCCCGCTCCCACGGGGATAGCATCAAAGATGAAGATCCCGCCACGTACTGGTTCTGACCCGACCATTACGCTAGCCTTGGGCCTCGATCACACAGAACGAGACCCATGCGTTTTTCTTTACTAGCCCTGCTTGCCCTCTGCTGGACTCAATCAGCCCACGCCTTCGACACAACCACGCAAAATACCGTGCTCACCGGCTACGTCACCAGTAAAGTGACGTCCGCGCCCTTCGATCACAAACTGCTATGTGCCGCCCAGGATGACGCTGCCGTCTTTATTGCCAGTGACGGTCAACAGCGAGGCGCGCAGTTGGAGTCTGCCTTGCGCTATCTGCGCCAGACCCAGCCTGAATTGAATGCCTCCGACCTTGAACTGGCACAAGCAATTCTCGTCCAATAAATACCCGCGTTTTCTGGAGATGTTTCATGCGTAGCCCTTTAATTGTCGCCACCCTTGGCCTGTTGTTGCTCGCCGATGTGGCGCAAGCACAGACCGTTGTGCAGACCAGTAACATCATCGTGCGCGCGTTTGGCCGCTCCATCGACTTCACCTCCGACACCACCACGTCCATTCGTGACTCTAAAGTAGTCCGTGAAGCCCACGATGACGCCGCCACATTCGTCGCCAGCGAAGGCTCCATTCGCGGCGTGCAACTGGAGTCCGCCTTCAATACCCTGCGCGACCGCCTGCCTGAAGCGCGTAACGCCAGCGACCATGACCTCGCCGAAGCTATCCTCGCGCTGTGAAACCACTGACGGGCTGGCTCGCAGCGTGTGCCCTGCTGCTTATCGGCAGTAATGCCCACGCAGCGCTCCATCTGCAGCTCAAAACAGAGGGTCTGACACCCGCCCAGCAGCACGCCAGCCAAGCGCTGCTCGATGAAGCCATGCAAAAGCTGCCCCCGCGCTTCATCGAGCAACTGGATCGCCAGATTGTGGTCGGCTGGAGCGATGACATGCCCAGCAATGCCTACGGGCAAGCCTCGTTGGTGTCTGAGCTGGACTTGAATCGCAACCTGCTGGCCAGCCTCACCGATGGCTCGGCCGCGACTCAAAAGACCAATCGTCCCCACGGCACTGTGCGCCAGGAAATGCTCGCCACCGTCCTGCACGAGCTGACCCACCTCTATGACCGCGCCCGCCTCTGGCCTGCCGCAGACCGCACGCTCATCCAGCGCTGCGCACGGCAAAGCAACAGCACGGGGCTCATCGGCCTGCCCGACCAATGCCGTGGCCAGACCGAACGCCGCTTTACCCTCAGCGATGACCCGCGCCTGCTCGACCTCGCCGGTTGGCAGCAATACGTGGGCCGCCGTGGTGAGCGCGAGCAAGACAACCACCAGGTCGTGCGCAGCCCGGACCTGTACGAAGTCACCAACCCCAAAGAATTCGTCGCGGTCAACATGGAGTACTTCCTCCTCGACCCGGCCTACGCGTGCCGGCGCCCGGCGCTGTACCGCTACTACAAAGATCATTTCGGCTGGGCACCCGCCGCCAAAGACGACTGCCCCAAGAGCTTCCCCTTTTTGAACGCCGGCAACGACTTTGCCAAACAGCCCCTCGGCACCGTTGACCCCGAGCGCGTATACGCCGTCGACTACCTGCTGGCCGAGGCCAACCAGGAATGGGCCAGCCGCTGGGGCCACAGCATGCTGCGCCTGGTGATTTGCGCCCCCGGCCGTCCACGCGGTCCGGATTGCCGACTCGACCTGCAAGAACACTTGGTGTTGTCCTACCGGGCGTTTGTGAACGACGTACAGCTTTCAAGCTGGGACGGCCTGACCGGCGCCTACCCGTCGCGCCTGTTTGTACTGCCGCTGGCCCAGGTCATCGATGAATACACCAAAACCGAACTGCGCAGTCTCGCCTCTGTACCGCTGAACTTAAGCCGCCCGGAAATCGAAGAAGTGGTTGAGCACGCTGCCGAGATGCATTGGAGCTACGACGGCAGCTATTACTTTGTGTCCAACAACTGCGCAGTCGAGACCTTGAAACTGCTGCGCAGCGGCAGCGACAACGCCCAACTCAAAGGCCTGGACAGCATCGTGCCCAATGGCCTGCTGGAAGTGCTCAAAGCCCGTGGCCTGGCAGACACCAGCGTGCTGGACGACCCGCGTGAGGCGCTGCGTCTGGGCTATCGGTTTGATTCCTACCGTGACCGCTATCAAGCCATGTTCGACGTATTGAAGACCCGCCTGCCAATCAAACAGACCAGCGTTGAAGACTGGATGGCCCTGGACGCCGGGCAACGCCGCCCATGGTTTGAACAAGCCGACCTGCGCGCCAGCGCGGCGTTGTTGCTGCTCGAACAGGCCAGCTTCCGCCGCCAGTTGCTGCTCGCTCAAGACGAGGTCAAGCAAAAGTACCTGGGCGCACGCGGGCTCAAAGATGGCGGCATGGACAAAGCCAACAAAACCCTGCAAGAGATTCTCGCCAGCAGCGGCTTCCTTAGCCGCCCGGCCGAATTGCTCGGCAGCAGCGGCTATGGCCTGCCCCAGGCCAAAGAGTGGCAAATGCTCGAGTCCGAAAGCAGCCAGCGCCAGCAACAGTTGCTACGCCTGACCAGCGACCTGGACAAAGAAGTGCGCAGCCTCCTTGAGCCGGCCCGCGCAGCAGAAATCGCCGCCACCGAAGCCAACGTCAAACAGATCGGCGAACACCTGCGCGCCATTCACAAAGCCGCAGGCGGCCTGCAACTCCCGTAGG
>ERZ1673734.2065-NODE-2065-length-11926-cov-9.129896_pt1 | contig 11926 bp, 7 predicted proteins | sample MGYA00580199_ERZ1673734 | MGnify/ENA primary metagenome ERZ1673734 (study PRJEB41218, sample SAMN15661742) | gut metagenome | host: Homo sapiens | place: Canada: London | collected 2015-08-20/2019-03-30 | study: EMG produced TPA metagenomics assembly of...
CTCCTCCCGATAGCTGAGCCGGAAGCTTATCCTTATGCTCCTGTAATCCCACTGCATTTAACAGTTTAAGGGCATAGCTTTTATTATTATCCTTGCGTTTTTTTATAATTTCTCCGTGTTTTAAATTATCGGTATTACCTGCATTTTCAAACATCATCACTGCCTCGACATTCTGCAGCACAGTCAGGTATGGGAACAGATTTTTAGCACTTTTCTGCCACACAAAGCCCACCTGGTCCCTGCGGTATCTCACCATTTCAGCTTCTGAATATGTGGAAATATCTTTTCCGTCAATAGTGAGTACTCCAGCCGTTGGTGTTTCCAGTCCTCCTATCATATTTAAAAGGGTGGATTTTCCGCTGCCGGATTTTCCTATTACCGCAAGCATCTCCCCTGTTTCCACCGTCAGGTCAAGCCCCTCCAGTGCCATCACCTTTTTATCGTCTGTCTCATATATTTTTACCAGTCCATCGCAGTTTATCATCTGGTTTTCTCCCTTTTAATTTAAATTACTATGCCGTCACTAAGCTCAAACACTTCATCTCCCAGCTCCATCAGGTTCGGATCATGCGTGGTCATAACTATTGTGATGTCCTCATCGTCTATCAACTCACGGAACAATCGCATGACTTCAAATCCAGAAGCGGTATCGAGTGCTCCTGTCGGCTCATCCGCAAAGACCACCTTCGGGCGATGAACCACAGCGCGCGCTATCGCAACTCTCTGCTGCTCACCTCCCGATAACTGATCCGGCATATGGTTCATGCGCTTTGAGAGTCCGACACGCTCGAGCAGCTCTGATACTCTGTCATGCGTATTCTCATTTATCACATCGGTTTTTGCATCTCCAATGTCATTATCCATTTCAGTCAAATTCTTCTGTATCTGACGTTTATTTTTCGCAAGTCTAAGGGCAAATTCCACATTCTCATATGCCGTCATCGTGGGAATTAGTGCTATAGACTGGAATACAAATCCCATCTCATACCGCCTTAGCATTTCCCGGTCTTTCTCGGTCATCTGCTCGAGATTTTTATCCAGAAACTGCACACTTCCCTCTGTCGGCATATCAAGCGCACTAAGGATATTAAGAAGTGTGGTCTTTCCGGAGCCGGAACGCCCTTTTAAGATGGCAAGTGTTCCTTTTTTTATCTCCATGGATACTCCGTCAAGTGCGTGGACTGTTGTACCATCTCCCGCCTTGAAATATCTTTTTATATTTTGAGCAATTATCGCATTTTCCATATGTCACGACCTCATTTTTTACATGCTAACTATCTTCTCCAAGCCTTAGTGCCTGTGCTATCTTCATACTCTTAAGCAATCTGCTGATAACCACATAGCATACGGCTACAGCCACGAAAAGTACTCCTGTAAGCTCCAGCATATCAGATGGATAAATATATACATTTACTCCGATATTGTGTTTCTGCGGCAGATATATGATCGATATGAGCCTTACAAACATCGCTGTTGCAGTTATACCTATGCCTGCTCCCGCAATAAGCGGCAGAAATGATAAAAATATCTGCTCGTTTAAAAGCATTGCTTTTACCTCTCTCATTCTCATTCCCATTGCGCGGTATATACCAAACTGCAGCTCCCTCTGTTTTAGTGTCATAACCCAATACAGCAAAAATCCTACTGAGCACACTATCAGTGAAAGTATAAAACTTAATGTAAACATACCGTTTGTGATCTGCACTGTGGCTGAGTTTTTATTCTCGTCTATAAGCTGCTGCGCGGATGTTAAATTTTTGTATATATCATCCACCGTTTTTCCTTTTGACAGGTTCATCCACACACTGTACGGTGTCATGCCGAACTTTTCCACAACCGTAGCATAATTTGCAACGATCAGGTATTTCTCCTGCTCGGTCACATTTCCTTCTGCATCTGTCTCATAGGTGTAACGCTCGTAGCCCGGAAAACCTTTTACTATGGCACATACCTTTGCATTCTCGGATGCGTAGATCTGATCATCATCGACAGCCTCCGGTACATACCTTGAGTAATTTAAGCTGTCACCAACTTTAAGTCCCATATCTTTTGCCAGATTTGAGGAAATGATGACTCCGTCCGGCTCTTTTGCCAGCTCATTCAGGTAATTGAACCAGTGCGCGTCATTAATATCATCATTTTTGTCACTCTGCAATTTCGCAGTCTCACCGAATTCTTTTGTGTTTATCGCCATAAGATATGCATCCGAAATCGAACCACTGCCTGCGGAAATGTCTACCCGCTCGTCCTCAAGCACACGCGTGACCCCGTCACAGATGCCCTCATTTTTGAGCGACTCGTATTTACCGAAATCAGGCTCGTCATACATCCAGCTTACAGAGCCATCTTTATTCTTCTGTATCCTGAGTCTGAAATCTTCGTTGTATATCGCATCACAACCCACATTGTAGACGATCCGTTTTTCCATATTGCTGTTCATGGTGCGCGCCATATTCGCGTCAAAAATACCGCCAGCCACTGTCATGATAAGAAATACTGCCAGAAATCCCTGATTGTATCTGGTTCGTTTCAGCTGTAAAAATGATGCATACATTGCCGGAGAAAAATGCTTTTTAAAGAGCCTGTCCACAAGCAGAATAATAAGTCCGGTAAGTCTTACGCACAAAAGTGCCGCTGCAAATATAAAAAGCGAATTGTCCAGTATCATGACAGGATCTATGCTCCTGTTCTCAAGAACAGATATCGCAAGCGTACTCTTCTGCTTGTTGTAATTGTAAAGCAAATATGCTGACAGAGCCAAAAGTATAACGTCTATAAAGCATTTCTCCCAAAGAGGCTTTTTCTTTGATATTCGTTCCCTTCTGCGCTCTGATATGGCATCCTTTGATTTTTTCCACACCGGAACTGTGATAAACAGCACCATGATAACTGCCGCTGCCACCGCATAGACAAGCATCTGCCATACAAATCTGTAAGTGCCTATATCCTTTGCCGTAAATCTTAAAAATCCGTCTGTAGATGCGGCAGCCCGGCACATTATATATCCGAGTACTATTCCAAGTACACAGCCCGCAAACGCTATTATTCCTGACTGCTGCAGGTACAAAATAAATACCTGTAATTTTGTCGCACCACGACTTCTTAAAACAAGTATGTCATTTTCCTCGAGCGAAAGTATCTGTGCAGATATCATTCTTATAAATAAAATCAAAAGCACAAGACACGGCAGCTCCAACGCCCAAAGCATCAGCTTTATCGTCTTCTGCTGTGTAAAAAAGCGCTCCAGCGTATCACGGATGTTGTCATTGTAGAGCTTGTCAGCATCCTTAAACTGCTCCATATAACCGTCATAAAGTGAGGCATTTTCCGTGTTGATCTGCCTGTAATCCAGCATGAGGAAATCACTGTAGCTGATATTGTCCTCGCTGTAATACTGCATCATTTCGTCAAAAACATCCTGCGAAACAAATATCACATCGCCCATATCCGAAAGCGTCTTGGCCCAATATGGATTATTTATATCTTTTTCACTACAGATCTGTGATATTACGAAAGAAATTTCCTTTTTCCCACTGCCATCAGGTACATGTAAATAGATTTTTTCACCTGCTACAAGTCCGTAGTGATCCATTGTCTTTTCGCTTATACTGCATTCGAATGTGGCTGTGTCAGTCTGAGATTTTACAACATCCACGTACTCCGAAAGCCCCGGCAGATATCCTATTGTAAAATAATGGTTAAGTCCTCCAAACTCTGTATCTGCGCGTCCTCCTGAGAGTGTGATAAGCTGCTGTGAGGAAACCTTGTTTATATCCACATATTCAGTCCACTTCTTTTCGTATCCTGACAGCTTATCAAGCACTGACTGCGAATCAGGATAATCTGCCACCGCATATGTTCCCTCGCGGCTCATCTGTGCAGGAAACTCATTCTGCTGTGTGGCATGATCCGTAAAAAGTCTGTCGAGTATCTGATTGCCCGCGCCCTTTTCAAACATAGGGTGGCACACAAAAAGTGCTATAAACAAAGCCACTCCCATAAGCAGACACAGATTTAACCATTTTCTGTTTTTTAATTTATTAATTACGAAGCCAAACATATTTCATCGCCCTCATCAATACCGTAAAGCACAAGTGTATTGCTGCCTGATGTATAATCGCTCAATATTACCGGCTGCTTTACCACGCTGTCCCCATCAATTTTCCACACATAGTATGATATATCATCTTTGTCCATAGGATTGACCTGCTTGTGTATGATCGAAGTCGGCACCACTACCACCTTTTTAAAAGAAACATAAGAAAACTTTACAGCAGATGCCCTGGTCAGATCATCCGGTATTCCATTGTCAAGTTTTATATAAAATGCTGCATTTCCATATCCCGAATCTGTGTTTCCGGTAATATGCACACCTTTATCATCCTGATTTACATATCCCTTTTGAGCTTCCCTGCCATAACCGGCAAAACCGATACAGCTTCCGTAGATCGTTGTACCGTCCAGCTCAAGTGATACGCGCTCTCCCACATCTGCTATATTGTCCTTATATACTTTATAGCTATTGCTATCCTTTACCTGAACCAGCAGTACGTCCGTGGAATTTCCGGTTATCTGCAGGATATCTGAGCCTTCCTCCACATTATCTCCTGCCTTGACACTCACCTTTGAAACTTTTCCATCATTTTTGGCATATACTGAAATATTTCCTTTGCCGTCATTTCCTGCGCTTATGCTGTCATATGCTGACTGTAGCTGGGAAAGCTGATAGGTGTGGTCTGCACAGGCAAGTTTTTTCTGCAGATTCAATAATTGTAAATTCAGTTTCAACTGCTGCTCATCATATGCTGTATCCGGCTTTTCATCCTGCCGGTTATTTTCTTCTGCGCTGCTACCACCTTCAGATAAATCTTTTATCTGTTTATCGTAATCAGCAATCTTCTGCGCATAGGATTCATTCTCCGAGTCGATCGCATTTTTCGCCTCTGTTATGGCAGCTTTGCCCTCTCCGGTATCCACCACGTAAAGCAGCATCCCCTTTTCTACCGTATCGTCCTGCTTCACATTGACCGATACGATCTGCCCTTCATAATCACAGGTTTCGGTTATCGTCCCTGCGTCAGATCTGCTGTAGCGCACACCGTAGTTTGCTATATCAAAATCAGACCTTGTTACCGTATATTTGCTATACTTTGTCGGAACCTGATCTGTAGAATTATAGTAGACCAGCTCCCCCTCTTTTAAGCCCTCTGTGACCTGTGTATAGTTTTCATCAGACTCACCTGTTGTTATGATGCGTTTCTCGCGGCCGCCCTCATCATTTTTCACATAGACATATCTGGTATCGCCTTCCTTATAGATGGAATCTTTTCCCACGACAAGTGCCTGGTCCGCTTTTGTCTTTTCAAAATATACCGGATACATCTGTCCTGCCGTAAGAAACGGCTTTTCCCTGCTTTCCACGCACACATCCGGATAGCGGTTGTTTATCTTCGAAAGTACCAAAACCTCTGATGTATATTGAGACTCGGTGACATCATATTTTTCGCCATCGACTATCACATATTTCTTGTCATAATCACTGTATTTGTACTCATTTATGGCTGTATCTTTTATATCCAGCACAAGGTCATCCGTATCGGAGACAATGACTATATTCTCGTATGCCGCAGCAGACCTTCCATCTGTCAGCTTCTTAGTGTAAGTGACAAGACCGCTGTGGACTGCCTTAAGCGTTCCATCATCAACGATCTGCTGATATAAAGCCATCTGCTCATTGATCTTTTGCACGCGGTATTCGTGAAGCTGCTTATCGTACCGCTGATTTTCCTGTTCTGTGGCAATCTGCGTATTGTAATCATCTTCTGTGCTCTCTTTTTTCTCAATCTGTTCTGTTGAAAATTCGTCCGTATCCGCAGCCTGACTCTCCCATAATTTGATCTGCGTATCCGAGATCTGAGCGGATATCTCATATGTCTCATTCTCATGCGCCAGCGCATCATTACATTCCTGCAACTGTTTTTTTGCCTCATCCACATCACAGACAGCAAGCACATCCCCTACATTTACTGTATCTCCCGGCTCCACATATATCTGTGAAATGTTTACGTTGGCACTGTAGTAATTGCAGTAATCCCTAGGAACTGCGGTAGCCATCAGCACCTGTATGGAGCCAATCGTACCGTATTCCACAGGTCTATAGGCTTCATTTAACGCTACAGGTTCTTCAAGCTCCGGAATGCTGCTTTCTGTCATTTTTCCACAGCCGCCTGCCAAAAACGACACACATATCCCCAATACTGCCAGCTTTTTTATTGATAAAAGGTTTCTGATCTTCACTGCAAAACCACCTCATCCCCGCTTTTAAGTCCTTCTGTGATGATCCGGTAGTCTCCTACCTGATCTCCGACACTTATCCATACCGCCTGTCTGTATCCATTCTCATCCAGTGTGTATACAAAATACCTGCCATCCTTCTCATGTACTGCGTCCTTTTGCACATACACAGCATTTTCTATAGCGGGGCGCGTCACTTCCATTGAAAAAATCTGTGCATCCGATACTGCCGACATGTCCGATACCGGTTCAAAAACAAGTTTTTTATCGTCCACCTCTTTTACCTTAAGTTCAAACTCTATATCAGATGCTGTTGCCGTGTATACATCACCTACATTAAAGTCATAACCTTCCGGTCTGTCAGCTTCGTAATTGCCGTTTCCGCTGATTTCTGTTATAAGATTGCTGCCCGGTTCAAAAACTCCCGCCAAAAGCGAATTGTTCATTGCTGTGATCGTGCCATCCTCGGATGCCGTGATCTGATATCTCGACAGTTTTTCCTTAGCCTCATCAAGATAAAGCTGCGCAACCTCTGTATCCTTATCAAGCTGGGCAATATCGCTTGAATAATCCTGAGTATCATCGATTTTCATAATAGCCCTGTAGTGCTCTGCCAGAAGCTTATTCTGACTGATCTGCCCGCTGTAGTCCTCAATCTTTTTCTGTATCTCCCCGGATTTAAAAGCCACCAGTATATCGCCCTTTTTCACATGATCACCCACTGCCACATTTACCTTTTCAAGCGTAAGCTCCGTGTTTGTCGCACCATAGGAAAACCTGGTATAGCCCTGCGCGCTCAGACTGATGGTAGTCTGCGGTGTGAGTGAACCGCTCTGTACCGTAACTGTCTGGTATGATATTTTCTCGTAGGAAGCTCTGTCCGTCTGTGCAAGCTCCTTTTGTGCCGCCCCACATCCTGAAAATAAAATAGAGGTAATTGCAGCGGCAAGTGTCAAACGCCCTACATATTTTTTCTTTTTATTAATCATATATTTTCCACATCTTTTCCAAATAAATATGAACCTGATCTATTATCTAAAAATGTAACTCCATGTATAAACTTTATTGCAGCCAATAACAGTATCTTATATTAGATCATCACTCCTTATGATCGTGCCGTCTATCGCATTCACATACACCTGATATCTGTCGTAGCCCTTGTCCTGTTTTGACAGACACCATGCCGGAACATAAGTACATTTATCCTTGTCAGATGCATCCTTCAAACGGATATATCCGAGCTTTAGATTGTTGTAAGTGTGATTTTGTGTAAAATCATACTGCTCTGAATTCTTTGTCATGTCATCCTTGATGATCTCTTTTATAGTGTCCATTGACAAGAGTTCTACGTTTTTTGACTCATTTACAATATCAACCGGGTAAGAAACAGAAAATTCCGTCACTCCCTGATCCGTCACAATAAAGGAACTGCTGCCATATGGCATAAAATCATCATAGTTATCGAGTGTCTCCCATATATCCATATTCCGGGTGAAATCGAGTGACTTGCAAAACGCTATGCCATCCACACCCTCGCCATAATCTATGATATATCCCCAGGCTGTATCCTTTATGACGCTCTCTTTATCATCAGTTTTTACAGTATCATCACCATCCTCTATCACTCCTGCGCTCCACTCGTAGTCTGATGTTCCTATATATACCTGTGAAGCCATGCCTAATTTATTTTGAAATTCTTCTGCCTTTTTTATAGCTTCGTCTTTTGATAATGCACACTCATTATCATATGAAGATGTAGTATCTCCACCTGTAGAGCCTCCGTTAAATCCCTCTACACCTTTCTCCTCTGCAAAGGATGGTGGTCCGTAATAGCCATACTCACTATCATCGTATAATGTCCCCTCACTTCCTGCCTTAAGAGGCTGTGCTGAAATATATTCAAGAGAGCCGTCCTCAGCAATTCCAAATCTAAGCTCACAGAAAACATTACCAATATATCCCAGATACTCATTACAATCCGTATAATCTGTAGCTTTTTCACGCGTATCCAGTGCAGACGGTTCTGCCTTTTCATACTGTTCCAGCAGATCATTTTCACTTTTCATCACCCTGCTGACGCCCTCTTCTGTGATAAGTCCCGCATCAATTTCCTGCTGATACCCGGCAATCTCATTTTTTACAACCTCCATGCTGTGATATATCTCTTCTTTCGTATAATGAGGTATGTCGTGATAATATACGGTACTATCGCCAAAATAAGCCTCTATCACACTCTTTTTGAAATCGGCACCCACCTTTATATTCTTCACCTCAACAACCGACATGCTTTTGCAGTCCGGCAGGGTAATGTCTGCTGAAATATCCACATCCACACTTTTATCCGATATCTCAACAGAAAAGCTGTCATTCCATTTCGTACTGTCGTCAAATGCACTTATATCACTTCCTGCTTTTGTGTTTATATTTTCAGTTTCCATATTATAATCTACTTTTTTTCCTGAACAGCCGGTTAATGCTATTGCAAGAACCAACGCCGGTATAATAACGTTTTTCCTCTTCATAGCCTCTCCTTTACAGTGAATTTTCCAAATTTATGATTGTTCCATCTATAGCGTTTACAAAGATAGCATTTTGCTCATTGGAGTAGTCTACCAGACGTGACAGTGCCCACGCCGGAACATAGCTGTATTTTCCCTGCTCACTGTCACTTCTTATCTTAAGATAACTAAGCTGTAGCTTATTGAATGACGATGCAATATCATATTTATCAGGATTTTCCGTAATCTCCGCCTTGATGATCTGCTCTATATTTTTCAGAGAAATAAGCTCCACATCCTTATAGATCTGTGTTACATTTACCGGATATTCCATCTGCACATCAATTATTCCATCATCCGTGACTGTAAGAAGTGTACTGTCAGGCAGTGTAACATCATCTATATCACTATCAATTGCTTCATACCCCGACAAATAGGTATCCATATCAAATCCATCCTTAAATGTGATTCCGTCTATGCCGGTCGCGTATGAATAAATATATCCCCACACTGCTGTCTGATAGTCATTTCCCTCTTCGCTGTTATTAAACCCTATCCAGCTGCACTCACATTCACCTCGTTCCACCAGATCCTGCATTCCCAATTTACTAAGGAAATCCCCGGCTTCTTTTTTGGCTGATGCGGCAGATTTACTGCCCTCATTTGAGGTCTCGTCTGCCTTATCCTTTAGATCATCATCCTGAAAAGTCTGCGTTATGGTATCATAGTCCTCATTCCTTAAAGATGGTGGACCGTAATCTGTCCCGGACTGATGCAAGGCGTAAGCATGTACCTTGTGAGCCTCAAACTCCACCTCACAGAACACATCACCCTTGTAGCCTGCAAATACTTCACAGTTTTCGAGATCCTTTGCCACGGTATAAGTAGTCTTTGCCGTTTCAAGCTTATCCCTGTATTCATCCAGCCGCTGTTCCAACCACTCCCTGTAAGTATCATCCTGTTCTTTCTGCCAGTCCTCTATGACCTCATTCAATTCGTCAACAGTATAATGATCCGGATCGTGATAATAGTACTCGTTCCCACCAAAATATAAATCCAGAAAACGCTTTTTGTAATCAGCATCTATCTTTACATTTTCCACCTCAACAACCGACATGTTATCAAAGTCTGGAACTACAATATTTGCATTTACATATACTGTTTTCTCGCCATTACCGGTCTGTATTGTAAAGTTTTCATTCCAGCCGGAGTCTGCCCTGATATCAGCTAAGGCAGACATATTTTTTGTTTCTTTACTTTCGCTCTCATTCCCATAATCTACTTTTTTGCCGGCACAGCCTGTGAATAATGTGAGGACAAGTGCCTCGATGAGTGTCATAATTGCTGCAAATATTCTTGTATGTTTTCTCATATGCCAATCCTCCCTGATATGTCACATTTTTTCTACAACATAATTATTCCTGTGAAAGTACGGTCCGATGTAAACATTCTGTATCTTAACTCAGATCGTCCGGATGTATCACACTTCCGTCAATCGCGTTGATAAATACAGGGCATGCATTTGCAGTGTCTTTCTGCAGCAATTCCAGACTCCATGCCGGAATATAACTGTATTTTTGCATATCAGTCCGGTTGTTTACCCTTATGTATGCAAGTTTTAGAGTGTAATATTTTACATTTGTATCCAGTACATATTCATCAGCATTGTTTTTAAGCTCATCCCGGGCAATATCAAATATATTTTCTAAAGGAAGCATTTCTACATTTTCCTGTTTTCTTACTATACTTACCGGGCAGTCTATAAAGAAAGTACCTATACCATATTTATCAATATAAAAATTGTAGAATTCATTATCAAAAGTATCCTCTATACTATCACCATATTTCATATTGTATCCGCTGTAATCCATCGGGTTTAAAGCATCATCAAATAATATTTTGCCAACTCCGATATTGTAGTAAAATCTATAACCACTTACACACTCATGTATATCATCTTCCTGATACACCTGATCGGCTCTTTCGTTATATCCACTCCATTTCAGCTGCGAACTCTCAGTCTGCGGGATGGATGAAAAACCTGTCTCTTTCAAAAAGCTGTCTATCATATTCCCCGCTTCTTCTATTGTGATACCCGATTCATTTTCCTCCTGCGCGATTTCCTCTCCCGATGTATCCTGTGAATCCGTGATATCATTTACCGTATCATATTCCATGAGTGAATCCGGTCCAAAGTATTGCTGCACATATCCATCGTTAAATATATTGCTCCACTCGTATTCATTACTTCCTGTCTTTTTGGTATATCCCTCAATCGGACCTGTGCCAATTCCCGACAGCCATTTATTTTCATCACCATCTGCAACAAAATTCACGTTATACCAGGTGTTTCCTTTTTTCCCTACAAACTCATCACATGAATCATACTCTGTAGCTATAGTCCATTCATCCCCGGCATTTTCCAGATAATACGTATATTCCTTCAAAAACTCAGCTCTGTTTCCTGTGCCAGATGTATCAGTTGGTGTTGTTGAGGAATTTATGGAATCAATGAGATTTTGAAGCTGTGTTTTTGTCCAATGTTCCTTATCATAGTAATAAATCTGTGACTCTCCAAAGTATGCCTTCAATACCTTTTCCTTGAGCTTTGCAGAATAAGGTATCTTTTCCACTTCAACTACTGACATTGTCTTACAATCAGGCAGTTCCACTTTTGCACTTATATCTATATTTACATTTCCAATTTCTGTCTGCACGGAAAACTCATCGCTGTAGGTCTCATCTGTACTAAAATCCTTTACATTGCATACAGCACTTTTTGTCAGTTTTTCTGTATCAGTGCCATAATCTACCTTTTTATCTGCACAGCCTGCCAGTGATGTGAGGATAAGTGCCTCGATGAGTGTCATAATTGCTGCAAATAATCTCATATTTCGTGAAGATATGTTACCCCTTTTATCCATATGTGGTTCTCCTTTTTTGTGTTCCCTGTTGTTATAATGAGTATATATGTCAGTTGTAAACTTTTTGTATCATACATTGCATTTTTTATTATAAAAACCCGGTCTGCACATACTTATGCAAACCGGGTCTATATCACTTCTCATGAATCGCATATACATATTCATTTTCCTGTAAAAACTGCAGCACCTCATAGCTTTCATTATTTTTTT
>ERZ1673734.2076-NODE-2076-length-11869-cov-5.226850_pt1 | contig 11869 bp, 24 predicted proteins | sample MGYA00580199_ERZ1673734 | MGnify/ENA primary metagenome ERZ1673734 (study PRJEB41218, sample SAMN15661742) | gut metagenome | host: Homo sapiens | place: Canada: London | collected 2015-08-20/2019-03-30 | study: EMG produced TPA metagenomics assembly of...
GGTTCCAGCCGAAGTTAGGGATTCGGTTGCTCATTTGTCGGCCCCCTCGCGCAGCGAGTCTGCCAGCCACTGCAAATTCATGATCTGCACGCCGATATTGCTGAACTTCTTCTCCAGGTGAGCGATGGCCTTCTCAACTCCGCGCGCCTCGGCTTCGGCTACGATACGAGCGGTTGCGGGGGTTTCCGGCAGTGACATTTTGAAAGCCAGCGTGACGTCATCAAGGTCAATCCTGTCATACGTTGTGTGGCGTAATGCGATAGTGAGAAAATTCAGCACTGAATCGCCGGGGCCAAAAGCATTCTTCAGCGCCACATTCTCCGCAGCCAGCTGAGCATTTTGGTCTGCCAGCACATTCCCGGTTTTTATGGCGGCATCCAGTGAAGCGCTGCAAATGCGAAACTCTTTCGCCAGCTTCAGGAACTTCTGCTCTCTGATCGACGGCTCGCCTGCGCTCCCCAGGGAGGCGATGAGCTCGTTTACTGCCTGTAGTGTGATAGTCATTTGGCTGCTCCTTCGGCGAGCATGGCGATGATTTCTTCCGGGGTCTCTTTCACGTCAATGCGTTCTCCGGATGTCATTTTCAGGATTGTCAGACCAGCGAAATACATGCTGACGATATGACCTGCGGCAACAAATACAGGCTCGTAGACTGTTTCAGGCTCCCAGCCATATTTGCCCTGGCGCTCTACCGTTCCCCTTTGGCTTAATTTGATAAATTTCATGCCTGCGCCCTCCCGTAAACAGCCAGTACCCGCTTCATCGCCGCACTGTTACGGCACTCCTGAAATATTCCGTTAGTGCAGCTGCGCGCGGTACCATCCTGCTCTTCCGGTGTCGCCAGGCGATAAGTCACCGTTCGCCAGACCTTGCTCACCCGGACAATCTTGCGGGCCCGCTCCAGATCGAGCGCATTCTTCGTGATGCAGTTGATGGTAATACCACACTCTGCGGACACATCCTTCGCAGTGAAGGTCCGGTGCGTTTCGAGATAACGCAGAATTGCCTGTTTGCCTTTCATGCTGCCCCCTTGGAGCGGTAAGAATCCCAGGTGAATGAGAGCGTGCATCCGCCGCCGTCGCTCATGCGATCAAGAACGCGTTCGCCGATGAATGCAGACAACTCCTCCCTGGTCTGGTTGCTGATCAGGATGGTTGGCTTCATCCGCTCATATCGGGTGTTGATGATTTCGAACATGATCAACTTCTCGGCGTCGCTTCCGAACTGCACGCCGACCTCGTCGATAATCAGCAGATCAGGTTTCGTGAAGTAACGGATCACCTCATCCTCAGTGCGGCTTGAACCTTTCGACCAGGTTGACTTGTACTCACGTGCAATTTTCAGCGCCGTGGTAAACACTGCAGAACTCTGGTGTTCTGTGATCGCATGCCGTGCGATAGCCAGTGCCAGGTGATTCTTTCCGGTACCTGGTTTGCCGCACATCACAAGACCGCCACCCTTCTGCAAACGCTCTGGCCAACGGCTTGCATATGCCTGGCACACCTTAAGTGCGCGTTTTGCGTCGTCGTTCACTGGCTCATAGTTCTGCAGCGTGCAGTTTTCGAAGCGCGCCGGGATGTTCAGTCCGTCCAGCAGGCGCTCGATGTTTCTTTTGTGGGCTGCTTCGTTGATGCTAATTCTTTCCGCCTGCAAGCGGCCTAACTCCTCTTTGAGGCATTCAGGGCAGCAGCTTGGGCGCGGGGGAATTTTCACGACAGAGTTTAAGAAATGCCTGGTCCTGCATTCAAAGGGGCCATGCGTTTCGCAGTTCTCGGTGCTGATAGTTAGCTCGATATCTTCATGCTGAACTGGCGGCTGGCTCAGCTCAGCAATGCGTTTCTCAAGTTGATTGATTTTTTCATCCAGCGTCATGATTAGTCCCTCGCCCATGCAGGAATTTCAGTCTGGCCGTAGTCTTTGCCAGCAAAGTTCTCAGATACGCGAGACGGAGCGCGGGAAGGCTGCTTAGCGCCTTTCGGCTCAAAGAGTCCCTGCCAGCCATTCGCGATGCTCTGGTTAATAATTTCTTCAGGGGAGTAACCGTTCAGCCGGCAGCGGTCCAGCAGGTTGATAGCCTGGGTGACCGTCTGCTGAGACTTGATCGGCTTTTTCAGGTCACGACGGTATGCCACCCATGACGACCAGATTTCTGCAGAAAGCCAGTCAGGCAACTGAACAGCTGACGCATCGAACGAAACCGCCCGGGGGGATTTAGGGGGGTTATTAATATTGTCTTTATTGTCTTTTGTATGTTTGTCTTTTGTGTTTACCTGATTCGGGTAATAGGCGTTACCTGATTCGGGTAAACTTTTCTTACCTGATTCGGGTAATGTTACCTTTTTCAGGTAAGGTTTCTTTTCTGTACCTTTTACGGGTAAAGATGACCATTCGCTGACCGTTTTATTAATCCCGATAACACGACCGGTTTGAGTTAATATCCCCCGCTTAACCAGGACGCTTTTTGCAGCTGAGCACTTATGCGGGAGAATGCCGGTCAGCTCCGAGAGCTGCTCGTTACTGACCCAGTCAGATTTCTTGTTGAAGCCGTATGTTTTGCGCATGACAGCCATGAACACCAAAAGCTGATGCTGCGACAGACCCGCATGCATGACAGCTTCAAGGAGCTCATTGGCGATGCGCGTAAACCCATCGTCGAGATCTGCCACGCGCAGCTCCTGTAGTGCCACGACAGGCACAGGGAAATTGATTACTTCGGCAGTATTTGCCATAATTACTCCTGTGAATTGATCCAGTTAATTCGCGTAGAAAGCCGTTAGTGTTCCCGCACTGCGGCTTTCGCCTTTTACGCACTTCATCAGTCCCACCCTAACGGGCCAGGTCGGCACCGCTCCGCACGCAAACCGATATCCGCCAACGTTTCTACTGACTGCAGGTAGTGACGGGAAACTACTACCGCCTCTGGCGGAACAACCTGCAGGCCCAATGCTGCTATCTCTTTCGCCATCTCGGCGTAGTACCCTTCACTCTTACGGCGACTAATCGTTGATTCGCTTACCCCTCGCATTTCTGCAAAAGTCTTCTGGCTAATGGACAAAAGGCGGTTTAACAAAAGGCCCTCTATCTCAATTGGGTTGAGGATCGGTGGCTCTAACTTTCGGGCTATTGCATTCTCCATCTGTGATACTTCCTCTGGTGTTGATTGAAAGGCCGCCGGTTAGGCGGCCGGTGAATGCGCACTCAGCAACTGCGCAAGGTCAGGCCGGATCTCTGCCGCCTTAATCTTGCCGTTAGTCGCAGACACAATTTTCATTACATAGCGAGCGTCAATTCCGCCGCCATGCAGCCAGCGCCAAACTGTCGGCTGCGCTACGCCACACAGATCGGCCAATTTTTTCTGACTGCCAGCGATATCAATTGCCTTCTGGATGGTTTTGTTCGTCATGTTCCAATTCCTATAAGTATTGGTGCAAAGTGATAATAGCAATGCGTATTGGTTTTAGCAATAGCAAAACGTGTTTTGACCAGTAATACGCAAGCGTATAAATTTGAGATTATGAAAAAAGAAACTCTTGCAGATCGTTTAAACGAGGCCATGGCTTCGGCCGGAATGTCACAAGGGGCGCTTGCGAAGGCCTCAGGTATTGCTCAGCCGACCATATGGCGCCTGGTGAGTGGAAACGCCAGGGGTTCAACAAAAATTGTCGAGATAGCTAATGCTTTGGGCGTCAGGTCTGAATGGTTATCAACCGGAAATGGACCGATGCGCGATGATGGCCAACTACCTCGCGCTTCCCAGGTTAAAAGTCCGGATACCGATGCATTCAGGATTGATGTTCTGGACCTTGTGGTCAGCGCGGGACCGGGCATCGTGAACCAGGAGTTCGTCGAGATTCTCCGTTCTGTTGAGTATGAGCCAGCTGAAGCCCGCCACATGTTTGATGGACGCAAGGCTGAGAACATCCGGATCATCAACGTCCGGGGCGACAGCATGTCCGGCACGATTGAGCCTGGCGATCTGCTGTTCGTGGACATCAGCGTTAAGAGCTTTGACGGCGACGGGATATACGCCTTCCTGTACGACGACACTGCTCACGTCAAGCGCCTGCAGAAGATGAAGGACAAGCTGCTGGTTATCTCAGATAACAAGAGCTATGCAGCCTGGGACCCGATCGAAAAAGACGAAATGAATCGGGTGTTCGTGTTCGGCAAGGTGATCGGCAGCATGCCGCAAACATACAGAAAGCATGGTTAGCCAACCAGTGGCCTGATGAGGTGTTTGGGTGATAAGAGAATATCTGATAGTAGGCGTGGTTACTTTGCTCTCGGTTGTTGCGATCGTGCTTATGGTGGCCTGATGAGGTGTTTGGGTGATGGTCGGCACACCGCATGAGATAAATTAATTTAATCGTTACATGAAGGGGGATAGAAATGAGCACTCGCGATATAAAAATGTTAGCAACTGGCGATGTCCCAGAAGCGTCGAACTTTTTTCAAGGACGAGCTGACTCAGTTGTCACGGTAGGTACAAACCTTGATGGCGAGGAGGTCATGACCTTAATTTTTATGGATAACTACCCGGTAGTGGGCTTTGAAGAAGGTACCCTCAACATCACCAATCTTGAGAAAAGAAAAGTTGCCATGATCACAATTAGCCAACAAAAGGCTAAGAAGTTTTATGATTCTTTAAAAGGTATATTCGAAGAAAAAAAATAACAGGAAGCTAGCTATGACTATTGGAACACACGTTCCCCCGTCAAAGAAAACTGGCAATTTGTTTGTAGCTTACAGCGATGAAACAGGCGCCTCCGTTGGCATTGAGTTTTCGTCAACGACGCAGGAACGAGCTACCGCCATCATGGCCATATGTGCTTCCACTTTTGGAGATAATCCAGGAAAGCTTGTCACATCTAGCATTTCAAGCGATACTTCCTCAACAACACTTGGTGGGGGAGACAATATGGAAACACGGTTAGCAGTTCTTGAAGCCGAAGTTGCTCACATCAAAACGGATGTGTCTGACATAAAGTCAGAACTGAAAGGCATTGCAACGAATACAGCAAGTGCAAACTCTGACATTAAAGTTGTATTACAGAAGCTTATAGATATCGATGCGAACTTAACAGCCAAGGCAGGCAAGGATTTTGTAGACTCGAAAGTCGACGGAGTGAAGTCTTGGCTGCTGGGGATATTATTCATTTCGATCGCCATGCCCGTGATAACATTTCTCATTAATTTATACCTCAAAAAACCATAAACCCGGTCACCGCGCCGGGTTTTTACTGCCCTACTCTTCCCTCAGCATCAGCACGTCCAGCGCCAACTCCACCAGATAACCCGGCCACCGCGCCGGGTTTTTACTGCCCTACTCCTTTCCATGCGATATCAATCGCTTTATAGCCTCCAGCTTACCGGTCTGTCTGCGCATCTCCAGCAGTCTCAGATCCTCTAACGCCTCCAGTCATACTAGCTGCTGCTCTGCCAGCATCTCCATATCCTGCATCAGTAACTCGACTTCTTCCTTTGTGATCGGCGGTCTCATGTAGCCTCCTGTGTTTTTTTTGAGCATAACAGCACAATAACAAAAAATAAATTCATTTAGCTATCAATCATTTAATAGCAATTGCTATCAATTAATATCAATACGTATTGCTATGGCTAATACTCATTGCTATTATCAACTCATCCAAACAACAACGTTGGCGCCGGTAATGGGTAACAACGCTCAGCTGGCCGGCTTTAAGGCAAAGGTGAAGAGATGATCCGCGAAGAAGACAAGCCTGCATGGCGTAATTTTTGGTTAAAGGTCGTTCCGTTTTTGGTTGCTGTCCTCTTTTTTAGCTTCGCATGCTGGGGTGGAAAATGAGCAAACATACAGGCGGACCCGCTTTCCCTGAGTTAGGAAACGTTGGTTACAACAGTGACTGGCAGAACGAGCCAGGCATGACACTGCGCGATTACTTCGCCGCAAAGGCAATGCAGTCCATTCCGTTATCAATAGAACCAAATGAACAGAAGCTAATCGCAACAGCTGCATATCAAATGGCCGATGCAATGTTGAAAGTCCGGGAGGAAGTATGAGCAAACAAGGCATTCGTTCACTGGTTATCGTCGTCCTGCTGATGATTCCGGTATGGGTTGCTGCAATCAAATTTGTTGCGTCTCTATGGGAGATATTTCATGGCTAACTCAATTCCTAACAACGGACGCGCCGTGATGATGCGCAATCGCCGCACCGGCGCCGCCTGGCTGGTCAGCTTCGACTATCGCGACGGCAGCTACTGGCATGAGCCGCAGGGCAATCTGCGCCACATCCGCCGGCCATACGCTTCACGCAGTATCGAGCCGAACCTGGTTCCAGCCGGGACGCATTAACCGCGCATATCTGCGCACGAATTTAACTGAGCTATCAGGCAGCCACTAAGGTGCCGGGAGTTTCACAACCAAATTTCAGGGGAAACCATGAGCGAAATAATGGATTTAGTCGTCATCGAGAAAAAGAACGCGATGGCGGTTTTCACCAATAACGACCAGCTCGACCCGCTTATCGAAGCGATCGAAAAAGAGGCTCGCAGCCTGGCTGAGGAGAAGCGCAAAGCAGATGAGCAGGCGCGACGCGAAGCCGACGTTAAGCACCGCAAGGCTGTGGGTGTTGAGGTTGTTAAGGCTCTAGTGGCCAATACCAGCCTTACCCGGGAACAGGCTATCGAGGTGCTCACCGCGGTTAAAGACGGCCGCATTCCTCATACCGGTATCAGTTACTGAGGTGCTTATGAACATCAAATGTGAATGCACAGACATGCGCACATCTGTAGGCCCGCATAACACGTTAACCGTCGAGCTGGAAGACGTGGTGCTGTCGGGGACGGTTAACAGTCGTGAAGTCCTCATGCAACTGGATTGGGACGTGGTGATCGAATGCCTGGCGGAGCATGGCTACGTCATTACTCATCGGGAGAAAGCAGCATGAGCGCGGCGGAAAGATGGGATGACGACGAATTCATTCAGCTGATGAGCGATGCGATCGGCGAACGTGATTTAGACGATGACGAACCAGTAAACCTTTCTGCGGAACGGCAGAACCCGGTGATCAGCTGGGATGAATTCGCGGGGAATTTTCAATGACGGATAAAAAAGTATACGCCGCTATCAGCGCTGTGGCCGGAGAGCTGGCAGAGAAAGGCATCAGCAAGGCCAGAAAACAGGGCAGCCAGGTCAACTACGCATTCCGTGGGATCGATGACGTTTACAACGCTCTGGCCCCCGCCCTGGTGAAGCACAAGTTGCTGATCCTCCCGCGGTGTACTGAGCGGTCATGCTGTGAACGAACCAGCAAAAATGGTGGCGCGTTGTTTTATGTAACCGTCCGGGCTGAGTTCGATTTTGTCAGCACGGAGGACGGCAGCTTTCATACCGTCGTCACCTACGGCGAGGCGATGGACAGCGGCGATAAAGCAACGAACAAAGCCATGTCGATTGCGTACAAATATGCAGCCTTTCAGGCATTCTGCATCCCTACAGAAGAGACAACTGTGGACCCTGACTATGAGGCTCACCAGGTAAGGCCAGCAGACGCAGATCAGATTCTGGCTGATTTCACTGCTTACGCAGGCTCAGAGAACGATCCGAAGGCCCTCCAGGATAACTACGGAAAAGCATGGAACAGCCTTCATGGCTTCCCTGAGCATCAGACGAAGTGCAGGGACGTTACCGGCATCCGCCTGAGAGAGCTGAAACAAGCCGCAAGTGGTGGCAGCCATGAAAGTAACAGCTGAGTCAATCCTGTCCATCCTGCGCAAGGACGCGCGGAACAACATTACGGTATTTCATCGCTGGCAGACCGCAGCGGGCGCCCTTGGGCACAACGCAGGGATAACCCTGAATTTTCATGAACCTTATTACGCCGGGTGGGCACCAGCACTTGAGATGAAAGAAGTGTTCATCTCGGCGCCTGAACTGGAAATGGTTAAGCCATTCCTGGCCGTCGAGCGCTGGGGAAACGGGACGCTTGGCGGAGAAATTTACCGGTTACCTCGGGAGGCACAATGAATAAGCAGAGCATCACACCAGAGCAATTCCGCGCCGTAGCCGGAACCATGCCTGCCTGTCGCGCAGCGGATGCGCTGGGGATCAGCCAGGCGAACTTCTACCGCCTGGCACAGAGCTATTCCATCAGCACAGCGTTTGTCTACAAGCCCTGGAAGCCAGAAGAGAAGCAGATCGCCGCTGAAATGCGCGCTGCCGGCGAGTCTCATAAAAGCATCGCCATGAAGATGGGCCGAAGCGTTGCAGCGGTATCCAGGACTTTAAGCCGCATGAGAAAGGCAGACACGAAAAGAGGTGCGCAATGACTGATTATGGCGGATCGAAAACTCCAAAAAATGAACGTGACTACTGGCAAACGCCGATTGAAATTTTCAACGCGCTCGACCGCGAGTTTGGCTTCTGGCTGGATGCTGCAGCCTCTGAGAGTAATGCGCTATGCGCTCACTATCTCACTGAGCTGGATGACTCGCTGAACAGCGAATGGGCGTCATGCGGCGCGATCTGGTGCAACCCACCCTATTCCGATATCGGCCCGTGGGTAGAAAAAGCTGCTGAACAATCCCGGGCGCAGTCTCAGGCCGTAGTGATGTTGCTACCTGCTGACATCTCTACTGGCTGGTTTATTTCAGCCATGCAATCAGCTGATGAACTCAGGCTGATAACGGGTGGTCGCGTTCAGTTTGTTCCGGCATCCGTTACAGGAAAGCGCCAGAGCAACCCCAAAGGCTCGCTTCTGTTTATCTGGCGTCCGTACATCACCCCGCGACACATCATCACGTCTGTATCGCTGGCTGAGTTAAAGCGGATCGGAAATCTGGAGGCAGCATGAGCAAAGGTACTGTTATCTGCCTCTGTGATTTAACAGGGAAAATGGCTGAGCCATGGGTCGAAGCAGGTTATCGCGCCGTCCTGGTGGACCCGCAGCACCTTGAGACTTCGATCGACGGTCCCATTGAGCGCATATCGGCAACCATCCTTGATGCTATGCCGCGGCTTTCTCAAATTATTCGCACCGAGAACATCGTTATGGTCATTGGTTTTCCGCCGTGCACTCACGTTGCGGTATCGGGCTCCCGTTGGTTCGAGGCTAAACGAGCCAAAGACCCACATTTCCAGGCCAAGGCCGCACTGGTCGCTGAGCAATGCCGCATGATTGGAATGGTGACAGGTTGTCCGTGGGCATTCGAAAACCCGGTGAGTGTGTTCAGCAGCATCTTTGGCTCGGCCGATTACACATTCCATCCGTACCAGTTCACTGGGCTGTGCGCGGATGACAACTACACGAAGCAGACCTGCCTCTGGACGGGTAACGGCTTCAAGGCGCCGGCAGAGGATATTCACCCGCAAGTGGCACAGGCGATCGAACGCGTGAAGCAGCACTTTGGCCGGATGGTGCCGAAGAAGAAGGCACTGGAGGTGTTCAACTTTCATGGTGAGAACCTCATCGCTGACTGGTATCCGGACAACCGAATTCACGAATGTCCGCCCAGCGACGAGCGCGCCAACATTCGCAGCGCTACTCCCCTGGGATTTGCAAAGGCGGTTTTCCTTTCGAATGCACCCCACCTCAATAAGAAACGGGAGGCAGCATGACGCCTGAAGAAAAGAAAAATGCGCTCAGAAGCATCGCACGCAGGGCCAACGATGAGGTTAAGGCACAACGGCGGTCATCTCCCGCTTTAAGTTGCGACGAGATATCACGACCGATCCTCAACGGATGCATGCCGCCGATAAAGCAGCTTGGGTTAACGCCAAGCCATCTCTATGTGGAGATAGGTATTTTGAACGGATATATAAAGGAGCGCTGACATGCCAGAGATCATCGATCAGGCCAACGAGCTGGCAGAGCGCCGGCTGGAAATGACAATCCAGAACATGCGCATCAACCATGCGGCTGTTTCGGCTACTCACTGCCGCGACTGCGGGGAAGAGATACCCGAGCGGCGCCGGGAACTGGTGGCGGGCTGCCAGCGCTGCGCTGACTGTCAGGAAGAAGAGGAATTACGCGGTAAGCATCGGAGGTGATATGGCATCTGACAAACCGATAACAGCACAGCAGGCCGCCGATTTGCTCATCGTGTCGGCTCGGGTGATCTACCGCCTGATTGATTCTGGAGAACTCGCCGGCCGCAAGGTCGGCAATAAGTACAGAACGACCGAGGCTGCGTGTATTGCATATTTGAAAACCCCGCGCGATCCTGTCATCGCGAACGCGGGTGAACATAAAGGAGAAGTTTTATGTCAATCACCCTCAGGGGCGGCGTGTGGCACTGTCATTTCTTTACGCCGTCAGGAAAAAGAGTTAGGCGATCTCTTGGCACGGGGGACAAAAAGCAGGCTCAGGAGCTCCACGACAAGCTGAAGGCGGAAGCGTGGCGGGTTGATCAGATCGGCGATCTGCCCGTCAGAACCTTCGAAGAATGCTGTATCTGGTGGTTGCGGGAAAAGGACCATAAGCGATCGCTGGATGATGACAAAACCAAAATTGAGTTTTGGCTGCAGCATTTTTCCGGCCGTGATGTCTCAAAGATAACGGCGGAGGAAGTTCATGAAGCCGTTAACGGGATGATCAACCGTAAGCACCTGCAGGTGTGGGAGAGTAAACGTGATGCCGCGCTGAGGAAGGGTAAGCCTGTTCCGGAATACAAACCACGGCAGGTTTCGCAGGCGACGAAGGCGCAACACCTTTCCTTCATTCGATCCCTTCTCAGGGCCGCGGCGAATGACTGGGGCTGGATAAAAACAGCTCCTGTTATCAAAACCCGCAAGCCGATCAGTAAGCGGATACGGTGGCTGACCAGAGAAGAAGCTGAGCGGCTGATCGAGTGCATGCCGGAGAGCATTAAGCCAGTGGTGATATTTGCACTGGCAACCGGCCTGCGCCGCTCAAACATCATCGGGCTTGAGTGGCAGCAGGTCGATATGCAGAGAAAGGTTGCATGGGTAAATCCGGAGAACGCAAAAGCGGGCAAGGCGATTGGCGTAGCTCTGAATGATACCGCATGCAGGGTGTTAAGGGATCAGATAGGGAAGCATTCCCGGTGGGTATTCGTTCACACCACGGCAAAGCATCGCCCTGACGGGACACTGACGCCCGCAGTTAGAAAAATGCGGGTGGATGACAATAACGCCTGGCGCGCCGGGTTGAAAAAAGCGGGGATCGAGGATTTCCGTTTTCACGACCTCCGGCACACCTGGGCTAGTTGGCTGATCCAGTCCGGCGTCCCGCTTTCTGTTTTACAGGAAATGGGAGGATGGGAGAGCATCGAGATGGTGCGCCGTTATGCTCACCTGGCGCCGAACCACCTGACCGAACACGCACGGAAAATTGACGCCATTTTTGGCGCTAGCGACACAAATACGACACAGGGAGGAAATCAGGCTGGTTTGAAACTTGCGTAAGTGCTTGTTTCTTAATGGCACGCCCTACAGGATTCGAACCTGTGACCTACGGCTTAGAAGGCCGTTGCTCTATCCAGCTGAGCTAAGGGCGCCCTGAGAAGCGAGTGCTTCGCGGAGTGAAACGCCTGGAATTATACGGTCCACGTCGGTTGAGTCAATCCATTTTGCCAGGAAACTGCGGGCTTATACGACGCTGGCGAAATATCCCCCACCAACTGTACAAGAAGCATACCGCTGGGGCTCATGCGCGCGTAAATCGACTCAATGGCCAGGCGCAACGCACCAATAACCATGTAATAACCATGGTCATAACAGGCTAAATTAGCCTCAGACAGGATAAAACAGCAAACGAGGACTGACAGCGAGGCCCGCTTCTGACAAAATATCCTCATCCCCCTTTCGTAAAGATACAGATGGAATCCTCTCTCTGATGGCAGCAAAGATTATTGACGGTAAAACGATT
>ERZ1673734.2096-NODE-2096-length-11768-cov-5.769231_pt1 | contig 11768 bp, 9 predicted proteins | sample MGYA00580199_ERZ1673734 | MGnify/ENA primary metagenome ERZ1673734 (study PRJEB41218, sample SAMN15661742) | gut metagenome | host: Homo sapiens | place: Canada: London | collected 2015-08-20/2019-03-30 | study: EMG produced TPA metagenomics assembly of...
TGGTCATATCAAAAAATCTCCTTGCAATCGTAGTTGTGTTCAGATGGACGCACTTTACCCGTTGGCAAGGAGGGCCGTTTCCGGCGCATCTCCGCAGAACTGTTAGACTGCCGCAGGCGGAAAGCCTTGGTGCTGCGTGCTTTTCACGGTCTGTCCGTATGTCTGTCTCTCTTTACTTGTGCTGGGTCAGTACGCTGCCACATGGGGCAAATATGCCCTGCTCCAATGGAGCGGTGGCGGACACCAGGCCGCTGAACTCGGCTGCGGAAGGCTCCGCCGGTGTCCTGTGATCCGCCCGGCGACGGATCTGAGAATATGCGATACCCCGTATGACCGGTGCCGCACTCTGACTGCGGCATACAGGGCGGGAGCTTGCCTCTCCCTTGACAGTTCTTACGCCGCACCGTCCCGGCGGCTTTTTCAAACCTTCTTTTTCCTGATCTGCGCCGAAGCAATTTCGGCGCGTTTTTCTTTTCCTGCGGTATCGCGGCGGTGGCAAGTGCCGCGACAAAAACGGTAAGCAAAAACGCAGGAAGAATCTTCCTGCCGTTTCGGCTTCATACGATCCTTCCTGCGTTTGCAGTATTGTTCAATTCTGATGACCGCCCGGTTTTCGGGAGGCACATTTTGACAAACTTCGAGTTCTTAGTCAGAGCGAAAAGCTGTTGATAGCCGTCCACCCGTGCCTGCTCTGCTCCGACCTAAATGCTTGATGCCTTAAGTACACGTTCAGTGTAGTACGGCGGCAGAGAAATGTACAGGTGGAAAATGCCGCGAGAAAACTTCTCGCAGCATAGTCATTGAAATATAAGGGCGCAGTGGCCCTGATCTCAAACGGGATCATGGTGCTCCTCAAGTACAATCTTAACAACGTGTGCGATCCGAACCGTGTTCGGAAACCCCATTGGGGCGGTGCACAAATAACTGGATGATTCTTATATACCACAATATGTTGTAGTTGTCAATGTGAAAGTGATTATATATTGCACTTTTTGGTCGGAGAAAAACTAATACGCATTATCTCCGTATTAAATGCGTATTACGGAAATAATATGTATTGTGCGCGTATTGAAAGCGTATTCGTAATTTGAATGTAATTCAGTATTGCAGTTTAGACGCGATGAGTCGTTTATGCGTAAGCTGTTTCTGATTTTCCAAAGATTGAAGCATACATATAACGTGCGTAGCCGGAACAACAGAGATGCAAAGCATCTGCTTATAACGAACCTCCCTGTCTGAGACAGGGAGGTTCGTTTATTATTCAGTCGACAAAGACATTGTATAATTGCAGTTGCTCTTTTATCGCATCATAGTATTGTCCCATGTCTGTCCAGCCGCCCTCTGTTTTGACGGTTACGGACAAATCACTCAATTAAAAAATATTGCACTGCTATTATGCACCACTGTAGCGAGAACGCATTGTATACTCCGTGCCGTTTCGTGTTAGTAGGAAACCAATGGGACTGCCTTGATAAAGGCTGTCAATCCACCGCTGATCGGCACTCCCGATGGGGCTGATGACCCCTTCATATTGAAAGGAAACATCTATTTCCACAATCCAAGTATCTTTGCTGATCTCAGATGGTTTAAGTATGTATATGTCCGCGCTTTCTCTGTCCATATCAGTCGTTGGCAGTAGGCGCACTTTGAGATCCCTGTACTCCGTAATCGTAAATGTTCGAGCATCGGAAGGAGTCATCAAGTCGTCAAGGAACGATTTTGCTAATTCGACAGCAGCTTCCTCGGGATAGGTAGTGCTTTCTTCAGAATCTAAGGCTCCCTCTCCGCTTACATAAACGTACAGTTTTGTATTCTCGATGGGAATGGAATACGGCGTTTTAGGTTGAGGATCACTGACGGGTACTTGAGGCAGCGGGACATCGGCAGGCATCTGAATTCTGCGCAACACAAGCAATGCAACTAGCGCACACAGCACTGCAGCAACCATCCAGTGGATATGCTTTCTGCGCATATATTGAGCGAATTTACCATCGTGTGCCATTTGCTAACCTCCTGTTTCTTCCTACCTTCAGAAACGTGATGACCTAGCGATCTCTTTTTTTAGTCGATTCCCCTCACATTCATAAAGCGGTAGTTTTAAGCCCACCTCAAAGGACTGCCTTGCGGTGTAAAGAATACTGTGGATTGGATTTCTTTTCTGCTTGTTTTGTAAACACACGAACACAAGCAATTAGGCTGAATATTTCATATTTCACCTCCCTACTGATATGCCAACGTGGATGCTCTATTAGTATAGTTGATTTAACATGGCCGATTATTACAACATTTCCCAATTAATTGAAATTTGTCCTGGTTCTCCTGCCCAAATGTCTCTATCAGAGTCAGGCTCTCCTTGGGCGAATATCCCTACAGCACCGAGTGCAGGGTGTGTCCATCTGACACGGAAGAAGATTTGGTTGCTGTTGTCCCGAGTGTGCTACCTGCAACACAGATATTTTTATTGTAACATGGACTGCCGCACTTTGCAACGAGGGGGTTTGTTAAGTGCCAAGTCAGATTCTTGGCACACCCCGTGTGCTGGTGACCTCGCGGACGCTGCCGCCGCGCAGCTTGTTGTACTCATCGCGTGTCATATCCACGTCGGCGGCCAGCAGGTGGTTGGTGATGTTGTGCTCCACGGTCAGGTTGAACAGCAGCTTTGCCATGCGGTTTGCGGACACGCCCAGCGTTCCCTTCAGCACGTCAGCCACTGCGTGGGGCAGGAACGCACCGGCGTTCTGCACCTTCAGGTAGCCGTCATAGAACCGAACGGCCTTTTCTACGAACTCACTTTGGCTGCCGCAGTTAGCCAGTGGCGCGTTTATTTCTATCATTTTCTTTGCTTCCGGCGTAAGCCCAAAAGCGTACTTTTCCTCCTTGAATTTTTACCGTGACCCCGCAGTTTTTCCCGTAACTGCCGTCACTCCTGCCACACGGAAGGCAAAGGATACTCAGTACGGAGCTATCCTGCGCCATATCTCAAGCATCCCTTGCGATCCTGCGCTGGCGGCTTTTTTGTTCTTGCGTGGGTATAGATATCCAGAGTGATAGAGGGCTGGGCATTATGAGCAGGTGTGTGCCCTGCCGGTGGAACAGAAAAATGGCTGCAGCTAATACTTGTTCGCTGTAGGTCTAGGCAATATATTGGAACGCTTGTTGTTGCTCCTGCAGACGCAGATCCGCTTGATATTGACAATGTAGAGGCAGAGGGTCTTGACATCTGAAAATTATCCGGTAGAATGAAATATGCAGAGAACATATCAGAGGAGATAATCAGCATGAAAGAAAAACTGTCAGAGAAGATTTTTGCGCAGCTGCGCGGCGATATTATCGCGGGGAAGTACACCGCGCGGGATTTTATTAGCGAAAGCGAGATTGCTGAGCGATATGGCGTGAGCAAGGCACCTGTGAAGGATGCCCTGCACCTGCTGGCGGATCAGGGGTATTTGGTTAGCTATCCTCGTAAGGGCTATATGGTGAATACCTTCACCAACGAGGAAGTTAATCAAATCCAGCAGATCCGCCGCTGCTTAGAGACACTTTGTGTCCAGCTAGCCATTGAAAATGCCACGGACGAGGAAATTGGACGGCTGCGAGATACTACCATCGGAGCGGATATGAGCGAAAGCCCAGAACAAACTGTCAATTATCGTTTTCATATGGGATTGGCTGGCATATCGGGCAACCCCGTGCTGGTAAAAACATTGGAGAAACTGGTGAACATTGCTTCCATGACCCAAATCAGGCGCAGACCAGACTACAGTAATTTCCACCACATCATTGATGCACTGCTGGCACGGGATCAAGAGCAGGCGAAATATTGGATTATAACGGATATCGCAGATGTAGGAAGGGTAAGCAAAACCGCGGTCGAGTTGTTTGACCGCGGTTTTACATGTTCGATGAAAAATGTGATTGACATCTGGTAATATCAGTTGTATTATTCACGTAGGATGCTGATATTATCAGTGAAATCATCAAAAAGGAGCGAGATACTTATGGAGAAGAAGAAAATTGGTCTACTGGGTGCCATTCTAATGGGCATCGGTTGCATTGTTGGCTCTGGCATCTTTGGTACCTTACCCACGGTGGCAAATGAGTATGGTGCCGGCGTTGTCTGGGCGCTGATTGGTGCGGCAGCAGTGGTTGTCCTGCGCGCACTGGCATCGACATATTCCTCTGCTGCACTTCCTGCCAGCGGGTCGCAGTTCCTGTGGGCCGCCAAACTGATGCATCCCATTGCAGGCGCGTTTGTTTCATTTTCCACACTGCTGATGCCTACTATGGTATCGCTGTTTGGCGTGCTGTTCGGTATGTATCTCCAGCCCCTGTTTCCCAATACGGAGATCAATGGCACTGTAGCCGCCGTGGCACTGCTGGTGGTATTTGCGGTAGTGGCTTGGTTCGGCAATAAGACGACGATCAATACGGGAAATGTGATGGTCGTGCTGCTGCTCATCGCCATTGCCCTGTATATTTTCCTCGGCTTGCCTCATATCGACACGGCCAATGTGACCTTTGGCCAGATTGTACGCCCGGGTGTATCCATCAGTACGCTGGCAGCTGCCGTGGGTGTGCTGACATCCTCTTTGTCCGGTGCCAGTTCGGTGGCGCAGGTGGCCGATGATGTAAAGAATCCAGGTAAAACGGTGCCGCTGGCTTTGGTGCTGTGCCCGGCTATTGTAGCGGTGATTTATATCCTGATGGCTGTTGTTACCATCGGCGTAATCCCGGCAGCAGAGGTCACTTCGCTGTCCGATGTGGCGGCGCAGTTTATGTCTCCGGCACTGCTGACCTTCTTCATCGTAGGCGGTCCCATCTGCGGTATTATCACATCTCTAATTCCCGTGGCGCTGGCCTGTGTGGCTCTGGTAGAGACTTCCGCTAAAAACAAGGTGTTTCCCGAGGTGTTGGCAAAGCAAAACAAGTACGGCGTGGCTTACTGGAGCCTTTTTATCGTCATGGGCATCGCCATCGCCATCTGTGCTACCGGTGCGACCTTCGGTGTGGTCATGACCATCTTCTCCTTCTGCAATACCCTGGCGGAGTTGCCCAATACGCTGAGTCCCATGTTCGTCTATAAGAAGTATCCCAAGTGCTGCGACAACTCCTCCGTACATATGAACCGGAAGGTCGCCTATGTGCTGTCTGTCCTTACATTTATCGTGTGTGCCTATTTGTGCGTGCAGATGGCTGCTACTCTCAGCGGCGGCGCTGTGGCCGGTATCCTGGCCGTGTTCGTGGTGGGCTATGTGTACTTCTTCTTCCGCGTCAAGTACCTCAAGGGCAAGGGCGTGGATCTGATCGCCGAGATGAAGGCTCCCTACCAGCCGTGGGAGGACAAGGAAAAGTCCTACAACTGAGAGGGACGCCATGGTTGATTTTGTGAAGTCCATTCCGGAACTGCGTGCCCGCGTGCCGGTGACACAGCAGTGGGCGTATTTCGAGACGGCCAGCACCGGTCTGGTACCAGACTTCGTGTATGACGGCGTACGCCGCTACTTGGACGACCGTTACCGTAAGGGCGGCAACTCTGTGTGGGAGTTTCCCGGCACCTCTGTTGAAACGCTGGAGATGATGCAGCGATCAAAGGTCGCGTTGGGGCGGATGATCCACGGCGCACCGGATCGCATCACCTTTGGCCAGAGCTCCACGCAGCTGTTCACCATGGTGACGGAGGCCGTGGAGTACGGCCCCGAGGACAACGTGGTGGCGGTGGATCGCGGCTGGATTGGCAACCGCTTTGCCTGGCAGAAGAGGCAGGATGAGGGGCTGGAGGTGCGGTACGCCGTGCCGGAAAACGGTGCCGTCACGCCGGAGCAGCTGATGACCCTGTGCGACGAACACACCCGCGCCGTCACCGTGAATCTGGTGGAGAGCAAGACCGGCTACCGCATCGACATGGACCGTCTGAGCCAGATGTGCCGCAAAAGAGGCCTGCTGCTGTTCGTGGACGGCGTGCAGGCGCTGGGCGCACTGCAGGTAGATGTGGAGCGCTGGGGTGTGGATCTGCTGGTAGGCAATGACTACAAGTGGATGATGAACTTCTGCGGTACCGGCTACGCCTATATCAGTCGGCGGCTGCAGCCCCTGATCCGCCATTGGGGCGCGGGCTGGATGTCCGACAACGACCGGTTCAACACCGGCAAGGCCCGTCTGACCCTGCGGGAAGACGCGGGCCGGTTTGAAATCGGCTACCCCCATGCCGACGGCATCTATGGGTTGGGTTTGATGGCCGCGCAGTACGACATGCTGAGCGGGGTAGAGGTGGAGCGGTACGTCTGTGGTCTGGCGGACTATTTCACCGCCAGGCTGGCCCAGACCCCGTGGCTGCGTCTGGCCTACGACTTCCCTGCGGAGAACCGCTGCCAGATCGTGTATATCAAGGTTGCGGCGGGCTGTCCCGTCACCGATGAGATGCTGGAAAAGGCAGGCGTGTTCGCCCACTTCGAGTCCCCCGACGAGAACGGGGAGCGGGGTATGCGTCTGAGCTTCCACCTTTATAACAGCACACAGGATATCGACCGCTTCTTCTCTGTGTTTGAAGCGGTGGGGAGGTAAAGACATGAGCGAGTTCATTCCCTATCACTGGGAGGCAGAAAAGATCGCACCCAGTGGCTTGCGCTATCGGGTGCGGCTGGCGGATCACGTTCTCACTGGCCCCGATGGGAAGGCTGAAGCTACCATGTTCAGCTGGTCCTATCTCGGTCAGGGCGGCGGCTCGCGGCGGCCGGTGGTGTTTGCCTATAACGGCGGTCCCGGAGCCGCCAGCGCCTGGCTGCACATGGGCCTGCTGGGGCCCGTGCTGGCACAGTTGCCCGAGTATCCTGACGGGCTGAGCTATCCGGCGCGGTTCGAGCTGATGCCCAACCCTGACCTCCTGCTGGATCAGTGTGACATCGTGCTCATCGATCCGGTGGGCACCGGCTGGGCCCGTCTGCTGGATGAGAGCACCGCGAAGCGCCATTACTCCACCGCCGGTGACGCCCGCGATTTCTCCGACTTCATCTGTGCGTGGCTGGCGGAGAACGGCCGCCAGCACGCACCGGTCTATCTGCTGGGCGAGAGCTACGGCACCATCCGCAACGTGGCGCTGGCTGATGTGCTGCCGGAGACGGTGGACTTACGGGGCATCATTCACGTGGGCACGTCCCTGAACGTGGGAGCGCGGACTACCCTGCTGGTAGAACCCAACGTCCGCCGTCTGGGTGCCAACGCCGCCGTGTGCTGGTATCACCACCATCAGGATGAGTGCAGCCGTGAGGAGTTCGTGGCACAGGCCATGGACTTTGCCTACGGCGACTACGCCCGCGCTCTGCTGTTGGGGAACCGATTGAACGAGGCAGAACGGGAGAGTGTGCTGGAGCGGCTTAGTCGGTTCACAGGCATGGATCATGATTTTCTGGACAAACACGATCTGCGTTTTGGAGAGGTGGACTTCCTGCTGGGCTGCTGCCCGGGGGCTGTGGTCAGTACATACGATGCGCGGCTGCTGTACCGTCCAAGACAGAACGAGCGATACAGCGAAAACAGTATGGAAAGCGCCGGTATCATCGAACCGGACATGAATCAGGACGCTTTCATGGCGGCGGTGGGGCCGGTGTACGACCACGCGCTAGCCATGTACGCGGCGGACGAGCTGTGCCCGCCTCAGCGGGAGGCAGCGGAGGACATGCTGTCCATCGCCCGCCGGTGGGACTACCGCGGGTACGAAAAGGACACTTTGACCCTGCCGGTGGAGCTGATGCAGAGGCGGCCTGCCCTGCGGATGATGTTTGTCAACGGTTATTACGACCTGCAGTCCACCTTTGACTTTGTGACCTACTACCTGTCCCGCTTCGATCTGCCCAGCGATCGGGTACGTCAGACGGTGTTGCCCTCCGGCCATGCCTCCTATGTGGGTACGGGCATGGTGGAAGCTTTGACGAAGGAGATCCGACAGTTTATCCGGGAGTAAGGAGGAATGTACCATGCTATTGAACCATTGTAGACTTTATGCACCGCTGTCCGGTGGATTTGCCGGCGAGGACTGCTGCGTGGAGTTGGACGGTGGAAAAATCACGGCAGTGGGCCCCGCCCGCCCCGATACGGCGGAGGCCTTCGACTGCGGCGGCCAGACGCTGCTGCCGGGTCTGATCGACCTGCATACCCACATTACCTTCCTGCGGAACGTAGGCGTGGCGCAGGCCCACGACCCCATGCAGCTGGTAGTGGAGGCGGCCGCACAGGCTGACCGCTACCTGCGTCATGGCTTTACCACCATCCGTGACTGCGGCAGTATCCGCCGCAGCGCCAACTATGTCAGGCAGCTCATTGACCGCGGGCTCATGGCAGGACCGGATATTCTGGCCTGCGGCCAGACGCTGATGCCCAGCGTCACCGCCAGCACCGGCGTGGGCGACATCACCCATTACTGCGACGGCGCGGAGGAGTATCGCAAGGCGGTACGGGAGGAAGTGGCTGCGCAGGCAGATTTTATCAAAATCTACGCATCCGGCTCTGCTTTTTCCCCTACCGGCGTGCCCAAGCACCCTATCATGACCATTGAAGAGATCCGGACAGCTGTGAATACAGCGCGTGCTAATGGCCTCTATGTGGCGGCGCACTGCCATGCTGATAGTGCCATCCGTGACTGCGTGCAGGCAGGTGTCCGCACCATTGAGCACGCCACCTATCTCAGCGAGGCCACCACGGATCTGCTGCTGGCATCGGAGGACTCCTATTTGGTGCCCACGCTGGCAGCCATGTATGTCAGTCAGACGGATCCTCAGGAGCGCTCCTTCTGGCTGTCTCGCCTCACCCCCATGCTGGAGGATTGCGCTAAGGCCATCGGCTATGCCTATCGCGCCGGTGCGGTCATCGGTTTCGGCACTGACTCCGTCCCCATGTCCCCCCAGTACGACACCGGCGTGGAGTTCCGGTTCCGCAAGGAGTACTGCGGCATGGAGAACCTGGACATCCTGCTGCAGGCAACCAAAAACAGTGCCCTCATTGCGGGGCTTCCCGATGTGGGTGAGATCAAGACCGGTATGAAGGCGGACCTGATTCTGGTGGCGGGCGACCCCGCGGCGGACCTCTCCACCATGTATGTCCCACCGGTACAGGTGTGGAAAAACGGCATCGCCCGCAAATAAAAATAGGAGAAACGAACCATGAAAAGCGAAACAAGACTGAAAGAACTGGGCTTGACATTGCCTGCGGCTCCTACACCCATGGCCAATTATGTGACCTGCCGCCGGGTAGGAAACCTGCTGTTTTTCTCCGGTGCTGGTCCCTTTGAGGGCGGTAAGCCCGTGGTGTTCGGCAAGGTGGGCGACGAACTGACCCAAGAACAGGGCTATGCCGCCGCACGGCTGACCGGCTTGAACCTGATTGCACAGCTAAAAAAGGAACTGGACGATCTGGATCGCATTAAGCAGTTTGTAAAGGTGCAGGCATTTGTGGCATCCGCACCGGACTTCATGGCTCAACCCGCTGTGATGAACGGTGTCTCCGACCTGTTTGTGGAGGTATTCGGCGAAAAAGGCAAGCACGCTCGTACTGCCGTGGCTGTGCCGCAGTTGCCCTTCAACATCCCCATTGAAGTGGAGATGATCGTTGAGGTAGAAGAATGAAGACCAGTCGGTGGGTACCGCATTGTAGCATAAAAGCCTTTTGACGAGCCTATTGTGGCAGCTACAGCAATCAGTTATTCTGTGACCCGCCCGGACGGTTATTTGGCTACTACTGCGAAGAACTTCGAAAGTCGTGCATCGTATATGCTCCCTCTATGAGAGACAGCGAAAGAATAGACTGTCAATCGTGGAGGGAGCATATCAGCGCATGCGAATCGAGCCTGCTTTTTTGTTGGTGTACTCTATATCTCCAGCATTCCTTGCAACTCCGTGCTGGCGGCTTTTTTGTTCTTATCGAAGGCGTGGGTGTAGATATCCAGCGTGGCGGAGGGCTGGCTGTGGCCGAGGATACCCGCTACCGTTGCCATATCCGCACCGCCCGCGATCATCAGGCTGGCAGCGGTGTGGCGCAGGCTGTGGATATTGAGCTGCTCTCGGTCGATATCCCGCCGTTGCAGGGCGCAGCACTCGCCGCGCCACATCCCCGTGGCAATGATAAGCTTGAAGTATGTCTCATACTTGATGCTCTCATTTTCCAGTGCAGCGATGATTTTCTGCGCCGTTTCTTCGTCGGCAATCTTTTTCCCTGTTTTCTTACCTGCGTAGCGCGACATGGAAGTGGTGACAGAACACCTATTTCCATGGAATATGTTTTCTGTTGTGAGCTACGAGTATCATTTATGGCCGGTAGACTTGCATTACCGAGACTCGCTCTCGAGGAGGAAATAGACGTACCAATCACTGGAAATGTGCTTTCAGGCAATGGCTTTCCTGTTATGTCACGTTTTGGTTAACACAAGTCACTTTCCAACAATCCTTCCAACAAACGCCCCAAATCTACGCAAAACTTCTCGATATATATTAAAACACATCAACACGAGAAGATCCCCCAATCCCTTGCAGTACAGGGGATTGGGGGATCTTACTTGGCATGAATGGGTACACCGTAAACGCATCCACGGCTTTTTGGTAAGGATGAGGTCGGCGGTTCGAATCCGCCCAGCAGCTCCAAAAAGCATCGAAAACTTCGGTTTTCGGTGCTTTTTTGTTGTAAAAACGTTGAAAGTAGTGTGGGTCAAAATGTGGGTCAACTGCCTGACCCACATTTTGCCCCCCACACGCGGGAAACATAGCCAAAACCTGCAGAGCCACCCGGCGGGAGCGTTGCTCTCCGCCCAGTGGCTCTATTTCTTCGTTTTGATACCTTTTTATTGTTTCCGGCAGCGCAAAATATGTGCCGATTTGCGTTACCTCCTGGTATTTGCCGAGTTAATAGAACTTCATTGTAAATCATCCCGAAATGTGTTATCTTCTTCACGGAAATATACACGCGAAATTTTGCATTCTTCACGCGAAGGGGATTTTTTTATGCGCAAGATTCAATGCTGGTGCCGTACTAATGCTATGCTGGCCATTTCACTGCTGGCTGCGGCTGCAACGGCGTTCTTTGTCCCTCCCGACAGGGACTACTTAGGCTATTACGACCTCAAAACGCTTTCCTGTCTGTTTAGTGTTTTGGCGGTGGTAGGTGCTCTGCGAGACCTGCAGATCTTTTCTGCTCTTTCGCAGCGGATGGTGCGCACCTTTTCCACGGTTCGGGGCGTATGTACAGCACTGGTGGTCATCACCATGTTCGGGTCTATGCTTCTGACCAATGATACCGCCTTGCTGACATTTCTGCCGCTTGGCTGGTTTGTTCTTTCCTCTACCGGTCAGGAAAAGCACGCCGCACTCCTGTTCATTCTGCAAAACTGCGCCGCCAATCTCTGCGGAATGATCACGCCCTTCGGAAATCCGCAGAATCTTTATCTTTTCAGCTATTACGATCTTTCCGCAAGGATGTTCTTTTCGGCAATGCTGCCGCCCTTCATTCTGTCTACCGTTCTCATTCTCTTGTGTTGCCTGGCATTTCCCAAAGACCGGCTTTCCGTGCCGGAAGTGCAGGTCACAGTAGACTCCCGCCAGGCTGCCGTCTATGGCGGGCTGTTCTGTTTAGCCGTTGCCATGGTGCTGCGGCTGGTACCCTATGTTCTTGGCCTGACTGTCATTGTTCTGGCACTCTGGTTTCTGGATCGGCACGCATTGAAAACCGTGGACTGGGGACTGCTGGCCACCTTCGCCGCGTTCTTCACCTTTTCCGGCAATCTTGCCCGG
>ERZ1673734.2120-NODE-2120-length-11670-cov-40.058201_pt1 | contig 11670 bp, 7 predicted proteins | sample MGYA00580199_ERZ1673734 | MGnify/ENA primary metagenome ERZ1673734 (study PRJEB41218, sample SAMN15661742) | gut metagenome | host: Homo sapiens | place: Canada: London | collected 2015-08-20/2019-03-30 | study: EMG produced TPA metagenomics assembly of...
CTCACCATCTCAACACCTCACCATCTCAACACCTCACCATCTCAACACCTCACCATCTCAACACCTCACCACCTCAACATCTCAACATCTCACCACCTCAACATCTCAACATAACACCACCAACTATGATCGACATAAAAGGAATAACCAAGAGCTTCGGCTCGCTGCAAGTGCTCAAGGGCATCAACTTGCATATAGACAAAGGAGAAGTAGTGAGCATTGTAGGCCCGAGCGGTGCCGGCAAGACCACACTGCTGCAGATAATGGGCACGCTCGACAAGCCCGACAGCGGCTCGATAAGCGTTGACGGCGTAGACGTGATGAGCCTCTCGTCGAACAAGCTGAGCGACTTCCGCAATCAGCACATCGGCTTCGTCTTCCAGTTCCACCAGCTCCTGCCCGAGTTCACGGCACTCGAGAACATCATGATACCCGCTTACATCGGAGGCAAAGGCACATCCGAGGCGAAGAAACGCGCTCTCGAACTGCTCGACTTCATGGGACTCGCCGACCGCGCCAACCACAAACCCAACGAACTCTCGGGCGGCGAGAAGCAGCGTGTGGCTGTGGCGCGCGCCTTGGTGAACAACCCGGCTGTGGTGCTCGCCGACGAGCCGTCGGGCTCGCTCGACTCGAAGAACAAGGCAGAACTGCACCAGCTCTTCTTCGACCTGCGCGACAAGTTCGGCCAGACTTTCGTAATCGTCACCCACGACGAGCACCTCGCTTCTATCACCGACCGCACAATACACATCGAGGACGGACTGATAAAGCTGTAGCATTAGTGAACACCATTTACAAGGGTACGGCAGGAATGCACATACCCTCCTACAAATAAACAAACGAACAACAAAACAATATGATAAAACTCGGCGACTACAATAAAATGACTGTCGTTAAGGAGGTTGACTTCGGTATCTACCTCGACGGCGGCGACGAAGGAGAGATACTCATGCCTAAGCGCTATGTGCCCGAAGGCACGAAGCCCGGCGACGAGCTTAACGTGTTCGTCTACCTCGACCAGGACGAGCGCCCCGTAGCCACTACTGAGACGCCGCTGTGCAAGGTGGGCGACTTCGCCTACCTCGAAGTGTCGTGGGTGAACGAGTACGGCGCATTCCTCAACTGGGGTCTGATGAAAGACCTCTTCTGCCCGTTCCGCGAGCAGAAGAAGCGCATGCAGAAGGGCGAGAGCTACATCGTGCATGTACACATCGACGAGGAGAGCTACCGCATCGTGGCGTCGGCAAAGGTGGAGAAATACTTCGCAGAGCGCCACCCGTTCTACAACCACGGTCAGGAGGTAGACCTGCTGGTGTGGCAGAAGACGGAGATGGGCTTCAAGGTAATCATCGACAACTGCTACCCGGGACTGGTCTACGAGGATCAGGTGTTCCGCTATCTGCACACCGGCGACCGCGTGAAGGGCTACATCGGCACCGTGCGTCCCGACGGAAAGATCGACGTAACGCTGCAGCCTACCGGACGACAGCAGACACTCGACTTCGCCGACACGCTGCTGCAGTACCTCAAGGAGCACGGCGGCAAGTGCGACCTGGGCGACAAGAGCGACGCTGAGGACATCAAGCGACGCTTCCAGGTGAGCAAGAAGGTGTTCAAGAAAGCCGTGGGCGACCTCTATCGCCAGCGACTCATCAGCATCGCACCCGACGGACTGACGCTCAACTAACGGTCAGCCAGACTTAATACCAGAAACAATGAAACCAAACTATCTACTAATCGTCAGAGAAGCATACGCAAAACGCATCTCAACATTCGTCTGTAGGACATGCGCTACGCTTCTCGCCGCACTCGTCGTGTCTGTTCTGAGCGTAGGGTGCGGCGGGAGAAGCGCGTCCGCCACAGACGACACCGACTCGGCACGCATCAATCGCCTGCGACAGATTGACGACTCGGTGATGACCCTCGCGCCCTCCACACAACGAATCATCGACGAGGGCATACGCACAGCGCCCGACAGCATCACAGCCTACGAATACCGACTGAGCGAGGCACGCTTCTTATCGCTCAGCGACAGTCCGGAGCGCTCCAAGACCTGCATCGACAACATTCTGCGCTTCGCCAGCGAACAACGCAAGCAGAAACTTAGCCGAAAACAGACACTCCGACTCAACTCGCTCGTAGCTGGTGCGTACAATTGCCGCGCTGTCTACTACCACAACTTCCACCGCAACAAGGAACAGGCTATAGAGCTATACAGGTCGGCTTACGACCTGCTCGCCAACAGCGACGCTAAGCACAATATGCCCAACGTGTGCGCCAATCTCGCCGACGCCTACATTCAGAACAACGAGATTCCGAAGGCGGCGCAGTGGTACCGCCGCGCGCTCTTCCTCGTCGACTCGCTCTCGCTGCCCGAGAAGGAGAACATTACGCTCTACATGGGACTGGCGCAGATATACCTCTCGCTGCACGACTTCGACACCGCACTACATTATTATAAGGCTACGGAGAACTACTTCCAGATGATGTCGCCGTCAATGCAGGCTTACTTCCTAAACAACTTCGGCAACTACTACTATTTTCTGAAGGACTATCCGCAGGCGCTCAAGATGTTCCTGCGCATGAAGCGCACCATAGAGCGCCACGGCATGCAGAACAACTTCGACATGTACCAGTGCAAGGTGAACCTCGCCGACGTCTATCTGAACATGGACAGCATAAGTCGCTCGCAGCAGTGCCTCGACGAGGTTGAGCCTTACTTCCGCAAGAGGCACGACCTCACGGCGCTCCACTACTGCAAGACAATACGCATCGGCATAGCCACCCGAACGGGCAACACCGCCGCGGCTCAGCGCATAATAGACTCCAAAGACGAGACGGAAAACCACCCCGTGCAATACTCGCTCGCCAACCTGCGCAACATCTATCTGCAACGCTACTACGAAAAGGTGGGCGACTACCGACGGGCTTACACGCTGATGAACGAAATCAGCGAATACAACGACTCGCTCGAACATAACCACTCGAACATGCGTTCTGCCGAAATCATGGCGCGATTCACAAGCGACACGCTAAAGCTGCATCACGACCTCACAATAGAGCACAAGAACGCCACAATCGAGAAGACACAGAAGCAGCTGCTGCTCAGCATTGCCATCATACTGCTGCTCATGCTGCTCTTCGCGCTATGGATAATGCGCAGCAAACGCAAGCAGATGAAAGCGCAGATGGACATCATGAACCTGCGTCTGAACATCGTGCGCAACCGCATCTCGCCACACTTCGTGTTCAACGTGCTCAACAACAAGATTGTTAACGCCGGACACGTGGACGACACCGAGCTGCTCGACCTCACGCGCCTCATCAGAACCAACCTCGACATGTCGCGACAACCCGCCGTGAAGCTCGCCGAGGAACTCGACTTCGTGGAGAAGTACATACGCGTTGAGCGCTTCATGCTTGGCGACGACTTCGCTTGGCACATCAATGTGGCGGCAGACGTAGACCGTGAGAAGATGCTCGTGCCGTCGATGTTCCTGCAGATTCTCACCGAGAACGCCATCATACACGGTCTGAAGGGATGGGACGGACACAAGGAGCTCACCATTGAAGTGCACCGCGAACAGCACACTACAGTCATCAACGTGAGCGACAACGGACCCGGCTTCTCCACCTTCAACGGCACGTTCAAGAAGAAGACCGGACTGGGCATCATTGCGCAGACCGTAGCCATAAACAACGAGCATAACAAGAACAAGATACGCTTCGAGATAACGAACATAGAGCACGACGGAAACGTCTGCGGATGCCGTGCAACGGTGCGCGTGCCCGACGGAGTGAAGTTCCTGTAACAGTAAGCTGAATAGAAAACGCAACTAAAAGAAGAAAGACTTATGATGAGATTTGTAATTGTCGACGACGACAAAGCGGCTGCCAACGCCCTCGCAAAGAAGCTCGCAGCGTATGACGAGACCGAGTTGTGCGGCATAGCCCTGAACGGACTCGACGGACTGCGCATGATAAACGAGACACGACCCGACGTGCTGTTCCTCGACATCGAGCTGCCCGACATCTCGGGCATAGAGTTTCTGGAGCACGTCAACTGTCTGCCCCAATACAAATGCCGCACGGTGATGTACACCGCGCACGACCGCTTCATGCTCTCGGCGTTCCGCAACAAGGCGTTCGACTACCTGATGAAGCCTATCGACGACACCGAGCTGCGCAACATCGTGCGACGCGTCTGCATAGAGATGGCTGGTGCGCCAAACTCCGTCTATAACTACGCCGAGACGAGAGGCGAAGCCGAACTGGAGGAAGCCGCTGACGAAGCCTTCGACGACGAAACTACCATCGGCGACCCTGCCAACGGCATCGCCTGCCGCAACGACGGCAAGTTCATCGTCTACACCAACTCCGTCGACTTCCGTCTTGTGGACATCCGCGAGATTGGTGTGCTTGCCTACAACCACAATCTGCGCGTGTGGGAGCTGACCCTCGCCCACCAGAAGACACCGATACGCCTGAAGTGCAACGTGAACAGCGACATGCTGCTCGCGCTGAACAGCCAGCTGGTGCGCGTGAGCCAGAAACACATCATCAACATCGGCTATCTGATGGAGGTGACGAACAACACCTGCCGCTTCTATCCGCCGTTCGACAAGGTGGAGGACGTGAAGGTGGGACGCCTGTTCCGCAAGAAACTCATCGACCAGTTCTGCAATCTGTAGATAAGAAAGAGATATTACAATTCGAAAAAACAAAAAACCTATAAACAACAAAAGGCAGAAATACGCAATGTATTTCTGCCTTTGTTTTTCTTGTTGTCTGACGGGTGATTACTCAGCTGAAGGAGCAACAACGCGACGCTCAGAGATACGTGCCTTCTTACCAGTAAGGTTGCGGAGGTAGTAGAGCTTAGCGCGACGTACCTTACCGTGCTTGTTCACCTCGATGCTATCGATGTTCGGCGACTCGATAGGGAAGATACGCTCTACACCTACTGTACCTGACATCTTACGAACGGTGAAACGCTTCTTGTCTCCGTGACCAGAGATCTTGATAACTACACCACGGTAGAGCTGAATACGCTCCTTTGTACCCTCGATAATTTTGTAAGCGACTGTGATTGTGTCACCTGAACGGAACTCAGGGAACTTCTTGCCGGTTGCAAATGCTTCTTCAGCAACTTTAATTAAATCCATTTTCTTTTGATAATTAAATTTGTTTATCGTTCTCGCGCAACATAATCGGGCTACTCATCTTCCCGTCATCGGTTACGCCGAAAAGCGAGTGCAAAGTTACGACTTTTTATCCGTTCAGCAAAATTTTATCAGAAATAATGAGTATCTTTGCATTACGTTTATATAAAGTTTAACATAACACCATCAAAATCAAAACTTGCATATAATGAACAGATTACACACAATAAGTATCTCGGCAGCAGCCGCTCTGGCGCTTGCCTTTGCTTCGTGCTCTACAGCTCAGTATCGTGTTGCATCGGTGGAACGCAGCCGCATACTTATCGACTCGCGTTACGACAACAGCACCGCCCCTGAAGTGGTAAGAACCAACAACGCCTTGCTCGAACGCAAGAAGCAGGTGGACGCAAAGATGAACTCCGTGCAGGGTCATGCTGCAGAAAATCTCTGGGTGAAGCGCCCCGAGAGTCCGCTCTCAAACCTTCTCGCCGACATACTCGTGTGGGGCGGCGCAAAGTTCAACGAGCAGCCCGACTTCGCCGTGTACAACATGGGCGGCATACGCGCTGCGCTGAGCAAGGGCACCGTGACGCGCGGCAACATTCTCGACGTAGCGCCGTTCGACAACAAGATTTGCTTCCTCACGCTCAGCGGTGCCGACGTGCTTGAGCTGTTCGGGCAGATAGCTATGCGCCACGGCGAGGGACTGAGCCACTCGCTGCGACTCACCGCAACAGCTGACGGCAAGCTCGTCTCTGCCACTGTCAACGGAAAGCCGGTAGACCCCAACGCTAAGTATCGCGTGGCTACGCTCGACTATCTTGCGCAGGGCAACGACCACATGGAGGCGTTCCGCAAGAAGACCGACGTGGTGTCGCCTACGGGCGAGGAGAACAACGTGCGTCACATCATTGAGCAGTATTTCAAGGCTGCCGACGCTAAGGGCGAGGCTGTGAGCTGCGCCGTGGAGGGACGCATGAAAATCGTTGAAAAGTAAAAGAGTAAAAAAGTAAAAAGGGCTTTTAAAAGTAAAAGAGTAAAAAAGTAAAAGAGTAAAAGAGTAAAAATTAGGAAACATATAAAAGAACCTATGAAACGATACATATATATTATAGCTCTTGCGCTTGCCACATCGCTCAGCGCGGCAGCACAGAAAACCATAGAGATTCTGCACACCAACGACACGCACAGCTGCATCATGCCGCTCAACCCCAACCTCGCCGACACGCTCGTGGCTGGCAGAGGCGGATTCATACGCCGCATGGAGATGATACGCCAGGAGCGTCAGGCTAACCCCGACGTGCTCGTCTTCGACTCGGGCGACTTCTCGCAAGGCTCGCCCTACTACACTCTGTTCAAGGGTGAGGTGGAGACCGAACTGATGTCGGCAATGAAGTACGACGCCGTGACGATAGGCAACCACGAGTTCGACTTCGGCTTGGAGAACATGGCTAAAATCTTCCGCGCAGCTACCTTCCCCATCGTCTGCGCCAACTACGACTTCACGGGCACAGCCGTAGAAGGACTCACCAAACCGTACATCATACTGAAGCGAGGCGGCGTGCGCATCGGCGTGTTCGGCGTGTCGCCGAAGCTCGACGGACTCGTTGACGCCACAAAGTGCGTAGGCGTGAAGTATCTCGACCCCGTAGCCACAGCCGACAAGGTGGCTCACGAGCTGCGCCACGACAAGAAGTGCGACGTCGTGATATGCCTCTCCCACCTCGGATGGAGCATGGAGAACGACGTTGACGACGAGGAGATGCTCGCCAAGAACCACGACATAGACATCGTGCTCGGCGGACACTCGCACTCCTACTTCACCGAACTGAAGTATGCGCCGAACGCCGACGGCAAACTCATACCCGACGACCAGAACGGCAAGCACGCCGTGTTCGTAGGCAAAATAAAACTCACGCTGGAGAGAAAATAAATGTTAAATGTAATACCCACTTGTAGGTATATCAAAGAAAAATACTACCTTTGCAACTACTACAAAAGTAGGTATCAACAGAAACAATAAACATTTAACAATAACAATTTAAACATTAAAGATTATGGCTTACGTAATTGGTGACGACTGCATCGCATGCGGTACATGTATTGGCGAGTGCCCGGTAGAGGCTATCTCAGAAGGCGAAAAGTATTCAATCAACCCTGACCTCTGCACAGAGTGTGGCACATGCGCAAGCGTTTGCCCACAGGAGGCTATCAGCCTTGGTGAGTAAGGATTTGATTTTCGATAAATCAGACATAATGGTCGGTTGGCTCAACGCTAACCGACCATTTTTTTTCGTTCTGCATCGTTACCATGGCGTGGTAACGACATTACCGGAGCGCGGTAACGACGTTACCGTGGTGCGGTAATGATGTTTCCGCTACGCGGTAATCAATAACTTGAAGTGATAATAAAGCGTTACATTATCAGCTTTATTCCGTTGCACACTTGTTTATGTGCCAACTAATGAGTAACTTTGCGTTACGATTCATCAATGACAAAAGAAATCTAAAACAACTAATTATAAACAACAAAAAACCAAAGCATTATGATTAAACATCTACGCTTTTTCATGCTAAACCTGCTCGTGCTCGTAAGCGCGGCGGTTATGGCGCAAACGACCATAGACTTTACCAAACTAACATGGTCAAGTCCGTTCGTACAGTCTCCCTACACATTCTCTGCAGAAAAGAATAACGGAAGCACTGCACCTACACAAAACGGAAACACTAAAGACATCCGTCTTTATGCAAAGAACTCGCTCACTGTATCTACAAGCAGTGAGAAAATGGGCACAATCGTTTTTCACATTTCTAAAAAAGGATTGGAACAATGGGCAGAGATTACACCAGACAATGGTTCTGTAACTGTATCAACAGAAAACAAAACCGCAACATGGGAGAACATAGAAGGAGCGACTTCTGTTACTTTCACCGTCGGCGACAAGAGTAAATACGGTACAAAAGGAACAAACAAAGCTGGTCAATTCTGCTTTGACAGCGTTGACATAACGACACTTGGTGGTTCTTCCGACACAAGCACATCGCTCACCTTCGGCGCAGACGTAGACGGCAAGACATTCGTCGTACGCCAGGGCGACAGCTTCGCCGACAAGACAGCTACCGTCACACCGGCTGACGCTAAAGGCTCTATCAGCTACGCAAGCGACAACAAGGAGGCTATCAGCGTAGACGCTACGACAGGCGCCGTTTCGTTCCTCGCTTTCGGCAAGGCTACCATCACAGCCACATTCACACCAGAGGAAGGCTATCTCGGTTCGTCGGCTTCTTACACCATCGCATACCGTCAGGCTGCCGACCCTACAAAGGTGATCTTCGACGCCAACGAGGGCGCTTTCGACTGCTTCGGCAATGAGAACAAATACAAGGAGGGCGAGTTCGACTTCGTTGACCTCAACGGCGACAGCTACACCTTCACCGTTCACAACGCTATGCTCAACAACTACGGCAGCTTGCAGCTGAAGAAAAACTCTACTTCGGACGCTACAGCGCAGGGCTACGCTATTTCGCCTGCATTCGGCAAGTTCCCGAACGGCTACCGCGTAACAGTGAAGTACAAAGACCAGAATGCGCCCGAACTCGAATGTACAAACCATGCAGAAGATGTAGCCGTATTTGACGACGGCAACGGCACAATGTATATGGACGTGCCGTTCGCCGACGGCATGTTCAAGCTCTCAGGCGCAAGTCAGGTGGCTTACATACAGAGCATAGAGCTTACTCCGCTCGCAAAGAAGGAACCGCAGCCCGTAACGATGACATTCCCGCAGGACGTCTACACCTGCTATACCAACGAGGCTCCGCTCTTCGACGGCTTCACGCCGACCATCAAGAACGCGGCTGGCGAGGTGCTCAACCTCCCCGTTACATACACAAGCAGCAACACCGACTTCTGCATGGTAACCAGTAGCGGCACGGTGCTGCTCTCGCAGAACCCGGGCGAAGTGACCATCACAGCCAAGTTCGCCGGCAACGACGACTATCTGCCTGCCGAGGCTTCGTACCTTATCAGAGTGATAGAGAAGGAGAAGGCTGAGGCTGGCATCGCTTTCGAGGAGACAATGCAGCTGGTAGACCTCGCCAAGAAGACAATCACCGCTGAGGAGCTCGGCTTCAAGAACCCGAACAACCTCGCCGTTACATACTCTTCTAACAAAACCGATGTGGCAGAGGTAGACGCTGAGGGCAACGTGACGCTGAAGAAGGCAGGCCGCGTGAACATCGACGTTACGTTCGCAGGCAACGACGAGTACAAGGCTGCCACAGCATCGTGCACACTCATCGTGAACGACTACCGCAACACACCTGAGCTCGCGTTTGACCAGGAGGAGTACACAGCCAACATGCGTGAGGGCAACACCTTCAGCGGTGCTACACTCTACAACAAGTCGGAGGTGGCTCCGCTCACATACACCAGCTCTAACGAGGAGGTGGCTGAGGTGGCTGCCAACGGTGTTGTGGTTCTGCGCAGCACGGGCGAGACAACAATCACCGTATGGTTCGCTGGCGACAACGACTTCAAGGCTACTTCGGCTTCATACAAGCTCACAGTTATCGACGAGGTGGTTAACGGCATACAGAACATCACCATCGACAACATGCCTGAGGACGCAAAGGTCTACAACCTCAACGGACAGCGCATGAACGCAAAGGCTCTGAAGAGCGGCGTCTATGTAGTGAACGGCAAGAAGGTTGTGCTGAAATAAACACACATATCAATAACACAAATTGAATATTATAACGAACACGAATAACACAAATCGCACGAATTTATAAAACCCTCGATTCGTGAAATTAGTGTTATTCGTGTTCGTTTTATATTAAGCGATATAACGCTGAAATGCGCACACGCTATTGACATATATCAAAAAATCGAGCATTTCGGTAGCAAAAGCACAAGAAACACACGCAAAAATTTGGCAATATGACTCAAAATCAATATCTTTGCAATGTTTTTCATGGTATTAGATTTAAGGTTAACAAAGGTTGGGACTCGGCGGAGCCCCTTTTTTTGTGCCCATACGTTACGTAAGCAACTTTTTTAGTATACATTTTGCAACATTACCTGCAGGATAAATATCATTTTACTATATTTGCAGTCAGATATAAGCCATTTTAGTAACTAAACAAGGATATTTGCTTCTGGAAAAACTTTACTCGACGCTAATCTTAGCAGCAATGTTCGCCACTGGAGCAATGGCACAGAGCGAATCTGCACTCATAACAAAACCTGCAGAGGGCACGACAGTCACCTTCCCGCCGACATCATACATAGGCATCGACACCACAACGGCTTGCTACATGTACGCCTCGTCGGCTGTGATGGGCAAGGGAGTGGACGACGACCGCAGCACTAACATCTTCGACACCTACCGCTATGCGCTCATCAACGCATGGGACAAGCGCCCGGAGGCACCGCTGCCGCCGAAGCTCACCGCCTTCCAGGCGTACGACCCTAACCCGTGGGGAGGCCCCGGCGGCTTGCAGTTCACGCTGAGCTACTACTCTACCGAGTTCAACTATCTCGACCCGTCGCACCTCTACTATAACCTATACATCGACGACGAGCTGGTTACGTTCTCGCCCGACGACTACCAGAACCTGGAGACGGAGATGACTGACGTGCCCTACTCGTTCAGCGACCAGTACGAGTTCTACAAGTACGACGAGAACCACCGCACCATCTACTTCTACAAGGACGTGAAGAAGATTGGCATGGAGGCTGTCTACGTTGACGGCAACCTGCGCTTCGGTTCGGGCATCACCGAGTACTATCCGAACGGCGACCCGACTGGCGTGGATATGACCGAGGCTACGGTGAAGCAGATAAAGAGCGTCGACTTCTACGACCTCTCCGGTCGCAAGCTGAGCGCCCTGCAAAGGGCATCTGCATCCGCACCATAACATACACCGACGGATCGAAGGCATCGAGAAAGATTGTGAAGTAAAAGTTCTTCACAGCAAACAATAGTAGCGGAGGTCTCCGGCCTCCGCAGCACCAAGTCTGACACTAATAAGTATAGTTATTATCGCTGGTTGCTGCGGAGGCCGGAGACCTCCGCTACGGCTTTTTACGCCGTAGCCTCCTACGATTTGCACTAACTTTTCACAACTTCGTCGGCATCATCGAGTTAAAATCTGTCCCTTATGGCAATTTTCTTGCCGATTCTTTCTTTATTTTGGATTTTTCTTATTACATTTGATGCCGGATTATAAGCACTCTGACTGTCGTTATAGGAGACGTGCTCTTCTAAGACCACAAGAGAAACAGCAACATCAACTCTGATAAAAAAATTATGAAAAAGGTTCTAGCAATAATTAGTCTCTTGTTTCTTGTTTTGAATGGTAATGCTCAAGAATCATTAGATACTATCAAATCTTTTAGACTAAGTGAAGTTGTGGTTAAAGCAGAAAGGATTATTCATAAGGGTGATTATAGTACTCCCCGTTTTTCGACAGGGGGTTAAACTTCAATAATTTTTAGAAC
>ERZ1673734.2127-NODE-2127-length-11649-cov-40.913576_pt1 | contig 11649 bp, 10 predicted proteins | sample MGYA00580199_ERZ1673734 | MGnify/ENA primary metagenome ERZ1673734 (study PRJEB41218, sample SAMN15661742) | gut metagenome | host: Homo sapiens | place: Canada: London | collected 2015-08-20/2019-03-30 | study: EMG produced TPA metagenomics assembly of...
AAACTTCATTTTTAGGCTCAATTTGACTTAAATCAACCAAAATGGGCGATTTTAGGGGGTTAAACGCCAAAATGTGGGTACTGATGGAATGGATGTGTTTTGTGAGGGTTTGGAGGTTATGGTGAATGTATTGTGACTGGACGAGATAAATGTGCAGGAAGTTGATCGGACGGCGTACGGAATCCGATTGGACGGCGTACGGAATCCGATCGGACGGCGGACGGAATCCGATCGGACGGCGGACGGAGCACGATGACAGAAGTTGAGGTTTTGGGTTATAGAGGTGGGGTTATGGGTATATATATATTATGTTATGGGATTATATATATCATACTATGGAGTTGTATATATTATGCTATGGGTTTATATATACTATAATGTGTAGGGGTAATCGGCGTGGAAAAGGGCTTGATTTTGTCAGCAAAAATTTGCACACTATGAGAGTTTTGTGCAGAAAACGAAAGTATTTTGCGTTGAAGATGCAGTTTTTTGCACACTTTTATTGGTAGGTGTGCAAAAAGTTATACCTTTGCAGTCGGAAATGGCAAAAAGATTGTGCATAAGTGTACAGAATATTCCATTAGAGTTCACTAACAAGGATAATATACATTATATAATAATAGAACATTATGTCTTTTAACTTACTGAAAGGAAAGCGCGGTATCATCTTCGGCGCATTGAACGACGCATCTATTGCGTGGAAAGTAGCAGAACGTGCAGTTGAGGAAGGCGCACAGATTGTATTGACCAACACAGCGGTGGCTTGCCGCATGGGTACAATCGACGAGCTCGCCAAGAAGACCGGCGCAGTAATAATCCCGGCAGATGCGACATCTGTAGAGGATTTGACCAACCTCTTCGTTCAGGCCCAGGAGGCTTTGGGCGGCAAGATTGACTTCGTGCTGCACTCTTGCGCTATGAGTGTGAACATGCGCAAGAAGCGTACTTACGACGATCTTGACTATGGTTTCTTGAACAAGACCCTCGACATCTCTGCAATTTCGTTCCATAAGATGCTTCAGGCAGCCAAGAAGCTCGACGCTCTGTCGGAGAACGCTTCGGTGCTGGCTCTGACTTACGTGGCTTCTCACCGTACATTCTTCGGCTACAACGATATGGCAGACGCCAAGTCGCTGTTGGAGTCGATCGCCCGCAGTTTCGGCTACATCTACGGTCGCGAGAAGGGTGTGCGCATCAACACCATCTCTCAGTCGCCTACATTCACCACAGCGGGCAGCGGCATCAAGGGCTTCGACGGTCTGTACGACTTCTCTGACCGTATGTCGCCTCTGGGCAATGCGAGTGCAGACGAGTGCGCAGACTACTGCGTTGTGATGTTCTCTGACCTGACAAAGAAGGTGACTATGCAGACTCTGTTCCACGACGGCGGCTTCTCGAGCATGGGTATGTCGCTGCGCGGTATGACACAGTACAACAAGTCGTTCCTCGACGAGAACCGCGACGAGCAGGGCAACATTATCTACGGATAAGCGATTGTTCTACGGATAAACAACAGACATGAGCCGTACCAATAATGCGACGGCTTACGCAGAAACAATTAAAAAAGCGAGTAGCAGAGGTTGTGAAGCCTCAGCTACTCGCTTTTTTCCATTTTATCAATGCAATACGTTCTATTAACGTCAATACAATACGTTCTATTAACGCCAATACAATACGTCTATTCGGACAACGACACAGATTTATTTAGCCACCGCTATACGCGCCTCCTGCAGCACGCCGTCCATGAACGTGTCGGGGTTCACCTTCTTCAGCGTACTCTTCATCTCGTCGATGATTGACGTGCAGGTTCGCTTCTCGTTATCGGTGAGCAGTTTGCTGTGTTCTCGGCACAGACGCGCTATCTTGACAACGATGCCAGTCTGCAGCGTCTTCGCATCGGCATCCTTTATGGCATCGAGGAAGGCGGCGCGCAGATTGCCGAACAGGAGCATAAAGTCGATGTCGTTCTTCACCTCGTTAGCCATAGCCGAAGAAAACGAGCGCGAATTGAAGACACGCACATTGCCGTCGTTGTCGTAGGTGGTTGTGGTGACGCCGTTGTCGTCGAGGACGGTCTGCGTGCGCAACATGCTACCCTTATTAATTGGCTTCGCGCCTCTGACGCCCGACTTGAACTCCTTAAAACGAGCCGGCATCACGCCATAGATGTGATAGTAGTAGCAATGAAACTTGCTGCTATCCTTGAACCATACAGCCAGATAGGCGTGACGGCGCATGGAGTCGGCGGGGTCCTTGAAGCACAGACCGTAGTAGACGTGCGATTTGTGTGCACCCAGCTCTACGCTGTATTCGTTGTTGGCTCCATAGTCGTACAGACGGTTGCTGGCGAACGAGCTGCTGCCCGGTTTCTTGATGAACACATTGTAGGCGTCGGACTTCGCAAGTAGCAGTTCCTTCTCTATCTGTGCGAAGAGTTTCTTCTTTTTCGCAGGAACGGTGAACTCGGTGAACTTGCAATAGCTCACGCCGCTATCGACGCAAACTACGTTATAGTTGGAGCTTGACAGCACTTCGGTAGAAGGATCGTTCAGCACAATCTTGAACACCTTTTCGATGTTACTCTGCGCAGAAGCCACAAACGCCTGCACTAAGAATATTGCCATTATTAAAATCTGTCTCATACGTAATATATTTACAGGGTTGTTTGTTATGTTTTCTTTATTATGGGTTATTGCTGTATGCTGTTGCCCGTGACTTCCGACTCGTACTCGTCAGCCTCAGCGTCGTCAGCCTCGAACATTTCCATAGCCTGAAGCTCGAGCTGATTGATTTCCGCCGACTGGTTGGCATTTATAGCATGAAGCATGATGTCGGCTTGGCGCACAGCCTCCTCGATATCGGTGGAGTCGGCACGTGTGGATGCGTTCCTGTCAGCCTCAGCCACATACACCTTTGGCGGACGCGGCTGCCAGTAAGGGCGAACAGACTTGTGCAAGTGCCGTTTATCGAGCTGCGGCTTCACGCTGTCTGCGAGAATACGCTGCGGCTGTTCGGCAGAAATGCTGTCGGCGATAGAATCGACAGGCACAAGGCGAGCTGCTTGCTGAGCCAACGGCGCGTTCGACGACTGACCAGACGGCGTATTGTCAGGAAGCAGTGCCGAAACAGCAAACACAAGCACAGCAACGGCAGCAACCGATGCCACCCAAAGAGCAGCCTTGCGCAGCGTGAAGCGCTGCACGGTCGGAGCTGCAGCCTCATTCTGCAGGTCTTTCTCAGCCTTTTCTGGAGCGAACATGCAGAACATCTCGCGATACGCGCTCCAGTCGGCGGCAGATATAGCGTCAGGTCGGTCGGCGTCGGTAGTTGTGCAGAAGAACTCCGTCAATGCGGTCTCCTCCTCAACGGTAGTGGCGCCGTCCATGTAGCGCTTCAGAAGTGATATTATTTGTCGGTCTGTCATGTTCTGTTCCTTTCCTTTATCTGATTGAATAGTTTTCGTCGTGCCGAGGAGAGCATCGTCGCTACAGAATCCTTGCTGATGCCTAATATGGCGGCAATCTGCTCATTGGTGCGGCGCTCGGTCTGACGCAGTCGCATCACCTGCATCTCGCGCGGCGGCAACTGCTCTATGCGCTGACGCAGCCATAGCTCGTCCTCTTTCCATTCGAGCTGACTCTCTGGAGTATTGTTGTCCGACTCCTGCTGCAGAAGCCAGGACGTGTGCGCTTCGTCGCCGCTGATGCTTGTCGGGCGCCGCCGTCGCAACATGTCGATAGCCACATTGCGAGCTATGACAGCCGCAAGACGAGCGGCATGGGCTGTGTCGCGGAGAGAGTCGTGCACAGCCCAAAGCCTAAGCATCGCGTCGCTTGCCGCATCGTCCGCATCATCGGCACGCGCAAGATAGCGGCGGGCATAGCCTTGAGCTATGTTGCGCAGTTGTGGCGACATCTGTTCAAACTGTATTTGGTTCACGGTAGTCGGGTATTCATTAGCTTTATTCTATTTTTACACGCATAAGTGCTGGGGCGGAACGCATTATGGACGGGCGATGATGACGCCGTCGGGAGAGTCCGGTCTGCGCGAATTGTAAGTATTGCCTGTTACGTTCACATTACTGCCCATGTTGAGCAGTTTATCGTACTTCAACATACTGTCGTTTATCTTGCCCGAACCTAAGACATACTTTTTATAGTTGCCGGCTTCACCCAAAACAGAGATGCGACCGGAGCCGGTAAGCGTACAATTAAGATTGGCAGCCTTGCTTGTCCGACAGTTGATTGTGCCCGAACCAGCCATCGTCAGTCCTACATAATCAGCCTTCACATCGTCGACAAGGATAGTGCCCGAGCCAGCGTTGTTGAAGTTGGCATGGCTGGCTACTACCTGGCTCACGGCAATCTTGCCCGAACCAGCCTGATTGAACGTGACAGCCGTCGACTTCATCTTGCCAACAACAATCTGTCCGCTGCCACTCATATTGAACACGCTCACGTCCGGCGCCTTTACGTGCACAACAACACTACGCCTGTCCGACGAATCGGAAGTTTCGACATACACATTGCCAATGACCTTGCCGTACTTTGAGATGTTCAGATCCGAACCATTGCTCCCTACGCGTATCCGGTCGAATGCTGCAGCGTCGCCCACAAGGCTCACTTCATACGTACTGCCCTGCTCGTACACTACCTTAAGCGAACCAACAACGTTTATCACGCTGAAAGGTTTCACGCTAAGTTTCTTCTCGCTCTTCTCTGTTGCATACAACGACGTCGTAAGCACGAACATCGCAGCCGTCAACATCAAAACAAACTTTCTCATAAGATTATCTCCTATCTATTTAAGTTGCACATTCTATATATGTATAGGAAAGCACTGAAACGAACAGCTCAGCGCCCTGCCCTTTCTATAAACAATAACGCAAGAAAGGGAAATTCTAAATATGCGGACGCCGCATTTAACATATATTTAACATGTTTCAAATTAATAAAGCGTAATTTGAACCGAACAAGCGATGCTTTGCTTTGTGACTATCAATAAAATATCGTAACTTTGTAAGCAACAATATATCAACTTGTTTTTATCCTAAGACTCACATACAACTATGAAATCGTTAAAAGAATTATACAGAATAGGCAAAGGCCCGTCGAGCAGTCACACAATGGGACCGCAGAAGGCTGCACAGACCTTCGCTGCGCACAACAAGGACGCGAAATCGTTCGAGGTGACACTATACGGCAGCCTGGCAGCAACGGGCAGAGGTCACATGACAGACGTAGCAATCGACGAAGTGCTGCGCCCCATCGCTCCGCTGAGCATCGTGTGGCAGCCTAAGGTGTTCCTGCCCTATCACCCGAACGGCATGAAATTCGTAGCGTTCGACGCCGAAGGCAACCGCATGAACGAGTGGATATGCTACAGCGTAGGCGGCGGCGCACTGTCGGAAGGCGAGAAGAGTCGCTGGTTCAACAACAAGCGCGAGGTGTATCAGAAGAACACGCTGCACGAGATACAGCAGTGGTGCGAGAATCACGGACGCGGCTACTGGGAGTACGTTGACGAGTGCGAGGACGAGGACATCTGGGAGTATCTGATGGAGGTTTGGCGCGCCATGCAGGAGTCTGTAGAACGCGGCATCGACCACGAAGGCGCACTGCCCGGTCCGCTAAAGTTGCCGCGCAAGGGCCCTATCTACTACGTTAAGGCGAGCGGCTACAAGCAGTCGCTGCAGTCGCGCGCACTGGTTTACGCCTATGCCCTCTCAGTGAGCGAGGAGAACGCATCGGGCGGCACCATCGTCACAGCCCCCACCTGCGGTTCGTGCGGCGTATTGCCCGCCGTGCTCTACCATCTTGCAAAAGGACACAAGTTCAGCGACACACGCATTCTGCACGCTCTCGCTACAGCCGGCATCTTCGGCAACGTAGTGAAGCAAAACGCATCTATCTCGGGCGCCGATGTGGGCTGTCAGGGCGAGGTGGGCGTAGCGTGCGCCATGGCTTCAGCCGCAGCCTGCCAGCTGTTCGGCGGCAGTCCGTCGCAGATAGAATATGCAGCCGAAATGGGATTGGAGCACCACCTCGGCATGACATGCGACCCGGTGTGCGGACTGGTTCAGATTCCGTGTATCGAGCGCAACGCCTTCGCCGCAACTCGCGCTCTCGACGCCAACCTCTATGCTTCGTTCTCAGACGGAACGCACAGCGTGTCGTTCGACCGCGTGGTGAAGGTGATGAAGCAGACAGGTCACGACCTGCCGTCGCTCTATAAGGAGACGAGTACGGGCGGACTGGCGCAGGCTTACGAGCAACAAATGCGTAAGATTGCGCAGGAAGAAAGTTCGAGCGAAGAGAATATCGGTAAGTTCGGATACAATTAAGCAGTTCCTGTTGAGAACTGCTTAAGTTGAGAGTTGAGAATTGAGAGTTGAAAGTTGAAAGTTGAAAGTTGAAAGTTATGATATGCTTTATTGCTAACGCTTAAACCATAGTTTTACAATGGTAATCATAACTCTCAACTTTCAACTCTCAATTCTCAACTGAATAAAACTCTCAACTTTCAACTCTCAATTCTCAACTGAATAAACTCTCAATTCTCAATTATAACAATCTGTGGCGTGCGAAGCGCCGGCTTCAGCTCGCCACCTATATAATACACGCCGAGCGGTGTAGGCACAGCCTGAGCACCGGCGCGTGCAAGAGCCTGATTTACGAACGTAGTAGTGAGCCATTGCCCTGCGACAGCATCAAAGACATAAAGATTGCCGCTGAATTTATACCAGTCGATTGGCTGCTTGAGGTAATCGTCCTTCTTAACACATTCGTATCTACCGCTTATCGCATCGAGGAATATCGTGCGGTTGACGCCGCCTGTGGCGTACAAGTGGTCGCCATCAGCCCACGCTATGCCACCCGAAAGCGTCATCTCCTCGCCATTCGCAGAGCACGGAGCGGACAAAGCGCCCCACTCTTTCGCATTAACGTCGTACACATAACCATCAGTATGCACCTTGCTTTGCTCGCCGTCGGCATAGAAGCCGCCCCAAACGTACAACTTGTCGTTATACGCTGCGGCTACGGGCTGCACACGAGGCGCGCCTGGGATGCGAAGATCGGCAGAAGAAGTTGAATTTGCGCCTTGATTAACCGAGTTTGAACATTGAGCAATTCTATTTGAACATTGATTAACCGAGTTTGAACATTGAGCAATTGTATTTGAACATTGATTAACCGAGTTTGCGCCGAGTTTATAACGCAGAACATCAGCAGACGGCTTGCCGTTCTGATTGCCGCCGACAACAAAGATGTCGTTTCCGACAAGCGCCACCCCCATATTATCCGCCGTAGCCGGCAGGTCGGCGAGTCGATTTATTAAGACATCTGTGCCGACAGAGTTAAGACGAACGCTATAAACCGCAGCAAGAGCGTGGTCTGTGTTGTTTCCGCCAAGGAACAGCAGACTGTCTCCGCAGGTAACCGTAGCACCATACGCAGCCGCTTCGGGCAGAAAACCCACCAAGCGCCATTGCAGCGTCGCACGGTCCATGCGTGCGGCATACACACCGGCGTAATATTTCTTCGGTTTGCCAGCTTCGGGGAAGTTGCAGCCGCCAGCCACAACGAGATAGTCGCCAATCTGACCGGCATAACATGCCGAGACACCGAGCGAATAACCGGGCTCAGCAGCCGGAAAGCCAGCAACACTACGCACATGCTGAGCAGAAAGAGACAATGCGGCAGAAAGAAAAAGGAATAAGGATAGAAATCGGGTCATAATAGCAATAAAAATTAAGAGGGTGTCAAAACTCGGTTAATGCGGGCTGAAAGCCCAACAATCACATAGCCCAGGGCAACGCCCTGGGTATTGAGTGTATATATTGAGTAATGCGCCCTGTAAGGGCAATACCCTAATAATTAGGCTTTTGCCCTTACAGGGCGTGGGGTTAGTGTGGCGCATATTTACCCAGGGCGCTGCCCTGGGCTATGTGCTTCTGCCCCTTCGGGGCGTACTGCTTGCGAGTTTTGACACCCTCCTATGCTTATGCTTCGAGCTTTTTCAGAATCTCCTGACAAAGCATGTAGCCCTTTATCATCATACGCGGAATGTGGAACGGACCCTTATAGAGGTTGCCCTTAGCCGGCTGCGCCACTGTTCCGTCGCGATGCAGGTAGCCGTACCACTCGCCGTACTCAGCGTCGGGGAAGTGAGCGTAAGTCCACTCGCTGATGCGCTCGTGACGATAGAGATATTTTTCGTCGCCGGTTCCGAGATAAGCGTAGAGCGAAGCGATGATGGTCTCGCACTGCGGCCACCAGAACTTCATGTCCTGCGAGTAGTCCTGTGGCGGCAGGTTCTTGCAGTCGCGGAAGTTGATGATGCCGCCGTACAGCTTGTCCCATCCCCAGTCCCACGACCAGTCGAACACCTGCAGCGCCATGTCGAGCATCGGCTTATCCCAACCGCGCAGCTTTGCCTCCTCCATGATGAACCATGAAGTCTCGATGCAGTGGCCCGGGTTGATGGTGCGAGTCATGTTGGTGTCGATGAACTCGCCGTTCTCGCCTACCGTCTCGAGCAAGCACTTGAACTCCGGATGGATGAAGTACTTCTTCAGTTTCTCTATCGACTCGTCAATCTGCTGTGTGAGCTTCGGATCGTCTACGACCTTGCGGATGCAAGAGCCTACGTTGATGAGAATCATGACGATGCTGTGGCCCTGCAGTTTCACGTCAGCCTCGAACTTAGCGGGCAGGAAGCCCGGTGTAGCGAGGAAGCGCTGTGTGTCTTCGAACACCTGTATGGCGCGCTTAGCCCAATGCTGGTCGCCAGTAGCGAGAGCGTACTCAGACATCGCGATTGCGGCGAATGTCTCCGAGAACACATAGCGGCGCTTGCGCAGCGGCTTGCCCTCAGCTGTTACAGAGAAGTACATGTGACCCTGCTCGTCGAAGCAGTGCTTCTCTATAAACTCGAGTGTAGACTTTGCAGCGTCGAGCCACTCCTGATTCTTCTCTACATTATTATAAGCAAACGAGCAGATGAAGGCGAAACGGCCCTGAAACCACACCGACTTTGTTGTGTCCATCAGCGATCCGTCGCGGTCTACGCAAGTATAGACGCCGCCATTCTCGCGGTCCAAGCCGTACTTCATCCAGAACGGCATGATATTCTCGGTGAGATCTTTCTTGTAAGACTCAGCCCAAGACTTGATATATTCCTTTACGTTCATTTCTTATGGTTGTGATGTTGTGATGTTGTGATGTTGATGGGTTGACATTAGAACTGGTTAGCACGCTCGAAGAATCCGATCTCTTCAAGTTCCTTCTTCATCTGAGCCTCTTCCTCGTCAGTCATGTTGCGGAACGGCACACGATTCGGTCCGAGGTCGAATCCGAGGAGCTTCATGATGCGCTTTCCACCCACGATGTTACCGCGGAAGTGGCAGATGACGTTGATAACCTCCTGAGAGAAGTTCTGCTTCTCACGAGCTGTCTCGAGGTCGCCGCGGTTCCATGCGTCGATGATGCCTACGAGCTCACGACCGTTGTAGTTGGTTGTGCCGCCGATGCCGCCGCGAGCGCCACCCTGAGCAAGGCTCGGGAGGATGGTCTCGTCCTGTCCGTGGAGCATATCAAACTTGCCGCCGCCGTAGAGACGACACTGGTTGTACTCGTAGAGAGCCTCGTAAGTATACTTGATGCCTGCGAAGTTCTTGATGCGTCCATCGACAGCCTTCAAGAGGTCTACCATCGGCAGGTATGCGCCGTTGAACGCAGGGATATGATAGTAGTAGAACGGCAACTCAGGAGCAGCGTTTGCGATAGTCTCGCAATACTCCACGAGTTCCTCGATGCGACCAATCTTCGGGAACGGAGGCGCCATCGAGCCTATGCCCCATGCACCTATCTTCTGAGCGTGCTCAGCAAGGCGCACACTCTCGCGCAGGCAGCAGCTGCCTACATGCACAATAACCTTGAAGCCTTCGGGAGCCACACTCACCCAACGCTCAGCAAGCTGCATACGCTCTTCGGTTGTGAGCATATATCCCTCGCCAGACGATCCGTTGATGAACACGCCCTTCAAGCCATTCTTCTGCAACATCTTTGCATAAGCTTCGATTGGTTCGAGATTAACGTCACCATTTGCATAGAACGGTGTAAACGGTGCGTCAATAAGTCCTACGATTTTTTCCATAGTCTTGTTTATTTTAATTGGTTATTAATTTATTGTTTTCAATTGCGGGATGAAAAGTAATGAAAGAACTGGGAGAATTAAGATAGAGCAGAGTCATCTCACCACTTCAACATCTATTCCACATTATCCGATGTCGGGCGCAGACAAGCCAGCTGCAACACGAGTGCCACGATGACTATGCCGCCGAGCGCCGCAAAGCCCATGCCCAGATTGCCGCCATCGGTCCACTTGCCGAGCAGGTGAGTAACGGCAGCGCCTGCGAACACGCCCACCATGTTCATGATGCCGTAAGCCGTAGCGCGATACTTAGCCGAGATAATCTGACAGAGTATCGGCATGTTGTTGGCGTCGAACATGCCGAAGCCGATGCCGAAGAGCATTCCGGCTCCCACTACAGCCACAACGCTATGACCGAAGCCGAGCAGGATGAGCGCCGATATCGTCATGCCCAAGCCAATAGCGCTGGTATAGATACGTCCGCGTATGTTGCGCAGCACCCACTTGTCTGACATTACGCCGCCGAGCAGCACGCCCACGAACGACGAAGCCGCGATAGTGATGGTAGACATCGGACCAGCCTCCGCCATATCCAGACCGAGGTTCTCGGCGAAGAGCGTAGGCAGCCAGTTCTTAGTAGCCCATCCCGGCAGACTCGGCACGGCGAAGTAGATGAGTATCACCCAGAACGCCCATGTAGAAAGCACGACGCTGAGTCCGCGCCACACGCTCTCCTTCTTCATCTGCGTTGCGGGGTCGGGCGAAGCGGCTACAGCCTCAACTGCCTTCGGTTTGTCGTGCAGCAGCAGTGCGAGCACCACCGAGTAGGCAATGCCGATGATGCCAAACCAGTGGAATGTGCTATGCCATGAGAACGTAGCGGCGATGGTAGCGCCGAATCCGCCCACAGCCTGACCGACGTACAGACCGGTCATGTGTATGCCGATAGCCAGCGAGCGCGATTTGCCCTCATGCCAGTCGGCGATGAGCGACAGAGCCGAAGGTATGTACAGCGCCTCGCTCACACCCATCAGCGCACGCAGACAGTAGAGCTGCGTGAAGTCGGTAGCGTAGCCCATGAGATAAGTTACGGCTGACCATACGAACAGACTGCCCACAACGAGCTTCTTGCGGCTCACGCGGTCGGCAACCACGCCTGCGAACGGACTTACGATGCCGTATATCCAGAGGAACACAGCCATGAGAGCGCCGAAAGCCTCAGCCTTCTGCAGTTCAACGATGTCGAGTTTCATTGCGCCCTGCATGGTAGAGAGCATCTGTCGGTCCATATAGTTGAGCAGTGCCACCACCCAAAGCAGCGCCACTACCAGCCACGGATAAAACTTTTTGGTTTTCATTTTTTGATAGAGATTGTTTTTAGTTGTTTGTTTGCATAGTTTAACCTGCGCATCACTCTGCGACGCACAGTAACCTTATAAATTACTCAAGTTTCGGATTTAGGTTGAGAGGATAGATTTGGGCATAAAAAAGGCT
>ERZ1673734.2130-NODE-2130-length-11640-cov-4.030557_pt1 | contig 11640 bp, 7 predicted proteins | sample MGYA00580199_ERZ1673734 | MGnify/ENA primary metagenome ERZ1673734 (study PRJEB41218, sample SAMN15661742) | gut metagenome | host: Homo sapiens | place: Canada: London | collected 2015-08-20/2019-03-30 | study: EMG produced TPA metagenomics assembly of...
CATCCATAGTGCCTTCATACTCGGCATTGGATTCATCAAAGCGTTCCTTGCTCCAAATCTCTATTTTGCTTGCAGAGCCAACCAACACCACGTCTTTCTCAAGTCCGGCAAATTCTCTTAACACTGCCGGCAGAAGTATTCTTCCCTGCTTATCAAGCTCACATTCAGCTGCTCCCGCAAGAAAAAATCTGGTAAACTGTCTGGTGTTCTTATTGGTAATAGGGAGAGTGCCCAGCCTTTCTTCAAAGGCTGCCCAGTCATCATTGGCGTATCCGTAAAGGCATCCGTCAAGTCCCTTGGTGACCACAAAAGAAGTTCCGAGTTTCTCACGAAACTTAGCAGGTATGATAACACGTCCTTTGGCGTCAATTGTATGGTTGTACTGACCCATGAACATTGCCATCACCCCTTTCCTTCAGGAATCTTATGGTTGAAATCCACCACTTCGCTCCACAATCTTTCACTAAGCCACACTTTTTACCACTTTTAAAGCCATTTTAGCCCATTTTTACATAAATATCAAGAGTATATTTAAAGATTTTAATAATTTCTTTGCATCAAAAAAAGCCACAGAAAAACTTTTTTGTTTTCCTGTGACTTTTGTTCAAAAATCATGATTATGTGGGGGAAAATTCCATTTTTAACGGTATTCCACTGCATCAAATGACAATCTGCCTTCTTTTACCGTCACTTTCACATTATGCTGTCCTTTTTCAAGGTTATATACAGCGTACGCTGCAGTTCTGTCTCCGGAACCGCTGCATGTATATTCCTGTGTCGCGTCATCGGTTTCTATTTCAAGAACTACATCCTTCTGTGCCGCTATTATTGCAAATGAGGTACCTTCAAATTCAAATTCGAAGCTGTCTCCTTCTTCTCCGACAGACACGGTTCTGTTATAGTTTTTAAAACTCGATATAGTAGAGAAATACCATCCGTTGCCGTCTTCTTCCGTGCTTCCGGCAGAAACCTTAATTGCGGCATCCATATCGTCAACTCTTGTTACATAATAATCTTCGCTGTCAGTGGTTATTTTCAGATTATCAAAACAGTTATTGTAATAGCTGCTGAGAAGTGATACTCTTCCCGAATTGACCACATTACCGGTATCTTCATATTCAAGCACTTTGACATTATCAACATACGCCTTTATGACATTATCATAGATTTCAAGTTTAAGATTATGCCATTTCTTAACATCAAATCCGTCAATCTGAACCGAATCCAGCTTAACCGATGCTTTATTAAGCATCACTTCTCCTGTTTCCGTCAGTTTAAGTGCATATCCGCTGTAATCGTTTGCAGCAAGATTATACCTTCCTCCGATTCCTGCGTAGTTTGTTTTTGAATCATCGCTCTTTTTCCCATCCAGAAGAACATCGGCACTTACTGTGTAATTCTGCCATCTGTCATCAAGCAGTGTCGTCACCGGATCTGACGAGTTTCCCCACTCAGCCGGTTTGTTATCATATGTTATCATCTGCATAAGGACATTATTTCCGTCAAGAGAACTTACCTCAAATGCGCCTGCCTGATCCGTTGTATACCTTGGTGCCATTCCTCTCTTTGAAAGATAATCCTCATCATATGTCTGATATTCAAAATCGTCTTCATAAGGAAGCTCAAACAGTGCATAATTCTGGCTGCGGTCGGTATATTCTTTCTCGTCCGGTTTCATTGTCGATATTGTCACCATGGAATACGGCTTTACCGATATTGAAAAAGTATACTCTCCGTCTTTTTCTTCTGGCTGCACATAGCCCTTATATTTTAAGAAGCCATCGTAATAGTTCCCTGTTCCGTCGTATTCATCAGCACTTTCATACACATTAACCGGGGATGTTTCCTTGCCGGTGTTTTTAATAACAAAATCGTATCCGAGGGTTTTATCTGAATTATTAACGATTACGGTTGAATAATCTCCTGTTTCAGGGTCTTTACATGTAATATAGTTAAATGTCGAATCTACAATTGCATGACCATCTCCACCGGCTTTGCCGTCTCCGTAGCAGGCATTTTCAATAAACTGCCATCCCGGCATTATGAATCTTGAAAAATGAAGTGTCATATAATAGCCTGCATCAAGTGAGTACGCACCACTCCATGGTTCATTGGCTGTAATAAGCTGCTTTGGAAAATATGTTGCGCCACTGTAATACGAACTGATAAGCGGCTGGAACTCATACATTGTCATTCCCTCAGTCATGGCCTGTGTTATTCTCGATGCGATGTCAAGCATGCCGTTTAATCCGCTTAATCCGCTCGCATTTTCTTCTCTGTTGCGCACCAGTTGTTCTGCCCTCATAGGTGACGAACCTTCCGAAAACCATACTTTCTTGCCGTTTTCTTTCTGTACTGTCTTGGTTGCATCACTTGTAAAAGATGTGTAATGCGATGTAACAACATCCACAACCTCCATAAGCTCATCATCCTCAAGCATTGATTTTGATATGCCCCATGTTCCTACACCTTCTCCGGCAACTACCCGGATTGAACCGTAATCATATCTTTCATCCGTCTCATTTTCCAATGCATTTGCAACATATTTAATGAAATCCGGCTCGATATTACGCTCGTTTTGTCCGATTGTCAGATATGATATTTTACATCCATATGTATCATAGAATGCTTCTATTGTCTCCTTATACCACTCATATCTGGCTTCGTACTTACCTTCGTCCGTATCCGGTTCATCCACCCATGCAGGCATTCCCCAGTACAACATATCTATCTTCAGGTCAGGATTAATGCTGAGAGCATCAGCTGCAATACTGTAAGCAGCACCTCTGGTAACATCTGCTTTTTCATCTGCGCTTCTTTTTACTGCCGGTTCCGTTCCCGAAGATGAATCGACATCAGCTCCCATCTCAAGCTTATAAAGTGAAATATTCAATCCGTCACTGCCAAATACATAATTAAGTATTTCCCAGTACGCATCCGGATTTTCCTCCTTATAATCCAGAAGAAGTCTTGATGAATTGTTGGCGGATATATATCCAAAGCCTTCATAAAGCATGTTTTCATCTGTAATTGCCGCGCTGCCGTCAATAACAATCTCACGTGTCTGGTCGTTTTTGCTATCAAATATCATTTCCGGTTACCCAAATCCAGTCTTGGGCAGGCGCATCCGTATAACCCGCTGATAAAACTTTAACTTTAGTTTCTGTTGTCTCATCAAATCCCGGAAATACAATCTGGAGTGATCCTATTGAATCAAGCGTTCCGCCAAGTGCCTTCTGTGCATCAAATACCATTCTGTATTTGCCGTCTTCTTTAATCGTAAGCTTGTCAGCAGGTGATGATTCATCCCATAATGACACGGTGTCTTCACCGCTCACAAGTTCATAGCACCAATGAAGTTCAGATTCGTCAATATCCATGCCGCTCACTTCAAAATCAACCACTACTCCTGTAGTTCCCGCAGGTACTGAGTCGCTGTTATACATTGACAATTCCGGGTCATACACTGTGGAAATCTTAAGCCATGCTTTATATGTATCTCCGCTTTTTTCTGCAATTTCCGAAAGATTAACCTCCAACGGATTGCCCTGTTCTGACATTGACTTTAATTCCTGTTCTGCCTCAGTTGTCACCTCCTGCTCAACTTTCGTCGCTGCTTCTGTCACTGCTTCTGTAGTCTTGGTGCTGTCTGCCTTATTTGAACATGCAACTGCCATAATCGCCATCGAAACCACCACTACACCGCCAATAATTTTCTTATACATTACTAAAATCTCCTTTTATTTTTTTATTTATTTAAATGATAAACAATATTGCGCCGGCTAACAATGAATGATATTATCATAATTGAACAATTTGAACATTCGAGGTGTTAATATGTGGTATTATTCTTATTTTCCAACCGAACCGAATGCTGAACTTCCGATGTATCTGTACAGTATAGGCATGCACGATACCCAGCCGCTCCTTGTAAGACCTGAGGGACACAGGCATGATCAGTTTTTCTATAACACAACCGGAAGCGGCACAATACTGATATACGGTCAAAAATACAACATTCCGGAGAAAAGCAGTTTCTTCATTCCTGCCCATGTTCCGCATGAATACTATCCCAATACCGACATCTGGGATATCCGCTGGTTTGTTCCGTGCGGAAAAGGTCTTAGGGCACTTTACAAACATATTAATCTGAAATTTGGCATTTATCCGCTTTCTGATGCCAGAAATCTGGACAGTCTCCTTAACAGGATGCGCAGCGAACTTATGTATAATGACATTAACGGAAATCTTTTTGCATCTGCACACATTAATGAATTTATATTGGAATTTGCCGTACAATCCGGCCTTTTACATAGAGAAATCTCATACCCGGAACAAAATATGAATCCATATTCACGTCATATGAGAATTATAAAAGATTATATTGACAGCCATTATATGCAGCCAATTTCAATGGATGAGCTGTGTGCTTTAGAAGGACTTACCCCGCAGCATATATGCCGTATTTTCAAACAATGCGTCAGAATGCGTCCGTCAGAGTACATTCTCGATGTCCGCATAAGCCATGCTAAAGAAATGCTTTTGCACACTTCTCACAGCATAAGCGAAATTGCATACTGGTGCGGATTCGAAAATAATAATTATTTCTGGAAAAAATTCCGTGATATTACAGGTTATGCGCCCGGAGAGTACAGAAAACTCTCGAGCGCACAGAATTATTGATTATTTAAGTGTTTTTATTTTGGTCTTATTGATTTTCATCATAAAAATTACTGCTATAACACATGAGAGGACTTCCGCTATAATAAATGTTGTCCACACAAGCCATATCATGCCGCTGTCGGCGGCTGCCACAAATGAAAATCCCCATGCTACAGGCAGTACAAAAAGTGTCTGTCTGCATATTGATATTACAAGTGACTGCAGTCCAGAATCAAGCGCCTGGAATACTCCCTGGAACGCCACATTGGCACCTGCAAAGACAAAACTTATTGATATCACACGCATCGCCGCTATGTACATTTTTTCAGTGACACCTGAAAGCCCGAACACATGGGCAAGCGGATTGGCCACAGCTTCTATTATCAATGTTCCGATAAGCATGATACCAAGTGTGTATATCATTCCGTATTTTACGCCATCAGATACCCTCTTACGGCTTCCCATTCCATGGTTGTACGACACAATAGGTGTTACCGCATCCCTGAGACCAAATGCGGCAAATAATATAAACTGCTGGATTTTGTAATATAATCCATATGCTGTTACCGCGTTTTCTCCTACTCTCTTGAGTATGATATTCATTCCGTATGTCATGATTGACATAAGGGCCTGAGCTATTATTGCCGGAAGGCCTATGCTGTAAATTTCTTTAATTATTCCGCCATCAGGTTTTATATATATATATTTATTTGAAATTTCAGAATTGAACTTCAGGTGGAAAACAAGTCCGCATACGCAGGATACAATCTGTCCTATTACCGTTGCCCACGCAGCACCTGCAACACCGAGCTTTGGCATGCCGCATAATCCGTATATAAGAATAGGGTCAAGTATAATATTTGTCACAGCACCCGCTACCTGCGCAATGGTTGACAGATGGGACCTTCCGGTTGCCTGGAGCATTTTCTCGAAGAACGAGAAAAATACTATTCCGGGAGACACAATACAACATATTTTTAAATATTTCACGGCCATATCATGCACAATCGTTGTATCAGTCTGAGTGTTTATATATGCTTCTACCCCAAACACGCCAAAAAGTGCAAACAATATATAGATTACTATTCCCAGAAAATAAGCGTTTCCGACTATTTTGTCCGCTTTTTCTTTATCTCCCTGGACAAGGCTCTTTGACAGCAGTGCATTCACTCCAACACCCGAACCTATTCCGATAGCGACCATTAACATCTGTACGGGAAAAGCAAGCGTAAGTGCATTGAGTGCTGTCTCCCCGTTCTCTTTCATATTTGACACAAAAGCACTGTCAACTATATTGTACAATGCCTGCAGCATCATGGAAATTATCATAGGTATTCCCATGACAAGCATAAGTTTTTTTACCGGCATTACAGCCATTTTACTTTCACTGTTTTGTTTTTTCATATTTCCTCCATACAAAAAAAGCGCAAATCCAACAATCTGGATTTACGCTTTATAATACGGCAAAGCCGCTGTTATTCCGCCACTCGACGCCAATTATTCTATCAAATAGGTTCATAAAAAGTCAAGAGCAAAAAATTATTCTTCACTGTCGTCAGAATTTTCATCATCCTCTGACTCTTCTGTAACAATATCTTCTTCGGTGCTATCCTGTGCAGATGTCTCTTCCATATCGTCATCAATATCAGAACTTACCTCTTCCATCGCTTCCTCTTCTGCCTGTTCCTCTTCCTCGGCTTCATCGTCTATATCCACAGCCGATTTCTTAGACTTCTTAACCGGTATCGGATCAAGCTGTGACGGCTTACCCTTAAGTCTCATTCTCATAACAATCACAATTGCCAGTGCTGCCACAAAAAGCACTGCCGAGAGAATCTGTGATACCGCTACACTGCCTATCTTAAGCTGGTCAGTTCTGAATCCTTCAACTATGAAACGGATAACACCATATCCCATAAGATATCTGCAGAATGTTTCTCCGTAGAACTTCTTCTTATCCCTGAAAATGAGCAGAAGAATGAGTAATACAAGGTTAAGTACGCTCTCATAAAGGAATGTAGGCTGAACCTGTACATATTCCACTCCGTTAATCATAACCTTCATGGCATCCGTAACATCAACATTCGTGCCTATATCCGCAACCGGAATCTGCATTGCAAAAAGGCTGTCTGTGTATGAGCCAAAGGCCTCTCTGTTAAAGAAATTGCCCCATCTTCCTATAATCTGTCCTGTAATAAGCCCAAGCACTGCCGTGTCCGTAAACTTAAAGAACTTCATCTTCTTAACCTTACAGAATATCACAGCCACGACCACTGCTCCGATTATTCCGCCGTAGATAGCGAGTCCGCCGCCTCTTAAATTAAATATCTGTGTGAGATTCTTGCTGTAATAATCCCATTCAAATATAACGTAATATAACCTGGCGCATATTATACCACCGACTATTCCGAACAGTGTATAATCTATGTAATCATCAACCTTCTGTCCCGTTCTCTTAGCTTCATGATATGCCATAAGTGCACCGCATACCATGGAAAGTGCCATGATAACGCCGTAATAAGCTATTTCAAATCCGAATACGGTAAAACTCTTATTTACCAGCACCTCGAATCCCAAATGCGGAAATCTTATTGGTCCGACATCCATATTATTATCTCCTTTATACTGTCTTTTTTATAGACAATATTGTAATACAATCCGCCGCTAAATTCAACTTTCAAATTAATTTTATTGTCTTAACTCTGTAAATGTGCTATATTTTAGTAAGTCATACAAAATAAAATACAGACATGTCTTATGTCTGCCGAAAGGATTAGATTTTACAATGAAATTAGGAATCGTAGGATTACCGAATGTCGGTAAAAGTACACTTTTTAACTCTTTGACCAAAGCCGGTGCAGAGTCAGCCAATTATCCGTTCTGTACAATAGACCCGAACGTGGGCGTTGTTTCGGTTCCGGATGAGCGTCTCGGCAAGCTCGCCGCTCTTTATGACTCAGCCAAAATAGTTCCGGCCGTAATTGAATTTGTCGATATTGCCGGTCTTGTAAAGGGTGCATCCAAGGGTGAAGGTCTCGGTAACCAGTTTCTCTCGCACATCAGGGAAACGGATGCCATCGTACATGTGGTAAGATGCTTTGAAAACACCAATATCGTCCATGTAGACGGTTCAATAGACCCGTTGAGAGATATCGAAACAATTAATTACGAACTTATTTTCTCAGACCTTGATATTCTTGAGAGACGAATCGCCAAAGTTTCAAGAGGCGCCCGCAATGATAAGGCTCTCGCCAAGGAACTTACTCTTCTTGAGGGCATCAAGGCACATCTTGAGCAAAGCAAGCCTGCCCGCTCATATGAACCGGAAGATGATGATATGAAGGCCCTCATGGCTACTTATGATCTGCTCACAGCCAAGCCTGTAATCTACGCTGCCAATGTCAGTGAAGATGACCTTGCCGATGACGGAGCTTCCAACAAGTACGTCCAGGCAGTACGCGAATATGCAGCCAGGGAAGGCAGTGAAGTGTTCGCAGTATGTGCACAGATTGAAGAGGAGATTTCCGAACTTGATGATGATGAAAAGAAAGAATTTCTTGAAGACCTCGGTCTTAAGGAATCCGGTCTTGATAAACTTATCAAAGCAAGTTACAGCCTCTTAGGTCTTATAAGTTTCCTTACAGCAGGTCCTACAGAGACACGCGCATGGACCATCCGTAAAGGAACCAAGGCTCCGGGTGCCGCCGGTAAGATTCACAGCGATTTTGAACGTGGATTTATCAAAGCGGAAGTTGTATATTACCAGGATCTTCTTGACTGCGGTTCTTATGCCGCTGCCAAAGAAAAAGGCCTTGTAGGCATTGAAGGTAAAGATTATGTAGTCAAAGACGGTGACGTAATACTTTTCAGATTTAATGTGTAATTTATAAAACAAGGGCAAAAAGTTTTTTTCCAGAACTTTTTGCCCTTTACTATCATAGAAATTATTTACAATATTTCCTTACTTATTCTTCTATTGGCTTCTTCTTACAGATTCCTATTGCCAGAAGAGCAGCTCCCATCAATGCAGCACCCCAGATAATATACATTCCAGAGTATCCTGCGGCAATGTCTTTATTGTCGCCATCTGATTTGTCATTGCCGGTATTATCATCATCAGTATTGCTATCGCCAGGTTCTGCTTTCGCTTTGATTGTATATCCGCACTCACATACTTTGTCACCATTCTCAAGAGTAGTAAAACTATGATTTGCAATAGTATCAGACTTTGCAAAATCATCAGAGAAACAATACTTCTCCGTACATACTTTCCAATGACTGTTCTCATCATACTTCCAATCGCTTAATGTATGTTCATGTACTGATGTGGCGCGTGTAACCTTTACACCTCCCACATTCAAATTATTGTACTCATTTAACAATGATTCATCCCACTGTCCTTCATATATGACTTTGCCTTTTTTATCATAAAGTCTGAATGTGCCCGGAAATTTGAAATCCTCATTATCCACTTCTACCGCTCTGTCACCGCCATCTGTATTATGAAGGTCAAAAAGCACGTTATCCAATATAACTGTACCACACTCAATTGGCTCATCATCACTTATTATTATCAGCTTGCTGTCTGTTACATTCAATATATCATTTTCATCGGATTGGTCTACTTCGTCAAGAATTTCTATTCCCTTTTTGGTAAATGTTTTTAAGAGCACATCACAGTTGGTCACAGTTGATATGACATTTTCTTCTCCGGTTATTTCGATTGCTTCACCATCACTTATAATTGTTATATTGGAATTTGTAAAATCAATGCCTGACGAAGTGCTGCTATCCTTATCAACAATAATACCATCATCGCGCACCGTCATATATACATCCGAATCCGCAATCGCAACACCTTTAGAATCACCTATACCATCATCGCACGTTCTCAGCTTCAGGCCGCAATTATTAATGTTAACATGTCCATAAGCATATAAACAATCACTGTACGCATCAATTGCAAGAAGCGAATTATCCGATGTTCCTTTTATGGCAATGTCTCCTAAGCCATAAATACCGCATCCGGCAGATGATGCAATATATGCATTTCCCTCTACCTGTACTGTTGAATTCTCAGGAAGAACTATGGCATCGTATTCGCTGGCACAATAATACTCAAAGCCGTCTTTTAGTGTTAATATATGATTCTCATTATCCCATGTCCACAAATCATCTTCACTATGTGCAGGCAGATTATCTTCATCAGTAAAATTCATACCCATTGCATAATCGCTAAGGAACTTAAGTTCAAACTTTAAGTGTCCCTGATCGCCGTATGCCTTCTGACCCATTACAACATAATAAGTTCCCGGTTCATAGAACGCGTTTACATAGAATTCACCAAGTCCCACAAATTCACTATCATCCACACTATTTAAACAACTATAAGTTCCGTCGCTGTTCGTACCATAGATCTTTATTACCGTATCACCTTCTGTAGATGCATCATAACATGCAGCCGCAATACCTTGAGCCACATCAGCATTTAAGCGGTATGCTTTGGCATATACAACACACTCCAAATCGTCATCGTAATAATATTCCCCCTCATCAGCTCCGCATTCGGTATCAATTTCCTGAGTGTAATCTTCGGCATTGTCAAATATATCATTCATATTCTTAATATTATCCAAAGCCATAATATCCACATGGCAGTCCGAATCACCGACATAACTGTTATACACATTAAAAGCCAGATAATATGTCCCGCTTTCTTTTGGGTTTATTACAAATGTCTCACCCCATTCATAACAATTATCTTTGTCATAATCACGTTCATAAATTAAGTTTCCGTTATCTTCTCTGTACACTTCGACAAATGTATCTATAGGACTGTCTACACCCGTGCATTGCACATATATCATCTGTCCCTTTTCCAGATTTACTTTCTTTGCATATACACTACCACCATACTGTTGGTCAATAAACTGTAATTCCGGATTATAATCAGCTGAATACGGTATCGTAACCATCTCAGCACTTTTAATATAATCCTCCTCTGAATCGCTGGCTTTCGCCACCTGCGGCACACATGCTAAAAGCATAACAGCTGCAAGCAGCATGCCTGTAATTTTTCTTTTCATTTGGTTGTCCTCCTAACCTTAAACATATATTCCTTATATTTTTTATATATCTGTTCTTACATTATCTGATAATAATGCTATGGAACCTGCTTCTTTCAAATCTTTTCTTTAATTGCAGCACTTTTTCTTTCTGCTGTAAACGGTTGTTGCGGTTACTGCGCCGCCGCTGGCAAGCAGCAGGGCGATCCATAAGGCAAGACTGCTGTTATCGCCGGTCTGAGGCAATGTGTTTGCGCCGTTGCCCGGTTTGCTGTTATTACTGTCGTTGCCGCCTGTGTTTTCGTTGTTGTCACTCGGCAGCTTCGCTGTTACGGTCTGCGCTTTGGTGATTTCTTGTGTTGCTTTGGCATCCTTGTAATACTTGCCGCAGCCTTCACAGTACCAATACTCAATATTGCCCTCGGCGGTCTTAGTCGCTGCCACTGCATCAATGTGCTTAAGGCCGGCGTGGTTATCCGGTGCAATGCTTGTTATTTCACTCACGACTTTTCCGCACTTATAGCAGGTACGAAGAACCTCACCTTCTTTGGAGCATGTAGCATTTTCCTTAATGACATCAAATTCCGGATTATAATCGTGAGTTTCGTGATAGCAGGCTTTAAAGGTGATATTCAAATCCTTTGTAACATTCGGAATAGAAAAGACAACGGGTTTTCCGTATCCGTCAAAGGAATAAGTGAAATCCGTCCCCAGTTCCAAGCCTTTTCCGTCATCACCTGCAACGAACATTTCTTCAAATATAAGCCCCCATTGTTCCGTGCCAACATAATACTTTTCACTGGCGAGATAAAGGTTAATGTTGAAATCCTCACCTTTTTTCAATTTGTAAGTTGTATTCTCTAACGGAGCAAACCCTGTAGTATTTACAAAGTTTACAATGCAAAATGTGGCT
>ERZ1673734.2131-NODE-2131-length-11631-cov-14.220888_pt1 | contig 11631 bp, 9 predicted proteins | sample MGYA00580199_ERZ1673734 | MGnify/ENA primary metagenome ERZ1673734 (study PRJEB41218, sample SAMN15661742) | gut metagenome | host: Homo sapiens | place: Canada: London | collected 2015-08-20/2019-03-30 | study: EMG produced TPA metagenomics assembly of...
GGGTTACCCTCTGCGCAACACCTGCGTTCGGCCAGCGTGGTTTAACGGGGCCTCTTAGATCAAGATCAAAAGCCAGATCAAGATCAACAACTCGCGAGCAAGCTCGCTCCTACAGGGCTTTTAGAATCAATACCCAAACACCGACTTGGTTTCCAGGTATTCCTCAAACCCGAACACGCCCCACTCGCGGCCGTTGCCCGACTGTTTGTAGCCTCCAAACGGGGCGCTCTGGTCGGCCTTGCAGCCGTTGAGGTGGACCATCCCCGTGCGCAGCCGTCGCGCTACGGAACGAGCGCGTTCGCGGTTCGATGAGGTGACGTAACCCGACAGCCCATACACGCTGGCATTGGCGATCTGTATGGCCTGCTCTTCGCTGTCATAAGGCATGATCGCCAGCACCGGGCCGAACACTTCTTCGCGGGCGATCAACATCTGCGGCTCAACCCCGGCGAACAAAGTCGGCCTCACATAAAAACCCGCCGCAATGCCCGCTGGGCGCCCCGCCCCGCCGGCCACCAACGACGTTCCTTCAGCCAGGGCTTGCTCGATCAACATCTGCACCCGCTCAAATTGCATGGCATTGGCCACCGGCCCAATTGCTGTGGCGGGCTGGCTGTCGTCGAAACACAGCTCGGCGACGACCTCGCGGGCAATGTCGACCACTTGCGCATGCAGTGCACGCGGTACCAGCAGGCGGGTCGGGGCATTGCACGACTGGCCACTGTTGCGCATGCATCCCAGCACGCCATGGCGCACCGCACTGGGCAGATCGGCATCGTCGAGCAGGATGTTGGCAGACTTGCCGCCCAATTCCTGGGACACCCGCTTGACCGTGTCCGCGGCTGCCTTGGCCACCTCAACCCCCGCACGGGTCGAGCCGGTGAACGAGATCATGTCGATGTCGGCATGCCGCGACAGCGCTGCACCGACGCCCAGGCCGTCACCATTGACCAGGTTGAATACGCCCTTGGGCACCCCGGCTGCGTGCACAATCTCAGCGAAAATTCGCGCCGACAACGGCGCCCGTTCACTGGGCTTGAGCACCAGCGTGCAGCCCACCGCCAGTGCGGGAGCGACCTTGCACGTGAGCTGGTTGAGCGGCCAGTTCCACGGGGTGATCAAGCCGCACACGCCAATGGGTTCACGCAGAATCTGCGAGGTCCCCAGCGTCGTTTCGAAGGTATAACGCTTGAGCACGTCCAGGGCCTGCACCAAATGCCCCAACCCCGCCGGCACATGGGCGGCCCTGGCCAGCGATAAAGGCGCGCCCATCTCCTGATGCACGGCGAGGGCCAGTGCTTCGCTGCGTTGTTGATAGCCGACAATGATCCTTTCAAGCCACTCGATGCGCTGCTCGCGCGAGGTCACCGAATACCCTGCAAAGGCCGCCTTGGCAGCGGCCACGGCGAGGTTCACGTCGGCTTGATTACCGAGGGTGATGCGCGCAATCAATTGTTCGCTGGAAGGATCGATCACGTCCTCGATAACCTGGCTGTCAGGCTTGACCCAGGCGCCGTCGATATAAAAATCCAATAGGTCTGTCATAACCGCTCTCCGACTTATCAAGCCACTTGGCACAGCGCCTCACGCAAGGTTTCAAACACTTGCGCGATGTGCTCCCGAGAAATGATCAACGGCGGCGAAATAACGATGGTGTCACCCGACCCGCGCACCAGCACGCCGTGCTCGAAACACCATTTGGCAACGTTGGCGCCTCTCACCCCAGGGGCGGCGGGCAATGGCTCAAGCTCCACCGCGCAGAGCAACCCGATGGCCCGCACGTCAATCACCGGCCCGACGCCTTGAAGCGACAAGGCTGCTGTTTGCCACAGATCGCTGACGGACCGGACGTGTTGGTTAATCCCTAATTCTTCGTGTACTTGCAACGTCGCAAGGCCCGCCGCGCAGGCCAGCGGATGGGCGGAATAGGTGTAGCCGTGCATCAATTCGATGACGTTTTGCGGCCCGGCCATAAAGGCTTCGTACACCTGGCCGCTGACCAGCACGCCGCCCATGGGCACAGCGCCGTTGGTGAGTCCTTTGGCCGTGGTGATCAAGTCCGGCGTGACGCCAAAAGCCTGGGCGGCAAAGCTGTCGCCGACGCGGCCAAAACCGGTGATCACTTCATCAAAAATCAGCAACACGCCATGCCGGGTGCAGATCTCGCGCAGGCGCTGCAAGTAGCCGTGGGGCGGCGGGTAAACCCCACCGGAACCTGTCACCGGTTCAACGATCACCGCCGCCACGGTACTCGGATCCTGAACCTCCAGCAGTTGCGTCAGGGCGTCGGCGTAGGCGGTGTTTTCAGCGGGTTGCCCGGCAGTGAAACGCATGCTCGCGTCATAGGGCAACGGCAGGTGTGAGACCTCACCCAGCAGCGGCCCGAAATCGCGCTTTTGCCGCCCTAGCCCAGACACCGAGAGGCCGCCAAAGCCCATGCCGTGATAGCCCTTGGCACGCCCGATAAACTTGGTTCGGCGGCAGTCGCCCCGCGCCTGATGGTAGGCCCTGGCAATTTTCAACGCGGTATCCACCGCCTCGGAGCCCGAGTTAGTGAAGAACACCTGCTCGATCCCGGGAGGGGCGATGTCGATCAGCCGCTCGGCCATTTCCAGCGCGTGCGGGTGGCTCATTTTGAAAGATGAGACGAAGTCCAGGCGCCCGGCCGACTCGCGGATGGCCTCGATGATTTTGGCCTGGCCGTGGCCGGCGTTGACGCACCACAGCCCGGCCATGGCATCGAGAATGCGGCGGCCATCGGTGGTGGTGTAGTGCATGCCTTCGGCGCTGGCGAACATCATTGGTTGTTGGTTGAACTGGCGCATCGGGGTGAACGGCGCCCAAAAGGCCGGAGACGTTGCGGTGTTACCAGAAAGATCGCTCATGGGCGCTCCTTGATAATGAGTAGTGAATAAACCTGATGCCGTGCCGCAGGGCGCGCAGCCGCGCCCTGCGGCTGCCGGCTTACCAGAGCGACAGGGTGTAACCCAGGATCACGCGGTTCTCGTTGGTGTCACGGGTGAAGTTGCTTTGCGCCGTCGCGTTCTGCCAGCGCAGCGACACGTTTTTCAGGCTTCCGCTCTGCACCACGTAACCGATGCTAATGTCTCGCTCCCACTCGCGGCCTTCACCGACAAAACCACGGACCTTGGCGTTGTCACCATTGGCATAACGGGTCGAGAACAGCAGCCCCGGCACTCCCAGCACGGCGAAGTCGTAGTCATAGCGGGCGTGCCAGGTGCGTTCTGCCGTCTGCGAGAAGTTGCTCAACTGGTATTCGGTGAACAGGTACGTGTTGGTGCCATCCACGTAGGTGAACGGTGTGGAGCCGTATTGCGCCTGGTAGCCGCCACTCAGGCTGTGACCCTTGAGGCTGTAGCCGATGCGCGTGCTCAGCGCCTGGTTGTCCACCTTGCCCGCCAGCCCGGCGCCATCTTTGCTGGCATCGAAATAGCGAATGTCGGTTTTCAAGGCGCCCGGCCCCAGCGCGAAGCTGTTTTTCAAGCCCAGGTACTGCTGTTTATAAAGGCCGTCCAACTGCGCCCACTGGTAACTGGCCAATGTGTTGGCGGTCAGTTTGTAATCACCACCGGCATAGCGGAACTGATCGCTTTTGGCCGAGCTTTTGTAAGCGCCGCTCTGGCTGGTCAGCCCCATGTCTTCGTAATCGGTAGAGTCACGCTGCTTGACCTTATCCAGTTGGCCGAGGGTGAGGGTCAACCCGTTGATGTCCTTTGAGGTCAGCGAGGTGCCGCTGAAGCTCTGCGGGAACAAACGGCTGAGGTTGGGTTGCAGTGTCGGCATGTCCGGCACCATGTAGCCGACCCGCAACTCGCTCTGTGCAAAGCGGGCCTTGGCGGTCACGCCCAGCTTGGAGTAATCGTCATGGGCGCGCCGTGCGTAACTGGGTTTGCCCGGCTCGGCAACGCTGGCCCGTGACAGCAGGCCGGTGCCGGAACGGTCGGGGCTGGAGTCCAGTTTTAAACCGAGCATGCCCACCGCATCCAGACCAAAACCGACGGTGCCCTCGGTAAAACCCGATTCCAGGTTCAGCAAAAAGCCCTGCGCCCATTCAGCGCGCATGGACTGGCCCGGGCCTTCGCGGTAGTCACGGTTGAAGTAGTAGTTTTTCAACTCCAGGGTGGCGGCACTGTCTTTAACAAACTCAGCCTGAGCCATTGCAGGTAGCAAACCGGCACCGATCAAACTGGCTCCGGTGACGACATGGGTGATGGTTTTTTTCATGTAAAGCGCTCCTGGCAGTACTGATTTGGGTGTCATTTTTGTTTTCTTCGGGCATGGCGTTGCCGGTCACGCAAATCAGCGATTTGCGCGAGTCGGGAACAACGCTCAGGCTCTGGGTGAAACGGTGCCTAGCTCGGCCGGATGCGATAACCCCCGCCGGCGAGCTTTTCCAGCGGGCTGGCGGCAGCCAGTAACTGCTGGGTGTAAGGGTGTTGCGGGGTATCGAAAATAGCGTCGCGGGCGCCGATCTCGACCACTTCACCCTGGTTCATCACCGCCACGCGGTGGGCAATACGCTCGACCGCCGCGAGGTCGTGAGAAATAAACAGACAGGCAAAGCCATACTGTTTCTGCAAACGCTCAAACAGCTCGAGAATCTGCTTCTGGATGGTCATGTCCAGGGCTGAAATCGGCTCGTCGGCGATCACCAGTTGCGGCCGCCGCACCAAGGCCCGGCCAATGGCAACCCGCTGGCGCTGACCGCCCGACAGTTGGTGCGCGAAGCGCTCGGCAAACTGCTCGCCAAGGCCAACGTCAACCAGGGTTTCAGCGACCCGCACCTGACGTTGCGCCGCCGTCATACCTGGTTCATGGCGCAGCGGTTCGGCCAGAATCTGGCCGATACGCATGCGCGGATCCAGGGACGAATACGGGTCCTGAAAAATCATTTGGCACTGCAAACGATGCGCCCGGTTGGCCGCCTTGAGGATATCCACGCCCTTGAACCGGATAGCCCCCATGCACGGGCTGACCAGCCCGACCACGGCCCGCCCCAAGGTGGTTTTGCCCGAGCCGCTGCCGCCCACCAGCGCCAGGGTTTCGCCGGGGGCAATGCTCAGGTTGACGCTGTGCACCACACGTTTCGGCACGCTTTTACCCCAAAACGTGCGCGGCCCCGGGTGTTCGATGCACACGCCCTGCACTTCGAGCAACGGTGCGTCGGCCGCCGGCAATGGCGCCAATTGGCCACGGCTGGGCAAGGCATCCAGCAATTGCCGGGTGTAGTCGGCACGCGGCGCCAGCAGAATATCGTGGGTGGCGCCCTGCTCTACCGCCTTGCCGTTGCGCATGACCACCACCTTGTGCGCATAGCGGGCCACCAGCGACAGGTCGTGGCTGATAAACAAAATCGCCGTGCCCTGCTCGCGGGTCAGCTCAAGCATCAACTCGATGACGTCCAGCTGGGCCAGGCAATCCAGCGCCGTGGTCGGCTCGTCTGCGATCAGCAGTGCCGGGCGCAGCAACATCACCGAGGCCAGCATGATGCGTTGGCGCATGCCACCGGAGAACTGATGCGGGTACGACGCCAGGCAACGCTCGGCGTCCTTGATGCCGATACGTTGCAGCATGTGCAGGCAACGCTGGCGAATCTCGGCCGCGTCCAGATCGGTGTGCAGCTTGAGCGCTTCACTCATCTGCCGGCCAATGGTCAACGACGGGTTGAGTGAGACCATGGGCTCCTGGAACACCATGCCGATCTGCGCGCCGCGCACCTGGCGCATGGCACGACCATCGTTGCTGTCGAGGGCCACGCCCTTGAACTCGATGCGCCCGCCGCACACCTGCATGGGGGCTGGCAGCAGGCCGATCGCCGCCCGTGCAGCCATGGTCTTGCCACTGCCGGACTCGCCCACCAGGGCGACGATTTCCCCGGGTGCCAGGGAAAAGCTCAGGTCGTCGACGGCCAGTTGGCCTTGTACCCCGGCGCGGATTTTCAGGTGTTGCACGGATAACAATGCAGTAGTCGTCATCGTCATTTCCTCATGCGCGGGTCAAGACGATCGCGCAAGGCATCGCCAAACAGGTTGATCGCCAGCAGTGCTAGGCTGATAAATATGCCGGGGAAGATACCGAGCCAGGCAGCCGAGGCGATGTAAGGCCGGCTGGCGGCCAGCATGCTGCCCCATGTCGCGGCCGGTGGCGGTACGCCAAGCCCCAGGAAGCTCAAGGCACTTTCAGACAACAAGGCCCAACCGAACATGCTCGTGGCCAGGACACACAAAGGCGCCAGGCAGTTGGGCGCGATATGTCGCAGCATGGTGTAGAACTCGGAGTTGCCGATAACCCGTGACGCTTCGACAAACTCCAGCTCACGCAACGACAGAACGCTACCCCGCACCACTCGCACCACGGATGGCGTGTAAGCAATGCCCAAAGCCAGCACGATGCCGTACTGGCTCGCGCCAATGATGGCCATGATGCCCAGGGCCATGAGAATGCCGGGGAATGCCAGCAAGGCGTCGTTGAGCATCATCAGCACACGGTCGGTCCAGCCCCGCAGGTAACCGGCCAGCATGCCGATCAAGGTGCCGGCCACCACGGCAAAGCTCACCGACAGCAGGCTGATCCACAGGCTGGTGCGGGCGCCCATCATGATGCGGCTCAGGGCATCGCGACCGAATTCATCGGTGCCCAGCCAGTGCGCCGCGCTCGGTGGCTGAAACCGCGCCAACAAGTCCAGCCGCAACGGGTCATAGGGCGTCCAGAAAATACCCAGCACGGCCATGGCAATCAGCGCGGCCAACAAGCCACCGCCGATCAGGGCATTGAGCGGCGGGTAACGCCATGGGCGCCGGGCCGGCGCTGCGACCGCCAGCGTTGGCTCAGGAAAAAGCGTGCGCTTGGCACTCATAGCTTCACCCTCGGATCAAAGAGCGGGTACAGCAGGTCGACACACAAGTTGACCAGCACGTAGATACAGGTAATCAGCAGCAGGCAGCCCTGCAACACCGGGTAGTCACGGGCAAAGATGGAGTCCACCATCAGGCGCCCGATGCCCGGCAAGGTGAACACCGTTTCCAGTACCGCGATGCCACCCAGCAGGTTGCCCAAGATCAGCCCGACCAACGTCCAGGTCGGGGCAAAAGCGTTGCGCAGGGCGTGGCGCCACAGCACCGCGCCCTCAGACAAACCTTTGGCACGGGCATGGGCGATGTAGTCCAGGCGCAACACTTCAATGGTGCTGGCCCGAGCCATACGGGCGATCGCGCCAAACTCCACCAGGGTCAGGGTGACAATCGGCAGCACCAGATACGTAACCGCTTTGAGCGGGTCTTCGGCGATCCCGACATAACCCACTACCGGCAACCAGCCCAGCTTGATCCCAAAGCCATAGAGCAAGAGCAGGCCCAGCCAGAAGCTTGGGATGGACAACAGCAACGTCGCCGAGGCCACCAGCCCCAGGTCCATCGGGCTGTTTTGCTTCCAGGCCGCAAACAGGCCAACCGGCACGGCAATCAGGGTGGCCAGCGCAACCGATATCAGCACGATGGTGGCGCTAACACTGAAGCGCTCAAACAGCAGCGGCAAAACGGCTTGTCGCGAGCTGATGGAAAAGCCCAGGTCACCGCTGAGCACGGACTTTATCCAGATCAGGTATTGCGTCACCACCGAATGGTCCAGACCCAATGAACTGCGCATCTGCGCAAGGCTCTGCGGGTCGGCCATATCGCCAAGCATCAGTAACGCGGGGTCGCCGGGGATGAAGCGAATCAACGCAAACACCATCACCGAAATCAGCAACAGGGTTGGTATGGCCATCCCCAGCCGATGCACTATGAATCGAAACATGGAAACGCCCTACTTAGAAGTTGCCGCCAGCGACACGCCCCACAGGCGCGGTTTGGAAATCGGCCAGGAACGGTAGCCCTCAATGTTGCTTTTGAAGGCACCAATGCTGGTTCCGTTGTAAATCACCACCATCGGTACATCGGCCAGCATCAGCGTGTGCAGTTGATCAAACAGCGCCTGACGCTTTTGCGGCACCGACTCGCTTTGGGCCTCGCGCAGCAGCTCCAGAGCCTTGGGGTTTTCCCAGACTTTGCGGGTTTCTGTGTCCTTGTTACCCGTCACCTGTTCATAGCTCAGCGCGGCATCGAAACGGGGCGAGTAAGAGAACGCCATCATCTGGTAGTTGCCGCTCTGATAGCGCTCCAGTTGCGCGCCCCACTCCAGGGTTTCGAGCTCTATTTTCAAGCCTGCCGCCTGCGCCATGGCCTGGCTCAGAACGCCCATGTCAAACATCTGCGGGTAGCGTTTGTTGACGATCATCTTGATCGGCTGGCCGTGATAACCCGCCTCTTTGAGCAGGCGGCGGGCCTCTTCAAGATTGGTCTGGTAGCCCTTGTGCGCCGTCGCGTCGTAGTACTCGCTGGTCGTCGGGATCACCGAGTTGTTGACCACCGACAGGCCGTTGGAAAGCGCAGCCACCATCTGCGAGTAGTCCAGCGACAGGGCCACGGCGCGACGGATGCGCACATCACTGAGCAGCGGGTCACGGGTCTGGAACAACAAGCCGCCGATGGTCATCACCGGGCTGATCTGCACGCTCAGGCCCTTGACGTTCTTCAACTCGGCCTCATCCATGGCCGTCACGTCCGGCAACAGATCGACACCGCCAGAGAGCAGCGCCGCCTTGGCGGAGGCTGCATCGGGGATGACCACAAAGCGTACCCGGTCAATAAAGGCCTGCTTGTTGCCGGTAAAGCCATCCGGTTTTGCTTCAGCGCGCGGGGTGTAGTCCTTGAAGCGATTCAACTCAATGTACTGGCCCTGCTTCCAGTCGCCCAACATAAACGGCCCGGTGCCCACCGGCGCAATCCAGCGGCCATCGGCGGCGAACGAGTCGGGGTGCACAATGCCGCTGCCGCCACAATCGGGACGGGCCATGGTGGCCAGCAATACGCCGTTGGGTTTGTCGATGCGGAACACCACTTTGAGCGGCTCGGGTATCGAGATATCGACGATTTTGGCCACGCCGCGTCCGTCAAACTCTTGCAGGCAGCGCCACTGGGTTTTCGGGTCGAGGTAATGCTCCCACGTGGACTTCACGTCCTCGGCAGTCAGAATCTTGCCGTTCTGAAACTTGACGCCGTCACGCAGGGTGAAGGTGTAGGTGAGCCCGTCGTCCGAGATCGTTACGTCCTTGGCCAGCAGGGGCCCGACGGAGGCATCTTCGCGGTAAGCCACCAGGCCTTCGACGATATGCATGACGAAAGCATCGGAGTTTTCATCACGATTCACACCGGGTTCGGTGCTGCGGATATCACTGTTGAAGCCAACCTTGATCAGGCTCGGTTCGCTGGCCTGCAACGAAAAAGCGGTCAGGCACACGCCGAGCGTCGGCACGCTGCACAGCAGCGCCTTTTTGACGAAGTGATGCATGGAGAAAGGCTCCTTGAACTAAGTGTTTCCGGTCAATGGCGTTAGCCATGGGCAGGGCCGGAGATGGAATGGGTGGGTCGTGATTATTTTTATATCAACCGATCATGCGGCCCGTCAGGCGGGTAACCGCAGGATCATCAGGGGCGTCAATCGCGCCCCTTGAACCGCTTTACGTCAACGCTGGCTGCGTCGGGTGCGCAAGACCTCGGCGAAAAAATCCTGAGCGGCCGGCATGGCCTTGATGCCCTGGTGAGGCACGTTGGGCAGCACATCGAACCGCACCTTGACGCCTGCGGCCTCAAAACTTGCCTTGAGCGCGGCCAGCCGTTCAGGGCGCGTGCGACCGGCGCCGTTGGCACCCGGCATGTAGTGCTTGCCGCCTTCGCGGTGGGTGATTTCCCAGGTTTCCAGGTCGGCTTCGCCCACGACCATATGCACCGGCACCTGACGCAAGGCTTGCAGATCGAGCGGCTTGCCAAAGCGTGTTTCGAAGTCCCGCACGCCGACCCACCAATCCTGGTCGGCATCCAGCAAGGTCACCGAGCCCGGTGCACCAATCGACGCTGCCCACAACCGCTGCGGGTGCAGGTAGCAAAAACGATGGGTGAACTGCCCGCCGCCGGAGTAACCGAACAGGGCAAAGGTATCGAAGCTGCGGTTGTACTTTCTCGCTACGCTGGCAACCATGTCCAGCAGGACGTGATCGTAACGGATGTCGCCTTCGATGATTTGTTTGTACCCGTCACCGTTGCCATCCCCCAGCACGCCCACCGGAAACAGCGGCGAAAGAATGACGCAATCATTCCAGCGGCCGAATTCGGCGAAACCATTGCGGTAAATTTCCATGGCCCGGGTCGAGCCATGCAACGACACCACCAGATCAATCGGGCGATCGGGGTCTTCAATCGACTCGGGCACATACAGTGTGTAGGCAAACCGGTTGTCGCCGGTGTGCGAGTACACGGTGGTCGCGCCGAGGTGGTAAATGCTCTTGGCGGCTTGAACCGCGACCTCATCGGCCTCAGGGTTTATTGCTTCATTGGACAGGCTTTTCATAATGTCATCGCTGCTTCCAGAACAGCGTTCAGTATTCTGCCGGGCCAACAGAAAGAAAATCTAAATTACCTTTATTAAAACTAAACAATTACTTTACCTTGTTGACGATCAACTCTCTGGAAGCGTTCATGAGCACCATCCGCTTTTTGAAAACCTTTATTGCCGTGGCGCAGTACGGCAGCTTTGCCGCCGCAGCCGATCGGGTCGCCCTGACCAATGCCGCCGTGGGCCAGCAAATGCGCGCGTTGGAAGATGAGATCCGCCGGCCACTTTTTGACCGCAGCCAGCGCCAGGTCAGGTTGAGCCGTGAAGGCTTGCTGCTGTTGCCAAAGGCCAAGAAGCTGGTGGCTGATTACGAGGCAATGGTGGCGGGCGACGAGGTCGGTCTGACGATGGAGGGTGAAGTCACCATCGGCGGTATCACTTCCGCCATGGGCTTGCTCGCCAATTGTCTGGTGAAACTCAAGGAGGTTTATCCGAAAGTCTCTGTCACCTTGATGACCGCGCGTTCGGACGAATTGGCCCATCTGGTGCTCGCCAACGAACTGGACGCGGCGCTCTTGATCGAAGCCACCCGCCAGGACTTTAAAGGCCTGAGCTGGACCCGGCTGTATGACGAACCGCTGGTACTGCTGGCCAGTTCGGCGCGCAGCACCGACACCGACGACGCCGTGGAATTGCTCAGGACGCAACCCTTTATCCGCTACGACAGAAGCACCGCCGTGGGCCGCAAAGTGGAGCGTTTTTTTCGCAGAGAAGGGATAGAGCCCCAGGAAATCCTCGAGCTCAACTCCATCATTGGCATTGCTGAACTGGTGCGGCAACGGGTGGGCGTGGCGATTATTCCGTTGCTCAACAACTTCGACTGGGAGCATGACCCGCTACTGCGTGTTCTACCGCTGCCCGGCGGCGTGGAGCAGCGAACCATCGGCATTCTGGAGCAAGGCAACAAAAGCCTGATTACCGGCGAAATCCGCAATTTTTTGATGGCGGCAAAACCCCGCGAAGGCCGGTAACCAAACGATTCAACCCACTCTTGCAACTAATGGGTATTGAGCTTCTGCCGTGCGCGCAACTGGGTGGTGGTTTCGCCGCCTACGCCCCAGTTATCGGTTGAGACTTCGTCGATCACCACGTAGGTGGTCGACGGCGCCTTGTTCAGCACGC